>Ga0222712_10000691_pt1 | contig 43389 bp, 75 predicted proteins | sample C33_657DmetaG_FD_165043 | JGI IMG/M metagenome (GOLD analysis project Ga0222712, IMG submission 165043) | Estuarine water microbial communities from San Francisco Bay, California, United States - C33_657D | ecosystem: Environmental > Aquatic > Marine > Unclassified | place: USA: California... | reverse complement strand
AAAGACCAAATTGATGGTTTCTTTTTTAGATATAAATCTTGGTTAGCATACACTTCTTTTACACAATTGTCTGTTTTGACAATTACTACTTTGTGTTTACCATATTCATCAAGATGATTCATAAATTCAACCATATGACCATCTGTCCAAGCCATTTGTTGTTTACATACAATACAAGTTCTACCAGGCTTTTTCTTGCTGAAGATACCAGCTTGTATATTTGTTGCGGTTAATAACAATGTAATAATTAATAGTTTTTTCATAACTTAATACCAATATAACGGGTATTCACTCAAATGTCAACGTATATAATAAAGAACTCGTTCTAGTGTATATTGATAGTTATCAAACCAATCTTTATTACCCAACTGATATTTTGGTATTTTACCCAAATCAATTTTTTCACTTGTAATTGCAAAAGAACTTAAATAAGCATCATTACAATTAGCGTGTTGTTCATAATGATTTGGCATAGGTATCATCAACAATGGCTTTTTATGATATATTGCTTCAGCACTCGTTTCAAATCCACCACTACAAACAACTGCCTTACATACTTTCATTTTTTCTTGAAATAACTTACCATCAAGATTAAATAATTTAATGTTTGACGGAACATCATGTTCCTTGGTTATTTTAGTAAAACAATGTATTTGTAATTCTGGATGTTTATTAGCTTCACTGATTAATTGGGATAACATATCTTCATTCATAAGATATACCAACACAAAGTCTTCTTGTTTTTCAGATGTAATGTAACTTTCTTGTCTAAGAATAGGAGGACTAATTAACATCGTATCATCTTTAAATTCATAATAACTTAATGCTACTATTTTAGCACCTATACTCGTAATACCATTTATAATACCCAAAAATACAGATTGAACATGATATCCAGATATTTGTGGATATACAACCGATTCCATTGCGTATTGATGACCGAAACTTATATACTTGATTTTTGGAAAAAATATAGCACTTAATCCTACTAATGGTTCATAATAGTTAAATATAGCGTCTGGTTTTTCTTTTTTGATAATCTCACATATTTTCACAAATGACAATATCAATCGGGGTAGTTCAATTGTATTTTTTAGTATTGTTTTCCATATAATAACTTTACCATTTTTGTCAAATACAAAATCAAACCCATCATACTCAATCACATTGAATTCATCTTTGAAGTAACCAGACAATCCTTTTTTCTTTTTGGCAGCAAATGCAGCAGTAACATTTAATCCTTTAGATTGTAAATATTGTTTGACTGCAATAGCTTGAGTTATATGTCCGTTACCCTCAGTTTGGACTCCAAATAATATCTTCATATTTTATAAGTTTTATATCACCATCCGATGTTTCTACTATAAATGTATTACTTTCAACCCAATCGCCAGTATTATAGTAGTTTACATCATTCAGTTTTATTAGATTTGGTTTATGTATATGACCACACAAAATACTATCACATCCATTACTTTTACAATAGTTTGTCACGGTAGATTCATAACCACTAATGTATTTAACTGCTTCTTTTGCTTTTTGTTTTAAAAAATTGCTAAAACTAAACTTGAACACTCGAAATAGTTTATTTACAGACAAACTGTAGTCATATATTATAGCGCCAATGTGTTGTATCCACTTGTTTTTAGTTACAATACCATCAAATTGATCACCATGTAGTATCAATATTTTTTCATTTTTAAGTGTGGTATGTAATATTTGTCTAGTTACTTCGATGTTATCACCAAAATGTAAACCTGTGAATGGTTCTACAAAATCGTCGTGGTTGCCCCAAATATAATACACTTTGGTTCCTTTACGACTCATACGCAATATCTTTTGCAATATTGTGTTATAATTACTATGCCACTTAAACTTTCTACTCAATAACCAACCATCAATAAAATCACCCACAATATACAGATATTCACATTCTACTTCGCTTAGTAGTTTTAGTAATTTTTCATGGTTACAAAAGTCACTACCTATATGACAATCACTTATAAATAATGTGCGTATTCTCATTATTTATAAATACTATACATCTTGTTACAGACTAGTTACGATTCATACATTACTTAATCGTTTGTATTACAGAATTTCGTCTACCAATCCATACTTGACACATTCCTCAGCACTAAGATAAATGTCATGCTTTAAAATTTCATCAAGATCTGCTTTGGTAAACTTGGTATGTTCCAGATAAATCTTTTGAATCTTATCAGACAACATCTCAAGGTTCTTTGCTTCATCCTTGAAGTTTTCATGAGTGCCACCGCACCAACTACGAAGTTGATGAACCAACATCACGCCGGTCTTACCAATAAATCTACGTTTACCGCAAACACTAATCAACGTAGCAGCACTAGCAGCAATACCTTCGACGTAGGTGTGAACTGGAACTTTACAAGTGTTGATTCTATCAACAGTAGTAAATGCACTGAAGATTTCTCCTCCGTCGCTGTTTATGAACAACTTAACGTGTGGTGGTTTTGGCATTCCTAGTTGAATTTGAGTTATCAACATTTGTTTTTCCAAATCAGAGATAGCCTTGTTCAAAGAAAAAATACTTCCAAGTGATACGTCACTGTAGAAGTATATTTCGTTGCCATGAACTTGGCTTTGTCCTCTGGATGGTTTTGTTATGATAATTTCTTCTTCGTCAAATTCGGATGATGTTGGTCTTTGATTTTTGTATTGATACATAACTTATACAATACATATCACTTCTTTGAATCTGAATCAAACTTAAATTCCATTTGTTTATTGATAATTTCTCTCAACTCAACGTCGTCTATATAATGAAAGTCTTTGCTTTTGGCGAGACTGCTGTGGTGAACTTTGATCCAACCTTTTTTGTTGTATCCTACATCATCGGTCTTACCAGTTGTTTCACAGATAAATCCACTAATGTATTCAACAAAACTAATTACTGTATTTGTATGTTCATTACCACCCTCTGTATAAAATCTGAGTGTTCCAAACTTTTCTTTGACTTGAACCACTTTGATTTGCTTTACTGGCAAGTATTGGTCTGGATATTTCTCAGCCCACTTGTTTTGTTGGTCGATATATGACTGTAGATATTTACTCAACCACAGTATGATTCTGAACCAACCGTCGTTACATTCAAACCCAAACAGTGTGAATGGATTTTGTGCGTCACTCGACTCTGTATAAAGTTTGGGAAACTTATTTTTAAGATATGCATCTAGTTCCGGGCTCATTTGAAGTAAAACTATATTGTGGAATTGTGGTGTGATCAAATACTTGTGTATAAGTCACGGTGGTAATATTGTGAATGTCTTCTACAAACTTGGTATAGTCTATAGGATATGCGACGGAGATGTTGTGCTTTTGAAAAACAAACTGAACATCTTCAGCTTTTACGTGGATTTGTTTAATTGGATATAGTGTCATATATCCACCATCATACTCTATTGTTGAGTTGTGTCAACATCAAAATTTTTAGAATAAATGGCTAATGTAGGATTAGCGTATCCAAACTTTTTAACTAATTGTCCAGCAACACTATTTGCTTCATCTTCAATTTTACCACCAACGTCTGGGTGTGCTACATCCAACTCTTGTCGTTGATTTTGAAGATGATGCACCAATTCATGAGCAATACTTCTTAATACGTCTGCTACACCTCTATTTGCCACAAATACTTTTATAGTGCCATCTGTCTTGTTGTAGTAAGCATATGTCCTAAGATCTTGATCACGGGTTGTTGCTAATTTGACTTTGAATGGTTGATTGATATTGAGTTCGTCATTAACAAACTTCAAGAATTTAGCAACTATAAGTTTTAAATTAGGATTCATATACTAATACTTATAAATATCCACATGTTATTGTTATGTGTGGATAAATTAACCATTATACACTTATGTCAATAGCAAAAAGTAACACAACAGTAAAAACCACTTCTAACCCACCAATTGGGACATCTTCACCGCAACAAAAGTATTATACGACTACCAAGAAGTAACTACTTTACACCCGCTTGTTCGTAGGTAAGTTTCACTTCACCACGATCAATCAATATTTTACGATTAGCCTTGTGTTGTTCAGATACAAGGTTTTTATTTTCTCCAAGATACTTGACCGCATAGTTTTTATTGATCAAGTCATTATTCAATACTGCTTTGGTAGTAGGATTAATTATTTCGCCAAGTAGTCTACCAAACTTTTCTCTTCCATCATCATCGGTATCCTTTGAAATGTGCGTTCTAACAATTACTTCCTTCTTACATTCTTCTACAAACTTTTTGACGTATTCTTTACTTGCTAGACCAAATTGTTTTTCGACTTTATCAGCTGTTCTACTTTCTGGGGTATCTACACCCATAAGTCTAACCTTTTGGTTTTGAAACTTTACGTTGAACCCCAAGTCAATATCAACAACAACTGTATCTCCGTCTACTACACTAGTAACTGTTGCATTATATTCGTATGGCATGTTATTCTAGTGTTAACAAATACTTTAGTTTATTTAGTTCGCTCAACATTTCATCTCTGATATTGAGAAGATCGGTATCTTTTTTCGCATCTAATTCTTTTGGTAGATCATCGATCAAGTAATTGACTGATTTGTCTACGAATGATTCAATAACTCCATTTCCAAAGTTTTCTAGCTTAACGTCGAATGGTCCTTGAACTCTACCATATTTGCCCATAAACACTTCGATAAATTCATCAATTAAGCCTGTGAATGCATCGTATGCACCACCTAAAGCTTGATGTTGAGCATAACTACCTTTACCCTTGGTTTGCCAGTGGTAAACTTTAAGTTGATTGTGTATGGTTAATAGAGTTGTGACTAACATATCTTATAAATATACTTAACCTAATTAAAATAACCTAAAAGTATTGTATAAATTCTATATATCGTATATTATGCTTAGTAATAATGCGAAGGTCAAAGGGATCATTCCATGGCCAAATGAAGAAGTATTAACTGAAGAAGTTAAGAAAAAGACAATTATTTTGGTTCCGGTAGGGTCACATATTGAACCCGCATGTGATGAAGCACTACGTCAAATAGAAAAAGACGGAATTAAAGTATACAGAAAATATGGGTTTAGTGCGATTGACCAAGGTAGGTGCGTCATGGCACAACAAGCAATTGACGAAGATTATGAACATATATTTTGGATTGACAGCGACATCGCATTTCATCCATCTGATGTATATAAGATCATCAATCGAAATATTAACCACAATGGTGAACTTCCATTTGTTACTGGTGCTTATACAGTAAAAGGTTGGCCTGCACTGACCACAAAGTTTCACGATGCTTTTGACAAGATACTATTTGGAAGACATGGTGCTTTGTATGAAGTAGAATATGCTGCAACTGGATTCATGTATACACACCTAAAAGTTTATGAAAGTATTAAGCTTCAATTTAACTTAAAACCTGTTCGTATTTGGGGTGGACAATATACGGTTCATCCTTGGTTTTTGCCTATGATTATTGGTGATGAATATGTGGGTGAAGACTTTGCTTTTTGTCACAGAGCTAAAAAGTCTGGAATAGATATATACTGTGATACAACAGTTAGATTAGCACATATTGGCAAGTATAGTTACAGTTTTGATTTTCTCTCACGGCCAGCACCAACTAAAGAACCAGAAAATATTATCTTCTACAACGAAGCTGAACACAGACCTGCTGATATTTATTGATGTGATGCGAACCGAAACATATATTGTGGAGGGATCAAATTGGAAGTGCAAAGTGGATCTTGAAAAAATCAAAGATGTCACTAATAAAGAGTATCAACTAATCGAAGCAGCAACATTATGTTTTGAACATATTTTTGGTAATTACGAACACTCAGATTGTGTTGATATGTTTGAACTCAAAAATACGGATGGACTTGATTATTTTCAAGATCTTGAAGCAGAAGACGTTCCAAATCCATCGTTCGGATTATTAACAAAAGTTTATAAACTCAAGGATTCAAGTAATGTAGACAATCATTATGTGATACGAACTAGAACATTGTTGCAAAATGCTAGCGCACATCATATTACGGATTTGATTGATGAGTTGGAAGAGGAACTGAAGATTGCTAATCCAAAAATGATTGAAGTTGTTACTCAACTAATGGACGGCAAGTCTATTTTGAAGTTTGGGGATCTGCCTTGATAACAGTTTGTTGTTTCAAATACTCAACCGCTTGTTTATTGTGTATCCATCCCTTGATCTTCACGGGGTTTGCTTTTCGATTGACCTTCTTGTATATTCTGAAGAAATCTTCTGCTACCGTTAGAAACATCTGGTCGATGTCATCTATATCTTTGTATCCGTTGGGATTGAACAGTGGAACTCCTAGTATTTTATAGTCTTTTTTACCATGGTCATATGTCATCAATGCCCCTAGGATTCTTACTTCAACTAGTGTAAGTGGCAATAAAGGAGCACTGTTGTATATCATTACATCAACAGGGTCACCGTCATCTGCTTTTGTGCCTGGGATGAAACCATAATTTATGGGATACTGCATCGAACTCATTAAACAACGATCCAACTTGATCAATCCACTCTCTGGATCGTATTCATATTTGGTGTTTGTGTCTTTTGGAATTTCTATAATTGCTTTTACAATTTCGGGAAACTCTTTGTGTTGATTTAGGTGTAACAAATTTTGCATACTTTTTATTTCAAAACACTATTTCGACTTTACAACTCTTTTTGTTATAAAATCCTTCATCAATAATGTATTTGACTACAAGATCACATTGCGGACGAAAATCTTCTAATGGCATTTCCGCAGGTTTCCAAATACGAATCGTTTTCGCATCTTTTATTAGAAACCTTATTCCACGAATCTTCCCACCAAAGTTCTCCATATATCTGTCTATAAATAGTAACACGTATTTCAAGGAAAGTAAAAACAAAAATTTAACCTTGACTTTTTTTCAATTTGGTATATATTGTTAATATGAGCCATCAACTTGAATTTGAATTTGTCGGAGATCCAGAACTCGCAAAGAGAATCAGGGTCATTACTCCATCTACTCACGAAATCAAAGATGATGTTGATCTGCCTGAATATCATAGGGTCAGTAAACATATTGATTGGTTGTTTGATAAGTTGCCATACTGTCTTGGATGGATGTGGTATCACAAATATAGTGACATTAAGCTTTGGACACGTTCAACTTATCAAAAGATTCGTTATGGTGTGAGTGATCAAGAGTGTTGGTGTCTTGCAGATACTATTGCTCGTTATACTTTGCCCAGACTCAAACACTTCAAGAAAATGAACCGTTATGGTTATCCGCCAGATATGACCCCCGAACAATGGGAACAGACGATTGACGAAGTTATTTGGGCATTTGAATATATTATTGATGGCGAAAAGTATAATCCATTTCCAAATATTGGATTTCGAAATAAGTCGGAAAAGTTTGAGGATTACTTCAATAGGAAAAAAACTGACGAGGAAGAATTGGCTTGGAAAAACTATATGATAAAAAGCCGTGAACTACACGAACGCAAGGAAAAAGCACTTGCATCATTTGCCAAGAACTTTGAAAGTTTTTGGGACTAAATACTAATAAAACTGGTCAAATTGTTGTTTTTATAAAATAATTTCATTGATGATTATAAGTGTAATTTACTTTATATTTATTAATCATACAATATGGAATTTTTTAAATCTGTGAATTGGTCGTCTGTATATTTTGATCTACAACTAATAATAGCCACAGCGGCTGTTATTGCGATTGTCTATAAGATAGTCAAATATATTTATACCAAAATTCACAACACATATCTAAAACTAAAGAGTGAGTATGAAGAAATTTGTAAAATTCATACAATGATTCCAAAGATATACAGTGAATTGAGTCCAAACCATGGAACTAGCATCAAAGACAAAGTTGATAAGATAGATAAAAAAGTTGATGAAAATACCAAAGTCACAAAACAAATATGTCTTAGGCAACGATGGATATTAGACAATAGAGACGAACCTATATTTGAATGTGATGTTGATGGCAAATGCACTTGGGTAAACGAAAAGTATTGTCAACTAACAAAATTTAGTCCATCGTATTTGTTGGATAATGGATGGAAAAATGTTATTCATGAGGATGACCGTGAACGTGTTTTAGTCGAATGGGAGTCTGCTTTACACGATAAAAGAAGTTCGACTTGTTCTTATAGAATTGTTGATCGTGATCGTGTGGTTTATCATGTATCATCGATAGCAACTGTAACTGAAAACTTCGGATACATAGGATCGATAAAAGTGTTGAGTAAAGAATAAAAATATTGACAAATCGATAGTTTGATATAAAATTGTTATATGACTGAAAACTTTCCAAATGTTCCTGAGTGGAACGAATGGTTTATGCAAGGTGTTTACTGGGTTGCTAGTAAATCCAAAGACCCAAAAACCAAAATTGGTGCGTTAATTGTAAAAGATAAACGTATTATTTCAACTGGATATAATGGTATTCCTATTGGTGTAGATGATGACAATGAAGTCCGTCATCAGAGACCTGAGAAATACAAGTGGTATGAACACGGGGAACGTAATGCTATTTATGCGGCAGCCAAATATGGCATTGACACAAACGGTGCCACGTTATATACTAATGCTCTACCGTGTGCTGATTGTGCGAGAGGCATAATTCAGTCTGGTATTAAAAATGTTTACATACATAGACAATTTAATGATCTATGTGACAAAGCCAATAGAGAACAATGGAAGGGACATGACAATGTTACATTCACGATGTTCAATGAAGCCGATATTAATGTTTTTTGCGTTGATAGAGTTTTAGGATGCAAAGCGTATTTTGATGGTAAAATTTATGAGTTATAAACCCAACTTCAGATTTGTGTATCCATGTATTCAACTTAATTTTGAAAAACATTGGTATGACTATTTTAGTTTAAGTTTCTTTTATCCTTATTTTGAAAAGGGACCATTCAGAGAAGACATGGACGTAGAAGAATCAACTATTTATGCTTTTAATGCGCCGACCACAGTAAATTTTGTCAAATCCAATATTCATTATGGATTTAAGTTCCAAGTGTTTGGATTTGGATTTGGAATTCTTAGACAAAACGGATTTTAAACGTTTATTCTCTGATCGAATCAAAAAACCGTGTATTAGGATTATTAGTTCTATACACGGTTATTTCTTTGTCTTTTAATCTAAAGAATCTTCTTGCTTTTATATACAATTTTGTTCCGATGCCTTGTCGGCGATGGCTGGTTTTAACATACACCATAAACTGCCATTTTTTCTTTCGGTCATGTTTGATAATCGCCCAACCAACAAACTTGTCTGAGTCTTTAGCAATAAATACTTGATTGTTTGGCGGATTTTTTGGATTACAACACTCTACATAAACATTATAGATAGCGCCGCTAGCAACCATCTTAGCGCATGCTTTTTCTTCAACTAACGTTAGATCCTTAGCAAATTTGGAATAGATTCTAACAGCCACATATTATAAATATGACTTAATTGTCTCAGAAAGCGCTTGGTTAAAATCTGTCAACTCTAGTTTGGAAAATTCAAGTTTATAATCAGATGTATCAATTGCATATCGAAGATCATGACCTTTTCTGTCTTCTACATACTTGAACCATTCCCACTGTTCTGGGTCAATACCCGTGATTGACCTGTATGTATCTCGCAAACAATGAATCAATTCAAAGTTTGTGACTTCATTATCTCCGCCAATCAAATATTGTTTTCCAATAATACCTTCACGCATTACGGTCCATAAAGCTCTGACATGATCTTTTACATAAATCCAATCTCTTACATTTTGACCAGTTCCATATAAAGGAATCGGCTGTTTCTTTTTCAAACGTTCTATACACAGAGGAATCATTTTTTCTGGAAATTGTCTTGGTCCAAAATTATTACTACAGTTAGTTATCATTGCTGGTAACTTGTATGTTCTAACATAACTTCTGACCAAAAGATCACTAGCTGCTTTACTAGCTGCATATGGACTATTTGGTCGATATGGACTATCAATATTGAATGCTGCTTCTTTACTATTCAAAGTTCCGTAAACTTCGTCTGTGGATACATGAACAAATCTAAAGTTCTTATCTTTCTTCCACTCCAATAAATCTGTAAGAATCTTGTGTGTGCCTACAATGTTTGTTTGAATGAATGGTCCTGAGTTTTCGATACTATTGTCCACATGACTTTCTGCTGCAAAATGAACGATGTGATCAACGTTATAACTTTTTAAGAGTGGTAAGATTGAATCTTTCGCAATATCAAACTCATAGTGATGATATTTTGGATTTGATTCAAATGGAAGATTTTTGTTTGCCGCATATGTCATAGAGTCAACGTTGACTATATTATCAACGTCATACCTATCGATGAATTCTTCAATAAAATGTGAACCTATGAATCCACATCCTCCAGTAACAAGTATGTTCATATTATTTTACCCAGTTATTTACACAATATTGCAATGCTTCTTCGGTTGAACGCATTTTGATTCCAGTTGACAAAAGTTTTTCATTGCTCATTACACAATTAGATCTTGGTGTCTTAGCAAGAGTTTTGTAGAAATCATCATCGTTTACAAACTCAAATTGTCGATCTTTTGCGATAGTTTTCTTCAATAACTTGACCACTTCTTCTGTGGTTGTGTGACCAGTATTAGTGACATTATAAATTCCGTATGGAACTTTCTTTGTCAAACTTTGGATACATGCTGATACGAATTCTTGTTTGTTGGATATAGAATTTTCAGCATTGAGTAATCTCTTGTAGTTCAACATCTTTGATAGATAGTTTCTTGGATTGTTGTTTTCTTCAAATGGAATTCTCAATCTCCAGATATAAGACTTTTCCCATTTTGCAACAATCTTTTCTGCCAAAGCTTTGGTTCCACTATAAAAACTGCAATTGTTTTGATTGAACGTAAAGTTTGGTTCATCCTCTTCAGTAAATGCTTTTCCATCTTCTCTACGTCCACTGTAAATACATCCACTAGATATATGACCGAGTGGGATATCGTTCAATATACACCAATCAGTTAGTATTTGAGGCCAAGCTACGTTACCATGTAATGTTGCTTCTTTATTCAATTCACACGCGTCTACATTTGGTTTTCCAGTGAATCCAGCAGCGTTGATAACACCTTTGATTAGTGGATATCCAGCCTCATCATACCAGTCTTCTAAATCTTTGAATGTAGTTTTGTGTGTATTAGGCCACAAATAAACCTGAGTATTTTGCGTTTCTAGTTGTTTTTTAAATTCTTGGCCAATGTAGCCTGTGGCTCCAAATAGTATTATCATAGTAATTTTTGTAAATATTGTTTGTAATCTGAATTTGCCATTTTGTCAACTACTTTCGAGAGTTGATCACGATTTATAAACTTGTTTCTGTAACAGTCTTCTTCGACGCATCCTACTTTGACTCCTTGTCGTTCTTGAATTGACTGAACATACATACCGCTTTGAAATAGTGTTTCTGGTGTTCCTGCGTCCAACCATGCGGTTCCACGTTCGAACTTAACTACTTTCAATTTACCATCTGATAAATACAAGTTGTTGAGGTCTGTTATTTCTAGTTCTCCACGTTTAGATGGTTTGAGACTTCTTGCTTTATCAACTACAGTATTGTCATAGAAGTATAAGCCGGGGACAGCATAATTGCTTTTGGGTTCTTTCGGTTTTTCTTCGATTGAGATGACTTTACCTTCGTCGTCAAACTCTACCACACCATATGCGTTTGGATTATTAACATGGTAAGCAAATATAACAGCGCCATCAATCGTTTCTGATTTCAAATGTGCAGCACCGTGTATGATGTTATCACCCAAGATCAAACCTACTGAGTCATTGCCTATAAAGTCGTCTGCAATTAAAAACGATTCAGCGATACCCCGTGGTTTATACTGAACCTTGTATGTGATGCTTAAGCCAAGGTGACTTCCGTCGCCAAACAATTTTTCATAGTGAAGGATATAATCCGGCGATGAAATTATACAAAACTCTCGTATACCAAAATTGATCATCGTAGAGAGTGGATAATAAATCATCGGCTTGTCATATACCGGCAAAAGTTGTTTATTCAAGGTTTGTGTTAGTGGATATAACCTTGATCCTGTGCCGCCTGATAAAATGATGCCTTTCATAACCTGTTTCAATATACATATCTTTTTATTGTTGAATTTATATGTTTGTTTGTTTTTATAATTACCTATATTATTGAAGTATGAATATTGAATATGTTGCTCAGTATGGAACAAGTGGTTACGCAGTGGCGGCGAAAGGCAACATTTTATATTTGTCAAGTCAAGGTCACAATGTATCATTCAGCCCATTAGTATTTGATAACTCGAAAGTAGATAAAGACAATGAAGTTGATAAACAAGTATGTAGTAAAATCAAAACGTTAGACTATTATGATGCGCAAATAATACATACACTACCAAATTTGTGGTCGTTGATATCAGAAAGAACCAAAAAACAGTTTCCAGTAAGACAGATCGGATACTGCACTTGGGAAAATAGCAAAATACCAGCACATTGGATTTATGACATAAACAAGATGTCGGAACTTTGGGTTCCTTCTACGTTTAATAAATCAGCGTTTGAATCTGCCGGGGTGACAATACCGATAATAGTGTTTCCTCATGTATTCTTAAATCAACCACTGCCAGAAAGAAGTTCTGTAACTTTACACGGCCATACATTTGAAAAGATTCCAAATGATGTTTTTACATATTACTGTATTGCTGAGTATACGGACAGAAAAGGTGTCGATGATCTAATTGAGTGTTTTGAATCTGTAAACACGAAAAATCCAAACACGCAGTTGGTTCTTAAATTACATCACAAAGACTATTCAGTTCAAAACAGAGGACATATTATATCTCAAGTGTCTAAAAGAACCAAACGTCTTTCTAAATCTATACATGTTATAACAGAAAATGTCTCAAATAAAGATCTGTTGGGCATACATGCTATTGGAGATTGTTACGTTAGCCTACACAAAGGTGAAGGATTTGGTTTGAGTTTGTATGACGCTATGAACTATGGTAAGAAGATTGTATCTACTAACTACGGCGGGCCCACTGATTATCTTATTGATAAACCTAATGTTAAGCTGATTGATTATCATATGATTCAAGAGTGGGCTTATCCTGACTTAGGAAGCGCCATTAATGCTATGAATAATTTTATTTCAGGTTAGTAGTAAAGATTGCTTGACAGCTTCGCTACTTGTTGTAGCATGTTAATCATGAATATAAGCGAATTTGAAAGAGAAAAGCCTGTTGTAACAATGAAGAAGATTAATGATCTTATTTCATTGATTGACGAAGAGCGTGTAAAAACCGAAATACTCTATAAAGACAGAGTAAGAAGTTTGGATGATATCAGCATGTTACTTAAAGATATGAAGAAAAGTTTTACCAAAGGAGAATAATAATAACAAAATATGGATTACCAAGACAAACATACAGAAATTATCATTGAGTGTGCTCGAGCATTGAGAAAGATTCAAGAAAATCAAGTTGAATCTATTCTTAGAGTTATTCAACGTGAACTACTCAACAAGTTTCCTTCTATTGAAGGTCGTGATGAAAATGGACCTGTAGATTGGTCATACGATATCATGAACTGTGAAAACGACGATGAAGTTGTCAAAACTATCAATCGTATTGACAATATTGAGAACAAGTCGTGGAAGTGCGAATACTGTGGCAAAGACACTTATGAAGTAGACAGTGACTATCTATTTGGATTTAACCATATCGAATGCACTATGAGAGCCGAAGGACTTGAAGAAACGAATGAGGTGGAAGATTTGAAGAAACAGTTTGACGAAGTGGTGGCGACTATGAGACACTTACAGGCCAAAATTGAACAGCTGGAACAAAAGTCACCAAAATTCTAAGTTATGAACGTAAAACTAGTAGCAATTACACAACCAAAGATCGAAGGACTCAAGAGTGCAGAAGATATCATTTCATACTGTGCTAGGGTAAGTAATCCTTCTAACCAGATGAATACCGAGACGGCGCCTCGTCTTGTGAAGTATCTCATTAAACATCAACACTGGAGTCCATTTGAAATGGCAAGCGCGACTATTGAAATCGTAACCAGTCGTGCTATTGCTGCACAGATTCTTCGTCACAGATCTTTTGCATTTCAAGAGTTTAGCCAACGTTATAGTGTTGCTACTAAACTTGAAGATATTCAATGGAGACTTCAAGGAAAGACCAACCGCCAAGTGGGTGATACCGAAGTTGATCTTTCACCAGAAAAGAAACAGTTGGTTGACAAAGCACTTAACTCTAGTTTGGAAGCATATGATGCCTTGATTCAAGCTGGTGTTGCGAAAGAGTGTGCCAGAATGGTGTTGCCACTAACCACACAGACTACAATGTATATGACTGGAACTATTCGTAGTTGGATTCATTACATTGAATTGCGTGCTAAGGAAGATACCCAGAAAGAACATCGTGATATAGCTATTGGGATTCGTAACATTTTTGTTGATGAATTTCCTGTGATTAGTGAAGCATTAGAGTGGAAGAAGGTATGAGGGAAAACATATTTATCATACTTCTATTTGCATCAATACCAGTTGCGGCAGTAATTAGTATTGGTCTTTATAAGTGGACTGGAAAAAACATACCCCCAAGTGTAATTGCTATAGGATTAATAAGCATATACGTTTTATACTCTACGTGGTTTGGAAAAAAAGATGAAAAAACCTAAATACAAATACGGACTAAGAATCCATAAGGTCGAAACTACAGAAGAATTAGAATCTATTATGAACGAATACGGCTCTAAAGGTATTCGTGTCATAAAGGCTGATTTTCTTGATTCAAAAATAGTTGACGGTAAACAAGCCGCCAGATATACTCTATACTTGGAAGAGAAAATTAAAAAGACAAAATGAACAAATACTATCTATTTCTGGATGATGTGCGAGAGCCAAGTGATGTAACTTGGGTTTTGTTGCCTCAACATGATTGGACTATTGTCAGAAACTTTAACGAGTTCAAGACAATAATCCTCAAGAGGGGAATTCCATCATTTGTTGCGTATGATCACGATCTCAGTGATATGCACTACGGCCACGGTCTTCGTGGTGACAAAATTCCCTACGAACAGTATTCTGAAAAAACTGGATACGATTGCGCTAAATGGTTAATTGCACATTGTATGGACAAAAAAGTTAATCATCCACCATATGTGGTGCATAGTATGAATCCTATCGGTAAACAAAATATCATTAGTTATGTGGAATCGTATAATAAATCTATTTAATAATGCCTTTTGGTCATTACTAAAATGGGGAGGTATTGTAATATTCATATACTTCGTTGTTGCAAATGTCACATTTAGCTTTAGACATCCATGGGCAACCGATATGGAAAAATTTATTCATGTCGGTGATGCCCTAATGTTTAACAAGATATCATATAAAGAAATGCGTGGTGAATATGAAAAATGATTTAATGGAAATTATTGAAACCAACGAATTACTTACAATGGATGGTTATGATGACTGTATACTAGGTATTGGGTATAGAGCTGGTAGTAACGATCAATATGTTGTATACGACACCAAAAAAATTATTGATAGGTTAATGAATCAAGGTATGTCATGGCATGAAGCAGTCGAGTTTCATGAATTTAATCAAGCTTGTGCTTGGTTTGGTGATAAAACTCCAGCTTTTGTTGATACATATTGTAAATGAAATTAGTAATTGGTGTTGCGTTATTGACTGCAGTTTATATCATCGGTTGGCATCAACTATATGGTCAATTTATCCATGAGTTCTACAAGAAGTATGAAAACTACTTAATACTATTGAGTATTCCATGCACTTGGATGTCGATTAAAGCGGTCGGATACATCAGTGAATACTTTGACGGTAAAATGTGGCCAAACAGAATGTTTACATTTGGTATTGGCATTATCATGTTTACAACACTAACCTCGTTTTATTTTAATGAAAGACTTTCAATGAAAACCTTGACATTATTAGGATTGTCTTGTTTAATCATTGTTCTGCAAGTAATTTGGAAATGAAAAATATACTATTAATCACTACGTTAGCTATTTTAACCGCAACCCAATCTGGATGCACGTGTCTTAGATACACATATGCACCGGCTGTAAATGAAGCGGCAAAAAATGGAACAATCACACGAATCACAAACGATTATGTCGAATATACTGTGTCATCTACGAATAAAATAGAAAGCACAGTTATTAAAACCGATACTTATAGAGCATACTACGGTGATGCCGGTAAGATATATAAAACCAAGAAGGTAGAATAATATGAATAACACAGTTGTAAAAAATAAACATAACGACGATTTCACGGTTTTTGAAAACTGCGTAATGTGTGATAAGACCACTAACGTTCCAAGAAATCTACACATTGATTATAGAGCCAACTATGTCGAAGGTGCTGGTCAATTGTGTTTTGAATGTTATACCGGCAAGTTGGAGTATATCAAACCCGAATAAAATATGGATAACGTGTTACGAAAATGCAGCAACATGCGGCTCGGCGTTGGTTACCCAGACGATCAATACTTTGTAAATGATCAAAATATTGAAACTGTATTAGGTAACAATAACTACCAAAATAGCTGGTTAACAGGCTTGATCGGCTGTATTGATTATGTCAATCAAAGAATCAAGGTCGAACGTATGGTGGAGATTGGATCATATCAAGGTGAATCTACTACTCTGTTTGCTCATAAGTTTAACCCTAGAGAATTGTATGCTGTCGATCCGTTTCTTAATGGATACGATGAGTTCGATGGCAGTTCCACGGGCGATTTTACTAACGTAATTCATAACTTTAACCTTCGCACCAGTAAGTTTTCATGTATCAAACACATCAAATCTTTAAGTTATGAGGCCGTGAATCAATTTGAAGATGATAGTTTAGACTTTGTTTATGTCGATGGTGATCATACATATGAGGGTGTAGTAAAGGACATTAAAATGTATCTTCCAAAGATCAAAGTTGGAGGATTCATTGCCGGTCACGATCTTGGCAGAGAAAGTGTTACGAAAGCACTTAGAAACCAGTTGGGTGAAGTAGACGCACGTTTTGAAGACAGTAGTTGGGTTGTTCAAGTAACTCAACGTGTCAAGAACAACTCAAAACTTCATACTATTCCAAACTCAAAAATTGGTAGAGGATTAGATCAACCAATCACTTCTAATGATGGAGACATTGAATACGCACTATCCAAGAAGAGTGGTCATGCTAAAATATCAGCTGAAGGCATATTGAAATTTTTCGAGTATCTCAAGACAAAGAATATTAAACGTATTTTAGAGTTGGGAGCTTATCAAGGTGAAAACACAGAACTTCTTGCGAAATATCTAAATCCAGAATCAATTTGGGTATGTGAGAAGTTTGAATCACAACCACAACTAATTGACGAAGTTGTAAACCTACAACACGCAGAAGAAAACTTTATGATCCGGACTGAAAAGTATCCGTGTGTCAAACTAATAAAGTTCTGTGAAGAAATGTTGTTTGAACGTGTCATAGAGAATGAGTCGATTGACTTGATAGTATTCAGCGAACACAAAAATAAAGATGTTCTCAAGAATCAAATTGTCAGTGCAGTTAAGAAACTCAAGAAGCCTGGTTATATTGCTGGAATTGGTTGGGGAAGCGGAGATGTAGTTTTTGCTTGTCTTGAAACTGTTGGTGATGTAGATTTGTATTTCGATGACAGTAGTTGGGTGAAAGAAATTAAGTGATATGGGAATGTATGATGACATAGTATGTAAATACCCCCTCCCCCTGCCGGAGGATACAAAGGGTTATACACCACAAGGGTTTCAGACAAAAGATTTTGATTGTGCATTGGATCTTTATGAAATTCGTGAGGATGGAACGTTATGGTTGCGTGAAGTCGAATACGAATATGATGATGGTGATCCAAACGGTAAGAACTTCTACGAGAAGTCACCAAAGTGCAGAGAAGTTAAGTCTAGCTGGAAACAACTAACGTTGACCCAAACAATTGAGATGTATAACTACCATCACACAGATGGTGAGTATGATTACCACGTTGAATTTAAAGTGGTATTTATAGATGGTGTTCTCATCAAAATTGATCTTATTAAATTTGAAGCAATTAGTAATGTTGAAAGAAAAGAGTCAGCCAGACTATTTGCTGAGAAGATGAAACTTCGTTGGCAATTTGAAGATACAATGAGATACAGAATGATTTACAAACCATACAACCAATTCATACGTTTTGTATTTCAATATGTTTGTAAAGTCAATAGATATCTGTATACCAATCTATGGAAGTGGGAACGAAAGTTGACTATATGAACCAAGATGATTCAATATTCTTGTTGTGCGACTGCAACAGTCACGCATTATTTGTTGAAAAATTCAAAGACGAAGAAGAAGTGTATGTCAGTCTATTTGAACGAGGTCTCGATGGTAGAAAAATGTCATGGACTGAAAGACTTCGTTGGTGCTGGCAAATTCTACGACATGGAACCCCTTGGACAGACTTTGTAATACTGAACAAAGAGAATCAAAAATCTTTGACGAATTTCTTAAACACAAAATAATTATAATTACAGTAAAAGGGTTACAAAAACATATATAAAGTTATGACTACAAATATACCATTGATTTCGACGGTTAGAAAATTAAGACTCGGCGTTCCTTTGTCGGATAACGGAGTTAAAAATCAGTTTTATGTTAGTGAACAAAGTATTGATTTCATTCAACAAAGCACCGGTGATTTCAACAACGCACCATTGAAAGCCGCATTAGAATTGTGTGAATATGTGTCTAGTAAGATTCAAGTAAAACACATGGTTGAACTAAATGGATTTCAAGGCGAACTATCTAGTATTTTTGCTTTCAAGTTGAATCCAAATGTTCTGAATGTTGTGGAAAAGTTTGCATCAAGATCGACTGATGATGTCAATAACGATGATGAAGCTATATTCAAACACAATTGGGAAAATGTTAAGCATAATTTCTATCTTAGAGCTAAACAATATCCTTGTATCATTCACCATGAACTCAATGATGACGAAGCAGCAGATAAATTCAAGGATGACAGTTTAGATTTTGTATACATTGGAACGAATAACAATGCTGCTAAGACCAAAAAGTTGATTGAACTTTATTTGCCTAAACTTCGTAGTGGTGGCATAATTTCTGGTGGTGAATGGGGAAGTTCTGCTGTGGTTGAATCTGTTACCGGCATTCTGAACAATATTGACAAATACTTTGATGATGGAACTTGGGTCAAGAAGGTAAACAAGGCTAAACTAGATACTGAAAACAATAAACTCAAGAACATACAAAATTCTCGTATCGGTATTGGAATTCATGAACAATTTTTTGCAACCGACAAGGATATCAAGTTTTTGTCGATGATAGATAGTCCTGTAAAAGTATATTTGACTGGATTTATTGACTTCATGGATTACGTCAAGAAAGACTCTGAACAACGCGGTGTGACTGTAAAGAGGATCGTCGAGATTAATTGTTATCAAGGCGAAACAACTTCTTTGATTTGCAAGTATCTGAACCCGGATGAATTGACCGTCATCGATCAATTTGACAAGATTGATCCATCGTGGCCAAAGACAATTGCATTGGACGATGTTCATCATAATTTCAAGTTGAGAACAAAACCATATCCATATGTTAAAGTTATTGATGACGTTGATGCTTTAGAAGCAGCCGATAAGTTTGAAGACAACAGTATTGATTTGATCTACATCAACGAATATGCTTCTTATCAATATTGTTGGAGACTATTAGCACAATGGTTGCCAAAGGTAAAGACTGATGGTTATATTTGTGGATGGCATTGGGGTAGTGGAAACATCGTTCAAGCTGCTTTGGATCATTTTGGTGAGCCTGACATTTTCTTCAAGGATTCTTCGTGGTCGAAAATCAAGGTGTGGGACAATGAATAAATCTGTTATACTGGAGGACAATATCAAATCAATTATTACCAAGTATTGTAAACAAATGCGAGGAGTCGATCCTACCAAGTCGATACCCATGATTGTTAAGGATCTAGATAAAATTACATACGAGATGTATAGAGAGCTATATGGTCTGAGAGATGTAAGACACACCAATTATCTTAACAGATTCACCGCTGAAGACAAGAAAGGTCACTGCTGTTAATTATATGAATCAATCAATTCCAAATGCTTTTGTTTTTAAGGTATTCATCAAGGGCGAATATCGTATGTGTGTATGTCCAAGGATAGATGACAAATGGTCCGAAAAAGATATTTTTTATGTTGAAAATCCACAGAAAGATTTGTATGACGGGCTTGACAACAAACTACTGAATGTTATATTTGTTACATACGAAAAGGACGACAAAGGTGGGTTCTGGATCAAACCAGGGGATAAACCTTTCTTTATAAAGAGCGACACTGTAATCGCTGAGGATCTTTATCACAAAGGCAAGTTTTTTTCAACAATAGAAGAAGCATACAAAACGATATATGAGCAATCAGAAGACACAAGCGGGCAAAGGAGACAAGCCTCGCCCAGTGAAGAAAAGTGAATATAACAAGAATTACGATGCCATAAACTGGGGCAAAAAGAAAAGTCCAAACTCAAAAGATAAAAACCCAGGTTGACATGGTGGGGTATTATGGTATAATGGTTACATGTTAAAGTTAAGTTCCAAAAAGCAAAAGATTGTCATTGTTGCCGATCCACATAACCATCATACAAAGCTAGATACCATCTTCAAAAAAGAAGACGGTGATATCAATATTTGTCTTGGTGATTGGTTTGACAGTTTCAATCTTGATGATCCATCCGATTATACGGCAACAGCCAAGTATCTAAATGATGTGTTTCTTCCAAATCCAAAGAACTATACGTTGTTTGGTAACCATGACATTCATTATCTATTCGATGCTTCTGTTACATGGTGTAGTGGATATGAACCGTGGAAGTATAAAGTCATAGACAAAGTATTGGGTAGTGATAGAACGTCTGTTCAAGAGAAGTTTCATTGGTTTATTGTGGTAGACGATATTCTGTTGACCCATGCTGGTTTGGACAATCGACATCTACCTCCAGTTTGTGCGACCAACGAACGTGTGTTTAAGTATCTGGAAGAGCAGTCTAATGATGCCAATATAAAGATTAGAACCAATCAAAGACATTGGTTTTATGAAGCGGGACGTTCAAGAGGTGGTAGATCCGCAGTTGGTGGTATTGTGTGGTGTGACTTTAACGAAGAGTTTCAACCGATTGACGAGTTGAGACAAATTGTGGGGCATACCAATCAATACAGAACTGGAAAGGCTGCACAATATCACAGAGAAGGGTTTACCAACATTACTGAAGCATATAACATCTGTATTGATTGTAACCTCAGTGAATATATTACTATCACAAATGGTAAAATGGAATTGAAGAGTTACTACGATCTGTAAGATATTGTGACATTATAATGGGAGTTGTTACGTAATTGTGACAACTCCTTTTTTATTTGTGTGGTATGATATTTTATACTCACATGAACAACATCGATATAAGATGCAATATTTGTGACACTCCCGCAAAAGTCAAAGGCAACTACATCTATATGCGATGTCATTGTTGCGATGACCGTCGCATTATTAATATAAATGATCATGTCAACAGAAACGACCATTCAGATTATTTATATTCAATGTTTAATGATGAGTTTGAGTTTTGTGATACTAAATAACACTAGTTATTGGTGTTATGAACAAAAAGATTTACTGTTGCATGCCTTGGTCTGAATATGGCGACTTTCCTTTAGCCAGAAAGTTGATCAAAGAGAAGTTATCCAAGTGCATGTCTAAAATTCAAATTGTGGTGTCTGCTTTCCCAGAGGGTCTACAGATATCACATCAACAATCAAACGAGTTTGTAGAGTGGTTACGGAACGATCTAAAGGGGTATGCGGATGTCAAGGTAATCACTATTGACCAAGTTCCACAAACCACCAAGTATTCTGGTAATCTTCGTGACGGTAATTACAAACATGGATACAGTTATCCACTTGAAGTATGTTTGGACGAGTGCGAATACGATTATATTGCTAGAATTGAGACAGACTTTGTTACAAAAGACTGGGATAAGATCGAAAAGATACTAGACCAAGACTTTGATTTGATCACCACGGGTCAGTTTCACCGTGAACTCATAGACATCAGTTGTTTTGTAGCAAAAAAAGAAGTCCTTTTGTCTTTGGAGAATTTAAGGTTTGATGAGACAGAACAACGTAGTATTAAGTTTGCTCCAAATGGACTAGGATCTTGTAGTGGAAACCGTGAAGATACGTGGTGTGTATTTGATAGAAAAAATGGTATCATCAGTAATCCAAATGAAACCAAATCATACGACCAGCTACAGTGGGCACTAATGCAGTTTTGTGAGAAGTCAGACAAGGTGCATATTATCAATAGTAACGTTGTAGAATTCAAACACTATTTGGGAATGAATATTCGACAATATGCTCATTTGAGAAATATAGCGTTGGAAAAGAGTCATGATGACAGATTTTTACAATATATCGAACGAATGAAGTCTGAGATTGACATCGACAATTATAACTTGTTCCCGCCTTACAAAAAATTGATGGAAAACTATTGTGAAGTATATGGATAAAAAAATATTTTGTTGCATACCTTGGACCGAATACGGAGATTATCCTCTTTGCAGAAAGTTGATTAAGGAAAAACTTTCAAAGTGTATGTCTCACATTCGTGTGGTGATTCCGTCATTTCCTAATGGAATGGGACTTCCACAAGAAGAAGCAGATAAATTCTATGAGTGGTTAAAAAATGATTTGGATGGATTTGCTACAGTTGAACGTTTAGTTAAAGATCAAGCACCCGTCACAACAAAGTGGTCTGGTAATGCGGATGACTTGACATATAACCACTTTTACGTATATCAGTTTGAACATTGTTTGAATCAATGTGAATATGATTATATTGCTAGAATTGAAACTGATTTTCACTCGGATGATTGGGACAAAATAGAAAATGCTTTGAAACAAGATTTTGATTTAGTGACTGTTGGTATCGGACCTACATATAGACCTGCAGGTGATGTTTCTTTCGCTGTGTTTAAACGTGATCTTTTGTTAAGTATCGAAGATTTGACGTTCAATATGGTGACACAAAGAAAAATACACTATGATTATAATCACAACTCACAAAAACTGTTTGGAGAGGATTCTGATGATGTTATTTTATTTGACAAAAACACTCTATTAAACGTATCTGATGAACTGTTTAGATATGACATATTTCAATGGGCAATATTCAGATGTATAGAAAAGTCAGACAAAGTATATTTGATCAACCCACTAAAAGTTAATTTAGAACATTATGTTGGTATGACACAACAATATTTTACATATCGTCGTATTAATTTTACTGATCAATCACCACAAGCAGGAGATGTCAATCTGAGATTTGGCGACGATTCATTGACAAAATATATTCAAAAGATGAAACAACAGATTGATATCAACAATTACAATTTGTTTCCACCCTATAAAAAAGTAATAGAAAACTACTGTGAAGTGTATGGTAAATGATAATTATTAGCATAACAAAAGGATAACATATGGCATTCGTATTAGGTATCGCAAACCCACAACCACTTGGAGGAGTAATGTCCAACAATCCTGGTTTCAACAATTCACAAGCTGCTAAGATTCAACCACAATCTCCTGCAGCTGCTCCGCAACAAACCTCAAAACAACCAACACTAGCTCAAGGTGTCCCAGTCATTGAAGTTCCATGGCATAAGGCTACACCTGCCATGAAAAACATTGAGTAAACAATTGTGGATCATTTTTATTTTTGGTAGCAGTAAATGAAGTTATTGGAGAAAACAAAATTAGAAAAATATATAGTTCGCCTGTTAAACCAGAATCTACAATTTGTTGGCTTTATTTTAAGAACTAATCTATTGTGGTTTTATAAACACTATTTTGTGTAAACCCATGCCGTAAAAGCTATTTAGATCCAAATTCAGTTCTTTGCTTTCTAAATATCCAGGCCAAAATCCAGTCCATCTAGCAAATTGTTTGTCATGTCCATCACAGTGACAAGTTAGTAGTTGACCGCCACATACACTGCATCTTTCTATATCACAGTTGTGTTGGTGTATTTCTCCAGCTTTTGCTTTACATTCTGGACATTTATCCAATTTGATTTTTGGAACTTTTACCTTGGGTTTTTTCATAACTGACTATAGTTTAGTTGGAACTTACTTCAATGTCAAATCCAAGGTCACTACTATTTGTGGAAACTTGATGAATTTCAACAGCGATCATATTGTTACCATTTGATAAATATGATGATGATACCGCAAATGGATAGTAAGTAGTTTCTTGCGCACCAGATTGAGGAGTAACAGCTGTTGTCAAATAGTTTATAGAACCATCGGGCATATTTGATCTTATAACCTCGGTTCCATTTATATAAACAAGACCACCATCATCTCTTCTAAACTTTATGGTCAAGCTTGGTATAGCACTTACATCTGCTATATTCAACTGTTTTCTGAAATAATAAGTTATATACTTGTTGTTTGGATCTGGTCCATAACCAATTGTGGTAGTCATTGGATCACCATATCCCAACGGTGCTGATCCAGAAGACCAAGCACTATCATCGTATGCTAGTGATTGCCATGCGGTCCCTTGGTTACTACCATCATCTAGATATTTCCATAAACTACCAGAAGCAATTAACACGTTAACGCCAGGGGTAGCTGTTGGTGTGGGAGTAGGTGTCGCAGTAGGAGTAGGTGTAGGAGTAAACGTTGGACCACCAGGTGTTGGAGTAGGCGTTGGTGTTGGTGTTGGTGGTAAGACACTCAAGAAACTTGAACTCTGAGTCAAAGATCCACCAGATCCACTTACATACAAACTGGTGTTGATCGTCAATCTTAGTTTTCTCACATCACCATTTACCGATGGGAATTTAGGATCACCCGCAATACTATATGTTGTGCTATTACCACTTCTTGTATACAAATCGATATTAATGTAATTAATTAGATCGTCACTAATTTCGACACACGCATATCTGTGATTTTGAGTGGTATAAGATGAACTTAAATTAGTAAAGGCTTCATTGTAGTATGGATCTGACGTTAACCAATGTGCAGAATCTCCACCTGTGAATATATCTGACCCACTCAACATATATGGCCCACCCTTGAAGCTTCCACCTTGATCAAGAGGAGCAGAGTGATAAATTGTCATAGGAGGTGATACTCTACTTCCACTACCATACCAAGGTGAATAAATACCATCATCTATCGCACTCATATGAGCATCACCAGACATGATAATTACCTTACCAATCGATCCAGAGAATCTCGTCAAGAAGTTGGCAATCTTTTGACGGTAGTAAGTGTAGTCTTCCCATCCATCGTCGCCTGTAGTTCCCTCCCATGGGAATGTATTGATCCAGAATTTTACTGGGCAACTTGTGTCACGCATTTCATTCATGAACCAAGCTTCTTGTGTAGGGCTCCAAACAACCTTGCTTGGAGTATCTGGGTCGGTATATGGATCACGTTCACTACGGTTATCTGTGAATACAAACTTGACTCGTCCAACCTTCCATGAGTGATATATCGGTTGAAAACTTACACTCACAGATGCAGATGTATAAGTTGTTGTTGGTGCAGTGAATGGAACGTGTGGAAATATTCTATTTACTGTAGCTGCAACGTGACCTTTATTTGGACTGGTTTTATCTGAGTTGTTGTTGCCATAATCGTGATCGTCCCACATGTAATCTATAGAAACATTTTTTAACATGTTTGGGAAATAATTTGGATTAGCCGTTCCATATCCCAAATAACTTGACCCTGATGCGAATACGTTTTGATAAGCACTTTCATACTGTGCTGTAGACGCAGGTTCTTGTGCGTTGTCCCAGTAAAATAAGTCGCCAATTTGAAAGAAAACGTGGGGATTGTAATTTTTGATCTTATTGAAGATTGTAGCAGTTGTATTGCTTTGCATACAGCTTGCAAAGCTTGCAGTGTAACTGTATGCAGTCAATCCATTTGGAGGCGTTCTAAATTTTCCAAGATACGAACTGGTAGTTAAATACTGACTTGAAGAGTAATACATACCACTACCAGGATGTTTCAACCAATAATAGTATGTATTATCTGGTTGTAGATTATCAAACTTACAAACGACGATTGAACCATCCGATGGATTTAGATATGATGAAGAAATGTTTGCGGTTTGGGATAATGTGCCAGAACCAATTGGATCGTTGGCATCCAATGATACAACGTATTCCAAATCGCCTGAAGTAATAACTTCATCTGTTTTTGCGGTGATACGCATACTTGCAGATGGGAATGAATCAGACTGATCCCCACCACCAGCGGCGACAAACAAAACATTAAACAACAATGGAGGTTCTGGCGTTGGCGTTGGTGTAGGAGTAGGAGTAACGGTAGCTGTAGGGGTCGGCGTAGGCGTTGGAGTTGCTGTTGCAGTCGGTGTTGGTGTAGGTGTAGCCGTAGGGGTCGGTGTTGGTGAAGGAGTTGGGGTAGGCGTCGAAGTAGCAGTAGGTGCAGGTGTTGGCGTCGGAGTTGGGCTTGGGAGTGGAGTTGGGTTGGGAGTCGGTTTTTTACCAACAGATATAACTTTGTTTGGTTCAATTACACCTACAATTTTTATATTATCATTAATCCACGAATATAATGCTAGTTTAAATCCTTGGTTCGTATTAACTGTCGCCAATCTAAATTTATATTTTTTATACAATTCATCATAATATGGAAAATTAACAATGATATTGTTTCCTTGTATGATGTAAAGAATTTGATTAGCAGATGCGACGATTGTAGAATTACTATCGTTTTGAACAATACTTTGCAAGAAAGCAACAAAATTTGATTGATCTAGTAAATTGTTATAGTTAATATGCATATTTTATATATAGTATGTCTTAATCTTAATTTATGGATACGTTTGATAACCACTCAAATCAAATTGAGTTAATTGATAACTTGTTCCAGCCAAAGAAGTCATCGCACTATTAATTGCAGAAATATGTTTATGTATACACGATGTCGATCCAATTACATTTCCTGGAGATTTTGATCCAGCTGTTCCAGTATACCATCCACCTAATAAAACTATTTCATTGTTTATTGGAGCAAACAATATATTTCCAGAATCCCCACCCACAGTAGGTTCAGAATTATTATATTTAGCAGTATCATATGAAAATATTGGCTTCAATACATCACTTTGGTCTGCGGGGGGATTTGCCGAAATTATAAATTTCAAATCTCCACACAAAAATTTCTTTTCTTGGTCCATATAAAATAATGGCATATAAGGATACACAATTGGGACACCAAACGCACTACCGAATTGCAAATAGTTTTCAAATGTTGAAGGAAAGACTTTGTAATAGGTTAAAGAAGCGTCCACAGTTGTTGTAAAGTATCCAATAGAAATATCAGTATAACCTTGACCGTATGGTCCAATCATTTGAACATTATCAACCGTGTATGCGAATGTTGTATTGGAATTATTTACAAAGTATAGAGTGTTTCCCGCAGCAATTCCAGTATGTGTGTTAAATATAAAATGTCTATTGCTTATTAAGGTCGCTCCCATGTTGCCGACTCCTGCAATATTTAAACAAATGCCAGTGGTGTCATACCCCGAAGCAGGTCCAATAATACAATTGGTATTTCTGGTCCAAGATGTTCCGCCGTTATACACGGCCATTACGTTTGTATCACTCATAAAGTAGAAATTAAATTATCAACGTTGTTACCAACCACAGTAACTAAATCTGGAAGTCCAGGTGTCGGTGTCGGTGTAGGCGTAGCTGTAGGAACTGGTGTAGGTGTTGCTGTAGGAGGAACTGGTGTAGGCGTAGGAGTATCTGTTGGAGGCAGAGGTGTAGGTGTATTTGTAGGAGTTGGACTTGGACTTGGAGTAGGCGTAGGAGTATCGGTTGGCGGAATTGGAGTTGCAGTTGCTGTAGGTGTAGGGGTTGATGTAGCTGTCGGTGTTGGGCTTGATGTAGGAGTAGGAGTAGGAGTAGGAGTATGTGGTTCCGGTGTAGGAGTCGGTGTGCTTGTAGCAGTAGGAGTTGGCGTAGCAGTCGGAGGTTCAGGTGTAGGGCTTGGAGTAGGGCTTGGAGTAGGCGTGCTAGTTGGTGTAGCTGTCGGTGTTGGGCTTGGAGTTGGTGTTGGGGTATCCGTAGGAGTTGGGCTTGGTGTAGGTGTAGGTGTATTAGTAGCCGTTGGAGTAGGCGTTGGTGTTGGAGTTGGGGTAGGAGTTGGCCCCGGAACAAACAGTGACAATTCTTTTTCACAAAACTCTTGAATTACACCCACATATATTGATTGATTATTGTTAGGGTAATATTCATATAAAACATACCCAAGACTAGAACCATTACCAACTCGTTGTTGAACTACCTTAAATTGATACTTCGCATACAACAAATTATACTCTGGGGTCAATGACAATACATTTCCATTGATGTCAAATGCTAATCCACCAGCTGCTCTTGATAACGTCGCATTCTTCTCAAGATCGGCAATCGTCAAGAGCCAAGATACAATATTTGGTTTACAGAGTAAGTATTCGTAAGTGATGTTACCGATCATATATTATTGTATTAATAAATATGATACTACATCACTTTGACCAACAACTTAAATTGGGTCACCGTAGATATTGAACGACTTTGGTGGCTCTGGAACAATTTCTTCTTCGATTGTCTTAATAGCATATAATTTGCTATCTAATGGAGCCAATCGATACTCACCCTTGAATCTAGATTCGTTGAAATATGCTTCTAGAGCTTCTGTAAGAGAATTATGAATAACTTTTCGTGAATCACCACGCAATGTCCATCTATCGCCTGGTGGAACTCTTGTCGCAATCAAATCATTGTGTTCTGTAATCTTCTTTTCAACCTTGTTATTCATATAACCTATACATATTTAGTGTTTGTAAGTTTTGATTAACTTTAATTTCTCACTTCGACTCAATTGTTTTATAGCATATTCTCGACTCATTGCTTTTGATTTGGAGTCAAACTGTTCAGAATAAACAAGTCTCACCGGTAATCTTTTTTGAGTGTATTTCGCACCTTTACCAGAATTATGAGTCTTTACCCTCTTATCAATATCATTCGTATAACCACAGTATAGAGTTTTGTCAGAACATTCGACTAAATAACAATAATACATAAAATAAAAAAGGCCAGATTGTTAGTCTGACCTTTCATAGTTAATTTGTCAACAAGTTATACCTTGCTACCTTTTCTTCTGTTTACGATGTCCTTGACTTTCTTGTAAAAAGCAGCATCTTCTTTATCACCTTTGCTTAATGCAATCTTTTCTTTTCTAGCAGCAACCACAGCATCACCTGTATCAATCGTGCTGTCCTTAGTTTGGTCCAAGTCTTTCTTAGAAACCTTTGGAGCGACTTTCTTAGGAGCTTCCTTTTTTGGTGCTTCTTTCTTTGTTACTTTTTCTTTTTCAGCCAATACTTCGGTATAAGCTTCACGGATCATGTTTTTGAGTCTTTTGTTGGTCATATCTTATAAATATGTTTAGTGGTAGAAAAAATCAAATTAAACTGATATCCACTCAAGGTGTTTGGTTCTTGGCCATCTGTGGTTCATACCAAAAATAACTTTGGGATTATCAAAACATGGAGTAATATCTTTCATCTCTAAACCCAGATGACATTGTTGACTTCTATTCACCCAAAACCCATTGAATCCTAATGGTTCACATCCAACAAATGCGTATTGACTATCAAGCAATTTTATAAATGCTTTCAACGAAGCACCGCAGTAATTTGGTCCTTCCCAACAATCATATTTCCACGCATCAAAGTTGTCTATACAAGGAACTGTTAACGATAATTCTGGACCAATAATATCTTGATACTCCAATACAATAACTTTTGCGGTCAATAGATTGTTATCAATAATAGACTTTAATATCCAGTAATCAATACCATCCACATCTATAGACAACACATCATATTCACCTCTAAGGTTGTGTTGATCTACTAATTTAACAATGTTGCTTGGATTTACCAGTGAGTTTATGAATGTGACACTACAATCGTTGTAAAACTCCTTGTCAAAACTTGTCGATTTATCAATAAGAACACCATTATAGTTGTGGTGTTTTATCAAATTGGCAGTATTACATTCGATACCAGATTCAACGCCGATTTCAATACACCGTCTATTCAAATCACCACACTGTGAAAGTAAATACTCAACAATACCATCTTCTTGGTTTTGAGAATATACTTTGTGTGCATATGATTGAATAAACATAATTTAGTTAAATAGGCCTATTGAATAATGTTGTGCTCTTGACCAACTACGTTTATACTTCTTTAAGTTGATTTCTTCATAAAACTCACAACGTCGTTCAGTGGGTTTACCATACAACTCGGTTAGTTTGATTATGATGGGAGGTTTGTTTGTAAATTTAGATATTTTGCCACCAATCAAACTAAACACCAGATCTTCTTCATCAACAGCGTTATGTTTTGCATTTTGTAGACCCTTACTTGATAAATCTAAATTCTTAAACTCTAAAATTCTATCTTTATGTTGTTTGACTGACTTAACGTCATACCAACCTATGGACATCGAAGCACCTTCTTTCAGACGCATACATTTGGCAGGCTTGTGTTTTTCCAACAACTGAACAACATCTTTGTAAAAAGTTTTGCCAACTTCAGCTGTGTCATGAAGAAAAAAGAATGAATCAAAATCAATTTCATTTTCAACTACATAGATAAACGCAGTCATATCAAAACTGTCATGATTTACCATATTATGTTCAACGCCGTCAATAGTCATCTTTAGTGCAGTTTCACAACCACCAACCACAACAACTATATTTCGTTTATCAACACCACTCGCAACCAAACTCTTGATCAAAACGGGAGCAGCAACTTGATAATATTCTTTGTTACTATTAATCAGAAATACCATATTAGTGACCTTTGCCTGAATCGTTATCAATTTTTGAGACGGTGTTTAGAATGTCTTTATTCTTGTTGTAGTTTCCAAGATACTTGTATTCACGTTGAACAAACTGCAATACTCCACCAGTTCGTTCATAAACCATAAACCCAAAGTGATCGTATACCACTCTACCAATAGTAGTTTTGATACCCAGAGGCATTTCTACAATGTCACCCTCATACAAATATTCACCATTGGTAGCTTTGAAACCAGTGCATCGTTCAACTATATAAGCTTCTTGGTCTACATCACATTTTGACGCATCATCTTGATTACCGCCGATAGAGGTAACAAAGTCAACTAGATTTCCATTAGGGTCTAAATAATAGTTTGATGCGCAATGTAGTGATGAACCTGGATATTCAGGTTCGTGGGTATAACATTCCGCATTTTTGCTCCAAATTCTGTATTTCATAGTTTATCGATATTCTGGCTTCAACAGTCTCCAACGATCACTGTCAATCTTGACTTTACCACTATCAATGTCGGTCAACATAGACACAACGTCTTCTTGACTGGTGTATACATATCTATGAGGTATTGTCCAGTAAACCCACGCTGGTGTCAACTTCTTATCGTTTGTAATAAAGAAGATTGGCTTCTTCATTCGATTTGCACTGAAAAACTCCTCCCAAGTGCCACACATTGTAACACCGGCAATAAACTGCACAATCACAAAGTCACTCTTATCAATCAGTGCGAGGTCGTGTGATCGAATAGTTTTGTAAGTCTCCAGTTCATCAAAGCGTTCCTCCTTGATCAGAGTCTTGATATGCGCAACTGTCTCTTCATCCTCCTTGATACAATCTTCAATGAAAGGATTATGGTAGTGATCAAATACCGTGATGTTCAACTTTGCAAGTTCATTGCGAAAGTATTCACGGATCTTGGTTCCATCAGCAAATTGCATTGGACCAATAACTGTGCATTTTGTGTTCTTTAGTTTATTCATAAGGAATTAGTGAAGCATATGTTGACAATACAATACCACTCGCAGTTCCAACATTCAAACTACGAACAGTTCCCCTACCAGAAATCGTGACGATTCTATCGCTGTTAGTAAGCATATAGTCACTCAAACCCTTCTGCTCCTCACCAAAGATAAACAGCGGCTTGTTCAACGTATCATACCCCATGTTAATGGCACGCATAAACGTATGAAAGTCATTGGCGGGATACTTGATGTTATTCTCGACTGCAACCAGAGTATAACCAAGATCCTTAACAGTCTTGACAAACTCCTCTTCAGTCTTTATAAACGTAACGGGTATATAATTGTGAGTGCCTACGCATCCTCGACGATCATACGCCTTCTTACCACCCACATAAAAAACTTGCTCGTAACCAAAGAAGTTGCTGTTACGAATCAATGTGGATAGGTTGAAGTCACCAGTAACGTGCATCATTGCGGATGCAGCTGGAATGGTATTCTTACTATAATGATCCTTAATCTCAACAACACTGAGTGGCTTGAGATAGTCGTGAACATTCATATAATTATCCGTTCAAAGTCTTCTTGTCGCTACAACCAGAACTCAACTTAAGAATTTCATCGATAGTCTCCTTCACACGAATACCAGCACCATTGTGTGCGGTGATAATCGCAGTGTGCTTTCCACTTGGACTTGGCTCCATACTGATAGCCTTATCCAGATTGAAAAGAATAGGAATATAAGTGCGGCTATTGTCGTGGTTGAGGTCGAGTTGGTTTAACTTAATCAAATGTGCCATATATTTTATAATTTACTCTTACAGTATAGACCCAGAATAAAAGATTGTCAACCACCAAGTTTGTATATTTATATTTACTATAAGCAATGGGTCAAAAAGTTTACATAGATTGGGAAGATGATGTCATAAACTGGGAATCTGAACAGCGTGACTGGGAAGATGTTTATTATATCATCAATGATCTATTGGGTGGTGGCGCCAGAGATCCTCAACAATGGGGCGACCATCCATTTGATTTGTTGGAGGACGAACAACGCTTAAATGAAATTCGTGACCAACTTCAACAAAACTTGGACAGAATGTCTCAAACAAATAAGAACAAATTGGTTGAGATATTGATATTTATGGGTGATACCAATATCGAGGCTAAAAAGAAAGCCAATAAAGATATCAAAATTACCGTAGAAAACATTCAAACCATTGCAAAACAATTGCGAGTAGAAATTACAGAAATTAAGGAGTGATTATGTATAACCTAGAAATTGATCAAGACAAAAACTTTGAATGTTTCCTCAAAGTAAAAGGAACCAGTCTAAAAAAGAGCAAAGTAAATCTGGTTATAGAATCAGATAGCCTTGATATTAAGTTTCGTGGAACAATTGACGATCACGGCAAAGTAACCATTCCTATCAAAAAGTTGGCCAACGTGCTTGAAGAAAATGTGTCAGGCAATCTTTACCTTGAAGTAATTGCTGATGACACTTACTTTGTGCCATTCAAGAGTGACTATACCACATCCATATCCAAAAAAGTCACTTTGAGCGAAGCTGTAGTCATTTCGAATAAACCAACTGTTGAGTGTGTAACGGTCAAACAACATGCTGTAAATCTCATCAAAAAGATGATTGAGAACAAAGTAAACATTTTTAAAGACAGTGATAAAGAAAAAGCGTTTGCGTTGGTTGCTGAATATGTAGTAGATAACAACATCAATGATGCTAACGACATATTGAAAGAAGTTCTACAAAAAGCATCAACCCTCAAGAAGAAGTAACATATGCCCTACGCACTAACAAACAACAAGATTTCATTGACATATGGTAGACTGGTTCAACGAGTGTCTGGTAGTTATTATGACGGTCTCGGCAACCTAATTACTTTTGGCGGAGGTCTTTCAACTGGCAGCACCTACCCATTCACCTCAAGTTGGTCAAACAATAGTGTTACCGCGTCATATGTAGAATCAGCATCCTATAGTTTGAGTTCTTTAAGTTCATCACACAGTGAATATTCGGATGATGCAGATAAGCTTGACGGTCAACATGGATCTTACTATCAAAAAGCACTTGTAACTGGATCGACATACCCAATCACTGCAAGTTGGTCAAATAAGACACTATCGTCTAGCTATGCCAGTTACTCTGCAAATGCTAGTTCTTCCATTTATACCCAAGACGTTATTGTATATGTCAAGAACGGATCTGGTGCTATAATTCCAAAAGGAAAGGTGGTCAGAATCATAGGTGCTGACAACAGTGCTAACTCACCAAGTGTTGGTTTAGCAGATTGGGCAAATGACGCAAATTCAGCCAATACTCTTGGATTCACAATGCAGTCATTAGCTATTGGTGGGTTTGGATATGTTATCACTGAGGGTAAATTATTGAATGTAAATACTCAAGCGTTTTTACCTGGCGATTTATTATATCTATCTTCTAGCGGAACTTATACCAATGTAACCCCTATTGCACCAAAACATGGTGTTCGTCTGGGTGAAGTAATTAGATCACAACTAAACAACGGTTCGATTTATGTTAGAATTGACAACGGGTCGGAACTTGGAGAATTACACGATGTTGTAGATAACACCACAACTGCTTCCTACGGTGACTTGTTGATGAAGAGTGGTAGTGTATGGAAGAACTCCAGAAACCTCACTGGCAGTTATTATTTGGAAGGGACGTTTGTGCTTACACATGTATCACAGTCATTGAACTTTGCAAGTGATGCTGCTGCTGGTATTGGAGGAGTTCCACTTGGAGGGTTGTATCGAAGTGGAAGTTTTGTGAAGATAAGAATGATTTGAAGAAAGTGGTGGGCCATGCCGGACTTGAACCGACAACCAACGAATTATGAGTTCGCTGCTCTAACCAATTGAGCTAATGGCCCGTGTTTGTGGTAGCTGAATGTCTTCCCATCAGCACAAGAATTCAAACCCTCGGACTAATCGTATTTTTTGTCCTACGTGTTACTTGTTACGATACCACAAAAATGGAGCGGAATCTCGGACTTGCACCGGCCTTCTCACTGGAATGTGAGCGTGCTCCTCATGACACTAATTCCGCATTAAATTTATTACTTTTTCAGTATACATCAAATGTTGTGTATGTCAACAACAAAAATTATTTTCTATTTTTTGATCTGAAAGTTTCTGTTTGACTGTGACAGTTTGGACATAACATTCTTAAATTTGACAATAAATGATTTGATGGGTTTCCATCGATGTGATCTAATTCACAGTTTAAAGGTTTATTGTTCCAAATTGGACCTATACCACATGCTTCACAAACGTTTTGTTTTATGTGTTCATTCAACAGTCTTTTTTTAAGTTTAAACGTTTGATATTGTGGATGTTTACCTTCTAAAATTTCTTTGAGAGGTATTTTCCCACATCCGTCAATTTTAGGTTTATTTTTTCCTTTTGCGCCTTGATTTGTTTTATAACACTTTAACTTAAGTGCTCTTTTTTTGAATGAGTTAAAGTGACAATTTATTTTTTTACTAGCATCCATCATTGTTGATGAATTTTTACATATTTCAATGAACTCCGAATCTGAGAGTCTATTTTCGAGTCTAAACTTATTCATATTAATAAGTATTAAACACTTTGGAAAACTACTCTAGAATGTTTATAAAAACTGGTAGCACCTGTGAGATTTGAACTCACACTACAAGCATTTTAAGTGCCTTGACTCTGCCAGTTGGTCTAAGGTGCCGTCTACTCTTATATCCTAACATACAATCGACGTTAGTCAAGCAACAATCATATATATAGCATATTCTGTTTCACTTAAACTGAAATTATTTATGGATTTCACCAAAACTGATATTGTTGTTGTAAACACGTGCGAGCACGACTTTCCATTATTTAGAAAGTTTTTGATCAATAATCACCACCATTTTAACAAGGTTCACTATGTCTTTAGCTACCAACCACGGGATGTTTTAAAATATGATTATTCGAATACGGTAATGAAGTCGATGCCGTTTGCTAATTTTATTTGGGCTGACCACAACGAAATTGTAACGTGGCGTAAAGATGGTTTGCCTAGCGACTTTAGAGATCACGCTACCAATCTAGCTGTTGATCAATCCACCTCAGATGCTATATTGTTTTTGGAACCAGATATATTAATTGGTAGCATTGATTACTTATTGAACCTACCAAATGATTTGGACATAATTGCACATTGTGAAGATGTTAGCTTTAGATTGTCGCCATCATTGATTTGGACTCGTAGACAATTAATAGACAAAACTCGCAGATGGTTTATTTCTTCAAGTGGACAACTTATTTTTGACAAAATTGTTAGGTTCAAAAGTGGGCCTGACGTTATTGAAGGACATCAATGTGTTCCCAACCCAATACCAATCAAAGATAGATTTGTAGTGTCTGAAGGAAAAGATGCGGCAGACCACTTTGATCAGTTTTCAAGTGAGTTGATACTGCAGTCCACAAATGCACATTTCATAAACCATAGAAGTTTTGATTTTTGGCATTTGGGCGGAATCATACCTTGTATAAATCATATGCGTCAAAACATATATGAAAACGTTTATGAACTCATACACCTTGGACCTTTCTTGGAAAATAATTTGAATTGTGGGGTATTGTTAGATCCATTGTATATTGAAGAAACACAAATTCAGTTACAAAATATAAGAAAATTTGTCAGCTGGTAATTTATGAACTTAAAAAACACCGACATTGTTGTAATCAACGCGCCTGAACATGACTTTCCATTATTTAGAAAGTTTTTGATTGACAACCATCATCACTTCAACAAGATCCACTACATCTACAGTTACAATAGTAGAGCTTGGGAGTCAGAAAAAAATGGTCCATATGATTACACTCATATTACCAAACAAACATTACCATTTGCCAATTTTATATGGGCCGATCACAATGATATGGAATCGTATAGAAAAGATGGTAAGCTTACGGATTTTAGAGATCAAGCACAGAATTTAGGATTGGATGCGTCAACTAGTGATGCTATATTGTTTATTGAACCAGACATTCGATTGGACAGTCTGGATTACTTTTTTAATTTGCCAGATACGTTTGATGTTGTGGCAAATTGTGATAACGAACCCAAGTTGGACCCTTCATTGTTTTGGATAAAGAGAGAAGTTATTGAAAAGACCAGTAGATGGTTTACTTCTACTCCTGAACCGTTGTTTTATCCAATGAGAAGGTTCAAGGAAAATGCCAAAAGTAAATTATCAATAGCTGATAGAATGTATACTGTGCCACATCCGTGTGGTGGCGATCACTTTAGATTTTTTAATAGCGAAGTGATGGGGCTTACCACAAACATGCACTTGTTTGATCATGATAGTTATCCAGGCTTTTTCCATTATGGAGGAATAATTACCTCAGCATTTCACTACAGAAGGAACAATTATTATATTATTGGAGGAGATGGTAACCGATGGCAACTACATGGAAATGTAATGGTTGATTGGATACCTCGTTCGTTAGCGTGTGATGTTCCACAAGATCCAAGATTTATCAAGGAGTGGACTACGCATTTGGAAAATATAGAACGATTGAAGAATATTTAAAATTGGTGGGTATGGAGGGAGTCGAACCCCCACGCCTTTCGGCGGTTGATTTTGAGTCAACTACGTCTGCCATTCCGTCACATACCCGTAAATCATCAAACTCATCGTGCTTCCTACCTACACCACGCCTCCTCATTGATTTGAGAGAGTGACGGACCTTGAACCCGTCCCTATGCGTTTGAAAAATGGTAGCCTCATGCAGAATCGAACTGCCCAGAACGCCAATCGAGCGATTATAGAGATTATAAGTCTCCCCATGCACCTTACATCTTGAGGCCACTAAATGGTAGCGGGTGTGGGAGTCGAACCCACTATCTCACACGTTATGAGCGTGGAATGATAATCCGTTTCACTCACCCGCAAATTGTTAAAGAACTAATCTAAATGGTAGCGGAGGTTGGAGTTGCACCAACCATAGCGTAAGCCCTGGTTATGAGCCAGGTTAGCGTCCTTCGGCTTGTCCCCGCAAATTTTATAAAGAACTGAAAAATTGTGTTGGGTGTATTTATTGAATACTTGATCCACCCAACAAACCAAGTATACCATGACTCATCCCCGCAACCAAGAAGTTTTTTAAGAGAACTTCCAACTCTAGGGACGTAGTTTCCTATGTCCTCCACCAGTCAGTTTTTGTTTTGGAGTTTTTACTGACAACTCAAATTGGTAGTCTGTAGGGGAATCGAACCCCTCTTACCGGAGTGAAAGTCCAGTGTCCTAGCCGATAGACGAACAGACCATTAAATTGGTGGACCCGGAGGGATTTGAACCCCCGACCTACTGGTTAAAAGCCAGCAGCTCTGACCAACTGAGCTACGAGTCCGAAAAATTATTCTTTATCTTCTTTCTTTTCAAGGATCTCATCACCAACACTTGATAGTCCACAAAATCTTCCGATCAAAACCATAAGACCTAGATAAACTATCAAACCTATCGTGATGTAAATTACTTTGTTCATGTATTCATCATACCACAAAGTTTGTTGTTGTCAACCGTTCTTTTTGGCGGCCCCATTCGATTAAAGGTCGAAGCGACTCCTCCATTCAAAGATGTTCTGGAAGGGTTACATCCCTCACCGTGTTTAAAGAACGATCACCAACAACACAATCATCTTACCATACAGTTTTCAAAGATCAAGCACTTTCTTTTTGTAGTGAATATATATCAGACATAGGTGGAATTCTTCACTATTTTACGTGAAATCATTGCATTAAACCACTTTCTACCTTCGTCAGTGAACCTATAGTCCCACTGCAAACGATAAATTCGCTGCAACTCTTTCACTGTGGCGGTCGCATATCCTTGTCGCCTGAACTCTTCATGGATCTGAATGTATTCAATAAAACAGTCGTCTCCCACCGGATCAATTCGGTAATACTTGCAAAAACCGACTTTGCGAGAAATCCTAGTATCATAAATCTCGCACGAATATTCATCATAACCTTTTTCATTGCTTCCTAAGTAAATGTGTTCAAACCTTAGATTCATTTTTCCTCAAGAATTGACAATCTGTAGCCCACGCATCACAAGTCAAGCATTCACCATTGTGATCAAACGCATTGGGTTTATGACATGGTAGTTCAAAAATATTACCTATCACTTCATCTGCTACTTGCAACAGTCCTTGCGGTTTATCGTCTACATATCTAAGTGTGACAATAGGCAATAATGAATCATAAGTTTGGATTCTAAATGATCCCGTTTCTTGATGAAAGATGATTTCGCCAATATGTTGATTAGGATCTTTTTGATAAATGGTTGTTACGATATCACCAATGTAGATCTCTTTACCATTTTTATCCTTTAGTCCAGTAGACCATTGAATAGTTCTACCTTGTTTGATTATATCCGTGTGTGGATACGCCAAAATCAATTCTGTATCCCAACAATTAAACTTTTCGTCCCAAGCTCTAAATTTCATTTTGTTTTCTTTGTTTTCTTTAATGGTTGATGAATATTACCAACAACAAGTAGATCTTCATCAAACATTGCTAGTGGAAAATCATCTATATACCATCCATAACTATCCCAGATTACACTACTATCATGGTTTTTACGACCAAACTTTTGTCTGACAATATCTCCTTCAAAGATTCTATTACCTTTAATATCATCTAGTCCAGTATATTCTTCAATGGTATGAGTGTTACGATTGAAACATTGTGTAAGATGTGCAATACCTTCACAACCATAGAGAGATCCAGTCATCACATATTTCTTTTCTTCAATACTCCAAATTCTATAAATAAATTGTCGCATATATGGTTTAGAGAATAACTGAGTTTTATCTGATATATTAGATATCCGTCATTATAACTCTTACATTAACAAAGTCAACCTTTTTGAGAAGAAATGATCCATTTAAAATAATATATTCACTAGACTTATCATCTAGCTGCGTGTGAATATTTTTAATAAGTTGTTCGTATTCTTTTAAGGTTTTTTCTTTTCTTTCGGCATAAATAAAAACATCGTCCGTTTCAATAGTTTCCCATTGTTTATACTGATATCCTTCTCCATCTGGTTGATTGTAGGTTACAATCAATGATATTTCACGATTGTATTTATACTTCTTTGGTTGTTCTACCGGCTTTGTTTCTGGTTTCTTGAATAGATTCTTTAGATAGTTTATCATATAGTTCTTGTGCTTGTTTGGACAATGGTAACACTTGTTTTAGTTGTTGTAAAGCAGTAAGTTCATCTTTTAATGGATGATTTAGTCTATCTTGTAGTGTTGGCCATTGTGGTTTATTCATATTCTTCATGCATTCCTATTTCAATTGCAATAAATTGGTTTTTGTGGATGACAAGCACATCTGCAAAATTGAATATATCTTTATCTGATATTGTATCAAGTTTTTGGTATGTTTGTTCAGCCAATGTTTGTAGTTTTTTATAGGATACTTTGGCTTCTTGTTCAGTATAGTTTTTATAGTAGAGCCTTTTTTTGTTCATCAGGTCTGTTCCTACGCCGCAGTATGTTAATACTAGAGTGCTGATATATACTTTCTTTTTGGTTGCGTTTTCTATATCTTGTTTGCGTTTGTATAGTGCGGCACCAATAAAATATAGTGGTAGTATTACAACTAAAGCAATCAGAATATAGGTAAATATTTGTAGTTCTAGCATATTATTTTAGTAAATCATTATTCTCAAAATAATTACCTACAATGACACCATTCATTAAGTCTCTAAAATGTTCTGTAGTTGGATGATGGTATGAATGATAATATGGACATCTTCCTTGCCATTTATAGGCTATATCATTCCATTCTACAAGATAATTCAAGTTATCCCATTTTACAATATCACCTTCGTAGATAGGATTATCATATTTATCTTTTAATCCAGTATATTGTTGCACAACATATTCGTCACCACCACTACCATTTTGTAGATTATAAAATCGTCCATTTAAATCAATGATAAAGTGTTGTTGATTATCGTTTTCTGGATAAATGAATTGCAATCGCATTTTATCCCACACTTTAAATTTACGCTGTCTATTCATAATTGACTCCATTGTTCTTTAGAAATCCATCTTACCACTGATTTATCAATGATACCAATATTACCATATGCATCTGTTACAACAAATCCAGTAATTACAGATTTGTCTCGTTGCATAATCTCATTGGTTTTTTTAGCAGTAAGATTTTTTGACTGCGCATTTTCTCCTAGAATAGATAACAAGTCTTGTTCAGTCATATTATTAGTTTACTTTACCACGGGGTTTTCTGAAAGTCAAGGCGTAAAAAGAACCTTAAATTTTTTCCATAATGTATTAGATATACAATACCACACGCCTCCGTCTTTTTCTGACATAAGAATATCACCTTCTAAACCTTCACATTTGTAATATCGTTTATTTCTGTATTGTATTACAGATCCGTATGGCAAATTTTCCAGAGTGTATTTCATATTAGTTACTTTACCACCAAGTTTAGAGAAAGTCAATCACAAGTTGGTCCTAGCGTAGGATTTTCAGTTCCTTTGGTATAGTAATCCTTAGCTGCACCTGAATAATAATGAATTTTACCACATTGTGTGCATTTATATCTGTGCGTATCTATATCTTCAAAAGTATCTTCCCATACCCAGTTTTCTTCAATATGATCTTCACCGGTATAATGATTATACATTGAAGTTTTAACTTCTATTAGTTTCTGATGTTTGCAACTATTTTTCATATTAGTTTACTTTACCACGGGGTATGCGTCAATCAAGTTTTTAAAGTCTTCAACTCTTTTCAGAGACATATGAATGGAATTTCTATATCCACATCTTTCTGTATGAAAGTCAATTTCTTTGCCACCAATTTTGATTTTATCAACACCTAGAGACGCTGGATTATTCCATAGAAAATACATTAGGGATTTCCTAAATATAGCTTCATCAATATCGTCCACATCCAATTTAATTGTAACTTTCATACTCTTAATTTACCACCAAGATTATAGAAAGTCAAGCGTAATATTCGTTTGCTTTTATTTTAGAAGATCTGGGTCTAGTTAAGCGGCATTATCAACAATTCTAACATATAAACTCTCCAAGTAGAGATGGATGTCTTCACTATCAGCTCGGGGTTGTTTTAATGCAATAAAATTAACAATACCCATTTTAGATTTATTATTAGCTGAAATTTCTTCAAGCTGTTGTTTAATATCAAACCCATCCTTTTCTGGGGTATAAACCTTATTGCGTGGTTCAATATAAGTTGTGTTGATATGATTAATAATTTCTTCTGCGTTTCCAACTAATATAATTGATGTTTTCATAACTTTTTTATAACTTTTTGTTTGTCACTTCTAATCACAAGAAGTGTCTGCTTATAATACGGAGAATTTTTCAACTTCTTTCAATTTTAATTTGTTTTTTTTTTCTGGAATTAGAATTATAATAATTGAAAGTGGTCCTAAGATTAGGCATTCTTTGAATTTATGCCATAATATGTTCTTTGTCGGTTTATTGTAATGTTTAGAGCTTGGAATTAGATAAATCATACCGCACACAAACCATACAAAACTGATTATTAAAAACAATAGTATATAAAGTGCAGTTATCATGGCTTTATTTTTGCGTCATCCCAACCTTGTAGAGCGTTATCATACTCTGTTGTTCTCATAGATATTGATGGCGGGTCAATTAGTTTATACATAACATCACCAGCGTCAATTAGTTTTTGTATCTTTTTATTCAACTTTTCAATTTCTTTTTGAGTTTGTAACAAGTCACCATACATCTGCATTTTAACTGGGTCAGATGAATATAAATTAGTATCTTTAGGTTCAATGTTCATTACTTAATTCCCTTTGCTCTATTCCATTTGTTTGCAAGTAATTGTTGATTGCTTATACAAACACCATCTATAGTAAGCCATTTTAATAGTTCATCACCAGCTTTTTCTAGCTGGTTGATTTTTTTCAACGCATTGTTTAGGTTTTCTTCTAACCCACGGGCTAGTGTAGAAAATTCTACATCAGGCTCAAGCTCTCCTGTTGTATCAGTTCTAAATCTTTCCCACACCGCATCCGTTCTTGGCGTTTTGCTCATATCAGTATTGTTTACTTTTGCAATAAAATTCTCACTCTCTAATTTGTCAGAATCTTTTGCCATTTCAATCATAACATCATTAGTCATATCAACCTTTCTTCTTCAACTACTTCAACATCAAATTCATTAATACCGCACAATTCACCATCTATTCTTTCTTCACCAAGTTTATATCCAGATCCAATGAGCAATTCAGTGGGGAATTGACAAATA
>Ga0222712_10000690_pt1 | contig 43393 bp, 22 predicted proteins | sample C33_657DmetaG_FD_165043 | JGI IMG/M metagenome (GOLD analysis project Ga0222712, IMG submission 165043) | Estuarine water microbial communities from San Francisco Bay, California, United States - C33_657D | ecosystem: Environmental > Aquatic > Marine > Unclassified | place: USA: California... | reverse complement strand
GTTTTTGGACCACAAGAGTTAGCTCAATTATATGAGGGTCCAAGTAAAGATGTTAGGTTAGGCGCTAACGGTCCAACATATAGTAACGGTGGGGGAATTGAAGGTGGATTTACTTGGGTATCTCCAAAATACAAAGGTAATGCTGGTAAGAAAGTAGGTATTGGTGGTGAAATTATGAACCAAGATGAAGATTTTAAACCTTCATCTTACAATACAACTGAATCTACCGAAAGGACTTTCAAACAAGGTTCTATTCTTGATGATACACAAAGAATTATTGATAGTCAACCCGAAGGTGGTAAAAGATTACAACACGTTGGTAATGCTATAGACCAAGTTAGTAAAGTGTTCCATGATGGGTATAAAGAAATGACTAAAGGTTCTAGAGTCATAAAATATACTGGTGCTATTGGACAAGAAGTTGGAACGGAATACTGTAGAGTGTTTGCAAAAGATGTTCCATATCTTCAATATAATGACCTTCAAAAAACTGATGGTATTGTAACTGAAGGTAGAAGATTTTCTTATTCTGTTTTAGATAAGACATATAACTTGAACATTGTACCAAATAAACAAGAAGGTGGACAAGACTCTACTAACTTGATTGGTTCTTACAATAATGCTAAAGCTAAAAAGTATATGTTTTCAATTGAAAACTTGGCTTGGGCAACATCTAATACACCAGGTTTTAGAGTTGGTGATTTACCTGTTTGTGAAAGAGGTCCAAATGGTGGTAGAGTAATGTGGTTTCCACCTTACGGTTTAACATTTAGTGAAAACGTAAGTGCAAACTGGCAAGGTAATGATTTTATCGGAAGACCTGAACCAATCTATACTTACAAAAATACAAGTAGAACAGGTAGTTTACAATGGAAAATAGTTGTTGACCACCCTTCTGTTTTAAATCTGATTGTTAATAAAGTTTTGGGTGACCAAACAAACAAAGTTAGAATTGATTCTATTTTGGAATCGTTTTTTGCGGGTTGTAGAAAATATGATTTATATGAGTTGGCTAAAAAATATTATACAATTTCACCAAATGATTTATATGACATCCAACAAGCACTTTCTTCAAAAGAATTAACAAGTGAACAAATAGAGTATACTGTAAAAACATTGGAGACAATACCACAAGTATCTGCGGATAAAGGTACTGGAAGTGCTCCCGAAGCAACATTAAAAAGTTTTGAACAAATTGGATTTTATTTTGACAATGACATACCAACAAAGTTAGGTACAAATTTTGAAACAGTATATGGTCCATATATTTCTCAAAAGGATTATTACAAACAACAATCACCAAAAACTGCGGAACAAACATCATCTTTTTTTGATAGTGTGGTTATATCCAATAAACAAAAACTTGACGAGTTGATAAATGAATTGGATAAACAATTTACAAATAACCCTGAAGGTACTGTTACAATTACTATTAACGCTAGTACATCGGCCGCTGCGAAAAAAAATTATAACGATAAATTGGCAGCAAGAAGAATTGATTCTGCTATAAAATTCATCACAGGTAATAGTAGAATGAATCAATATGTTAATGGTAATCCAAAAAGATTGTCAGTTGTACCAGGTAAAGCTTTGGGGGAAAATGCTCAAGTTATGAAATTTGATGAGAAAACCAAAAGTTATGTACCAGGAAGTAGTGTTTCTTGTACTGATAATGATGGTGATAGCCAAGCTTTGAATAAAGAAATTTATACAACAAATGCGATGGCTTGTAGAAGGGCGTATATTTCAAACATACAATCAACTTTAAAGGCACCTGCCGCAGTTTTACCTGCAAAAATAACTACTGTTACTACAGGTAATGTTGTTACAAAAACAGAAACTGAACCGGTTTTAGAGACTAAGGTAATCAATAAAGACAACATAACAAAAAGAGTTTTGAGAAAACTACTTTCAGAATGTGATTATTTTGAAACGATTAAAGAAGAGACACCTATGGTTTATGATAACCTTAGAGATAAATTAAAATTTTTCCAACCAGCGTTTCACTCAATTACACCTGAAGGTCTTAACTCAAGGTTGACTTTTTTACAACAATGTATGAGGCCTGGTGACACAATACCAACAATCAAAAATGTTAACGGTAGCCCAACACCGGATTATAGTAATGCGACAAATACATCGTTTGGTGCACCACCTGTCTTAATATTGAGAGTAGGGGATTTTTACAATACCAAAATAATCCCAACTTCTTTGGCTATTACATATGAAAGTTTGGATATCAATCCTGAAGGTATTGGGGTTCAACCAATGATTGCTAATGTAACATTGGCGTTTAACTTTGTTGGTGGTAGTGGTTTAAAAGAATCTGTAGACAAATTGCAAAATGCTTTGACATTTAATTATTATGCTAACACAGAAATTTATGATGAAAGAGCGGATTCAACAGACTTAAGTTATCAAGTAATCGACTCCGAATTTTTAAAATCAGCTGCAAGTAATGTTGCACCTCCAACAATAAATCAGGCTCCCGTACAAAATGGACAAAGTAATGATAAACCAATTGGTACGGTAACAAGTACGATTGTAAGTCAAACAGGTCAAACAGGTACTATAAATTATAGTACATTTATGGATATGGTGTTATTACAAACACAATCATATTTTACAAATGTGGTAAACAAAAATAGAGAAACTTTAAGTCAATATAATAATGCTGTTCGTCAACAATGGATGATGGAAAGAACTTATACTGATGGAAGATTTTTGATTACTAAAAACGATAACACTGTTTTATTTGGTAAATCTTATAATTTGGAAAAAAGGTCTGACGAGATTTTTGGACAATTAGAATTGAATGTAAAAAATGGTAGTGAAGGATTTATCCAATTCATTTCAGACCCATCTAAAAATTTCTCAAACCGTTTAATTAACCAAGTTAAAGAAAATTATTCAAACTATGTAAAAAACAAACGAGGTTCTTTTCAAAATGCGGTTACGAATATAACAAATGGTATGGTTAGTGTACAACAAAAGTATATGGGTTATCTTGGACAAGTTAATACAATTACTTATTCAGCGGTTACAAATAGTGGTACTGACGGATATCAACAGAAAAACGGAACGGTTATATCTTACAATATATACCCAACTACGGAAATTGACTCTAGTTCGACAGGTGCAAACAACACATTAACTGAACTTGAAAACGATGTGATTAAAATAAAAAATAGTATAAGTGAGTTTAATAAAATTATTGAAACATCAAGTCCTTTTACATATAGTGTAAATAAAGAATCATATAGTGGAGTTTTGGTTTTTCCACAACCATATAAATTCCCAACAGAACAAGTATTCACACCATTTTCAAGAAATCAAACATATACCCAACGAAGCTCGGGAGCTACTTTTGATAACTATATTTTTAGAAGAGTTTATATGGTTGTGTCTGACGATGTCACAGATAGTAAAAAATACGAAAGCTTTAAAAATGCGATTATTGGTAATATACTTAGTAATACTGGTTTGATTGGTAAAGGTGCTGATAATATAAGTCAAGTTTTTGACGCGTATTGGAACAATATTGCAAAACCGTTATTTGTTGAGGAGAATGACATTACCAAAGAATTTATAACTCATATGGAAAAAGATAAGTTGAAAGATTTTTTAATTTATACCCCATTCAATTTGAAGAAAAAAAGAACCTTTACATATGATACTGAAAATGCAAATACACCTGCTCAACAATCATTGATAAAGGGATTGGGTGCAATAGGTAACCAAAACACTAATAATAAAACATGGAACGATGAAAATCCTGCCAATGTATTTATATGTAAAGCAAAACTTAACTAATGGCATATCAATATTGGAATAGATATAGTGATTTTTTAATTAACGGTGAACAGACTGTAGTACCCTTTGTGCAATTACCTCAAAAAACTACTGACCAAACATATGTATACAAAGTTGGTAGAAGCAGGTTAGATATTGTATCTCAGGAGTTTTATAACTCACCATATTTTGGTTGGTTGATTTTACAAGCTAACCCTCAATTTGGTGGTTTGGAAAATTACATTTATGATGGTGCGGTATTGATTATTCCTTTTCCTCTCCTACCTTCTTTACAGGATTATAAAGCGTCGTTAGACAATTATTTTTATTATTATGGCAGGTAATGTACAAGGTGACAAAAGTGGACATATATATGTGGAGTTCGATTACAACAATATTATTTTAGTTGACCCGAACAAAACTATTGATGCTCTAAAAAATGTTAAAGAAAGATTAGTTGACCATGAAAATTTGGTTATGTTTGCCAACTTGGAAGCTGAAGTTGTTCCAAGAACAAAGTTATCTGTAGGTGGAAGTCCTGAAGATAGAATTAGAACTATATCTGTTGCAAAAATGAATTTTTTGAGGCCAACAGAAAAAAGTAATTTAACCACAGGATATTATGATGAATTGACAGGTAAAGGTACTATAAATGGTTTAGGTGATAATCAACAACAATTTGACATTATCGACCCTAAAGACGGTACAAACCCATATGTTAAAACTACTTTGACAGACCCAGGAGGTAAAGCAACAGATAACGGTTTATTAGGTATTACAAGTATCAATGTAAAAACAAACACATCATTTGTTCCTAGTGTGAGTATGACCCTTGAAGATATCCAAGGAAGAGCACTTTTCCAACTTGGAAACGATTCACCATATTCTGCATTTTTTAACTTACCATATTGCCCATTTTATCTAACACTAAAAGGATATTATGGGCAGGCAATAAGATACCAACTTAATTTAAAAACTTTCAATGCTAGATTTAATACGTTCAGCGGTAATTACCAAATTGAATTAGAGTTTGTTGGATATAAGTTTAATATTTTGAATGAAGTTTCTATGGGTAGTTTGTTTGCAACACCACACATGTATAGTAAAACTTTTAGTGTTTCAAAATCAATAACATCACCCGAAGGGGTTGGAAATGCCAATACACAATCTAGACTAAATGGTATAGATAATGTAACATCTAAACAATCTAATATAAGTTCAGATAACATTGTAAGTGAAGTTATTAGTTCAAAAGGTTATGATAAAATATCTCAAGTTTATAGTGAATATAAAGCAAAGGGATTGATAAGTCCTGATTTTCCTGAGCTAACATTGGCTCAACTAATGAATAAATTATTGACATTTGAACAAACAATACAAAATTCATACCCACCTGTTATTATTGAACCATTAACAAATATTAGAACTTACAAAGAAACTCTGACAAATTATTTTAATAGAGTTTATGGTGATAACAAATCATGGTTCAACATTTATATGAATCCAAAACCTATAATACTAAAAGGTACTGGTCAAGAATGTTACATTTTTAAACAAGAATTTATAGATGATTTATTAAAAAAACAAGAAGCGGTTAGTTTTTTAAGTGCATTTACGGTTGACTTTAGGGGATATTTGGCAGAAAATAAAACTTTGGGGGTTAATAGTAAAACACCTATCAAAAATAGTATCACGTATAATACATTTGTAAAACAAGTTGCTTTTACTGACATTGATTTAGTTAAAACAACAACCTCTTTGACTGGGATTTTAGCGCCAACTGATGATGATACTTTACGGGTACAAACTTTATTAGAAAGACAAATTAAACCCGTTAGAGAAAAAGACACGGCCGATAAAAGGTTTGAAAACCTTTTGGGGAATATTGTTATTCCACCATTGTTTGTATTTAAAGATTTTCAGAATCTTTTATCTGAGATGGAAACAGAAGCAAATCGAAAACTTTCAGAGTATGAAACTGCAATTACTGCGGACTTAGCAAAAAAAATTGAAAACTCTTCAACTGGAATTGGGTTTAAACCAACGGTCAGAAACATTTGTGCGGTAATCATGGCATCCGCAGAAGGATTCATTCGATTACTTGATGAAGTACATACAAATGCATGGAATGTAAGATACGACCCTATAAGAAAAAGTGCAATATTAGACAACCCATCTTCAGCAAAAGGTACAGATACTTTAGACGACACAAAAATTAGTGCAACCGCTCAAGCTTCAAATCAAGGGTTGGTAAACGGTCAGATACCTGTATATCCATGGCCTCAATTTTTTGTTGAAACACCTGAAGATAAAAAAGGAAGATTCCAATTAAAATATATTGCAGACCCATCTGTAGTGAATTTAACTAAAGGATTTTTATACAATAAATGGCCTGAAGTAGAATTTGTTGAAGAATACATGAAAGGGTTAACTCAAAAATTTGACCAACCTGTCGTACAACCACCTATCAATAGTCAAAACACTACAAATGTTATAAATGTAAATGCTATAGAATATCCATCCGAGGGTATTGCGTATGTAAACAAAGAAGAGATTAAGTTTTTTTATGAAATTTGGGAAAGACAATTTTTAAGTGCAAATTACTCAGGATTTGTACGTGCAAATAATAATCAATTAGAACAACTTACCAAATTGATTGTTAGTGCAGAAACAAATAATATTGTTACAGGATTAGGTGTAAGTTCACCATATATTACACTTAAATTAAAAAATTATAATATTACTGCACAAAACTACCCAACTTTTTTGGAAAATATTTCGAATCAGGGTACAGGTAGAGCATATCAAGACTATATTAGAGATTTTTTTGTAACGCCATATATTAGAAATTTAACCCAAAATTCTTTCAACATTTTAAGTTTGAATGATTTGGGTAAAGAACCTCAAACAAATACAAAAACTGAAGGATTATTACAATTAGTTAAAAGTGTTAATAATGAACCGTTAGTTATTGATACTTATCCATTTACTGACCCAACATGGGTTTCAACCCATATGGCAAATAGTGTTGATAGTGCAAAAAATGCGGTATATAATACAAATAGAGTTTTAACAGTTTTTGAGGATAGAGATGTAATTTCTAATTTTAATAGTGTATATGATTACACAACAAATAGACCTGTTACAAATTTTTCATATTTGAAAGTTTCAAATCCTGCAAATCAAGTAACCGTAACTAATTTATCTGCATTTTATGATATAAGAAAAGACCCTGATTTCTTTGTGCCAACCGAGGGATACGTAAATTATTTATCGCCAAGCAGAAATGTTAATGTTGAGACAACAACATCAATGTTGAATACTCCATATTTTATAAATGCAATACAAAATGGTGTTTATCAATGGAGAAGAAAAGACCCATATCCATATACTCAAGCCGCGTATCTTTTTATTAACTCTTTACCTTTAGCTTCCCTAAAAGAAAAGTATAAAACTTTTGGTGCTTCAAGTGACTTAGATTATATTGCATCTTGTTTCAAAAAATATGGTGCCATACATAAGATGCCATATGCTTGGGTACTTAAAATGGGGTCAATATGGTACAGATATAAAACATATAAAACAAGTAATGTTGACATATTAGATACGTGTTGGAAAAATTTTGAATACAAAACAAACTTTGACCCAGTTACAAGTTCAGATACAAAAACATATACATTTAAATTTGATGGTGAGAATAAAATTACATTACAAAATGTGTCTAACAATATTACCTCACTTCAGACGGGGTTTTATCCAAAAGTAATTAACGACTTTAATGTTTTTTATAATGGTTATGATTTATACGTAAACTATACTGATGCTGAAATTCAATCAAGTATTGATAATGGAGTTAAAGTTTTTAACTTCACCGATTCAAACATAAATGCCCAAACTATCGCATTTCCACTAACATCACCAATAACTTTTTCAAAAATTCAAACATGGTCGGTGGTTTTACCAAGTGTTGTCGGACCGCCGATAACAGATGGGGCGCTTTGTAACCCAACAAATAATACAAACAGTTTAAAATATTATGTGGTACCATCTTTTGGTTCACAAATAAACCAAGTAAGTACAGAATGTTTAGTTGCCAATGCACCTGTTTGTCCTTTTATTGACAACCCATCAATATATAATGGTTCGGTTAGATTACTTTGGTCATCACCAAACTTTGGTTATTTCAATAATTCTCAAATTACCAAACCACAACCAGATGCTTATGTTAACAAAATTAAAACTGGTACAACAAAACAATCAGCATTTAATTTGTTAATGGACGGAGATTACTCAAAAATTGAAGAAATATTTTCAGTTTTTGATAAAAGTATTTTAAATAAGTTTGAACAAGAGTTTTTAAATTTTTCTAAACCTGTGGGTAATATTGATTTGGGAACTCAACTAAATGTCCCAATTGACCAGTCACCTGTTGACCCTAATGCTTTATTTAAGAATTTCCAAAATTTATTTACTACTATGATGGAAATTGAACCACAAAGTAGTTCTTTAACCACAGGTCAATATTTTAATACAATTGGTGAAAAACAACTTATATTATTTTCGAGTACAATTAAGGCCTTTATGGAGTATGATGTGATACTTAAGTATGGTAATCCATCGGGATATAAAAGAAGAATATTTGCATCTTATTTAGCTCAAGGAGGTAACAATTTTCCAATTACGGACCCAATTGTTTTTAACCCATATGTTAAAAATAGTTTACCATCCGCTTCAGGTTCAATAAGTCTTGCAACATCTAAAGCTCAAAATGATAAAGCTTGGTTAGCCTTAGAAACCGAAGTAGGATTTTCAACAATACCAAATTTAGTTTATGATAATAATGGTTCATACATAACCGATTTCTTTATTGATAATAATATTGAGTTTACTGAAAACAATGTTGTATTACTATCGCCAATAATAAAAATGTATGCAACTCAAAAGTTATATACACCAAACTTATCTAGTGATGTATTCAAAAATAGATTAGAAACATATTTGGGAACAACTGATGTTTTACAGAACAACATTTTAAATCAAGTTTTGAATAATGTTAGAGTTGAATTACCCGACCAACAAGAGTTACCTGAGAGAGTAATTACTAGTGCTATTGATGGTCAACAAAGTAAAGTTGAAAACTATGAAGTTTTTAAGGCGTTAAATGATAAATGGGTTGCGGGTTCTGATTACCTCTCAAAAACATTATTTGAAGACGTTATGTTTTTGGACAGGGCTTCAAGAAACATTGGGGATACAATTGTTGTTGATATTTTTGATTTAAAAGACATGTTTAAAGAAAACAATTTAAACATGGAAATGAGTGTGTTCACATTCATGAGTGGTATGTTAATCAAAAATAAATTTAATGTAATGCCATTACCCGCTTATGTTAATTTTTATAATATTCAAGATGTTGATGGGACAACAATCCCACAAACTGAAGGAAATTTAGATTTTGCTGATAACATGTGGGGTACATTCTTAAATGTGGATTATAGAAATTCAGGTCCCAAAATGATTTGTTTTTATGCGGGACAACCATCAACTCATTTAGATTTACCAAAAGGTAATTCAAGGTTTAGAGACGATGCGTTTGAATTGAGAAGAGCGTCTGATAACCCTTTAATTGAAAATATTGTAGGTAAAAAAGACTGGGCGGTATCAAACAAATGTGTTGGATTTAATGTTGACGTTGGTATTAGAAATCAAAATATATTTTATTCATTGAATGTTTCAATGGATGGAGGTAAAGCCACGTCAGAGTCAATTCAAACTCAAATAAATATGATTGACCAAGCTAATGGTAGGAATACTGCAACTCAAAATGTTAGTTTGTACAATTTGTATAAACAAAGAAGTTACCAATGTCAAATAGAATGTTTAGGTAATGCTTTGTTACAACCAACAATGTATTTTAATTTACGACACGTTCCAATGTTTAATGGTCCATATCTGATAACACAAGTAGACCATGCAATAACGCAAGGTAATTTTAGAACCTCATTTACGGGTACAAGACAAGGAATTTATGACTTACCTGCAATCGAAAATTATTTACAAAGTATAAATCAAAATTTATTGACTAAAATTGAAGCGATTATCAAAAGTAAAAAAACTGAAGTTGACATTAAACCTACAACAGATGTTGATGCGGCTAAATACGTTAGTCAAGTTGGAGATAATAGCGCTGCTGCAGAAAATTCTTGTAGTGAAAAACTTAACTCGGCTTACATAGATTGGGGTGATGCTAAAAAATCAACAACAGTTTCATTAACACCTCAACAATTTGTTACTGAATTAGAGAAGAAAACAAATGACCCTGATTTACAAGTTTTAATCTATTTGATTTGTTATGCGCAGGTATACCAAGAAAATGTATTTTATGGGTATAACAACAACTTTGTTAATCTACCTTTAACTAATAATTATGGTACAGGTAGAGGATTTTTTACACCAAAAACATTTTCGTGTGTTAATGTAAACACATCCGCAAACAAAAAGTTATCATTACCTGTTGCAAACTTTGATGATATTGGTAGGTTTTTTGATTTTATGATTTCAAGATTATCGCCTAATGTCGAAAGAGTTTTTGGTAGGGTAAGTGGTAATGGTATGGGAATAACTAAATTTTATGTTTGTTATTGGGATGGTGCGTACGAAAAAGTTTCAGAAAGTTATTACGACGCCCATGTTAGTGAATTTACAAAATTGGATAATACTTTTAAAGAAGGATTTAAATCTGCGGGACCTGCTGGATTAAATGTTGCCTCAACAACCCAAGCCAGAAAAGAAGATAAAAAACAAAAAGAGAAAATTGCAAAAACTTATGCAGGTACTACAACACCTACAAATAATTTGAATACAACTACTGTACCTATTGTATGTGCACCACCAACAGTGACTTCATTCTCACCTTTATCGGGTATTAGTGGTACAATATTATCAATAATTGGTAAAGATTTAGACCAAGTAACTGGCGTTACAATAAATGGAGTAACAACAACTACGGGTATTACAATAAACAATCCATTCAATATAAGTGTTATTGTTCCATTTAGTAATACAACGGTCGCACAAAACAATTCTATAATTGTATTGGGTACTCATGGTGATAGTGCGAGTGTGGTTAACTTTACGTATAATCCGGCTCAGGTTACACCAGTGCCAAGTAATTCTACTAACACAAATACACAACCACAACAAACAGGACCTGTGACCTTAAACGGTCAAACACAAACAACTACAGGTGGGGTTACACAACAATTAACGGTTTCTGTAAATCCACAAGCGGCAGCACTTAATACTTGGACATTACAACAAGAAGTTGAAATGGAAATATCTGTTTATGATAATAATGTTGTTAATAATGTTAAAACTGAAACATTAAACAGAAGTGTAAACACAAAAACATCAAGTTATGTTTCAAGTAATACGTTTACTATAACATATGCAAATGTTCAAAGTATGTTAATAACTAACCCAATTGATGAATTTAAAACAACTCCTGTTACTTCTAGTCAAACTGTTAAAATTAAATTTACTGTTACTGCAGTTCCTACTGATAAAGTTAAAAACCCTCAAAACGTTCAACAAACATTTAATTTTAACTTTACACCAACACCTTCAACAACACCAACATTTGCCCCTCTTCCATCGTCAATAACTTATTTAGGTGAAAGTCCTACATTACAAGGAAACGGATGGCAATATTTTAACGTAAAAAAACCTGATAACAGTGGATATATTACTTTCCAATTTAATATATCATCATTTAGTGAACAAAATTATGCTGATAGATATTTTGAAGATGCGAATGGAAATAGAGCGTCGGCTAACGTAGAAGGCGGTATAGATACCAAATACACTAACCTTTGTCAAATCTCAGGTAAAGGAACTTTTAAATTGGTTGTGAAATATACACCATATGGATATACTTCACCACCAAATGGTCAAGTGTTAATTCAAACAGTGACTGGACCTCCATTCACTTTATAACTTAATCATATATTTATATAGAAACATTATTATGGATATTAAATCAGCATTAGATAATTATCTTGGTAAATCTACAAGATTTTCACAAGAAGATAACGGTGACGGAACTAAACAAGTTTGCGACTTAGATACAGGAGATTGTTATACTGTAAGAGAAAGAGACGGTCTTATTGAAAGAGCTGGTCACCAAACAACCGCCAATAGAAAAGTTAGAGTTGAAACCGCTAACGGAATAAAACAATTATTAAACGGATAATAAAATGAGTTTAGATAAAAAAATATTGAGCGAAATAAATAGATACAAAAGTATCAACAATTATATTATAGAACAAGAAGCGACAATACCTGATTTAGGGGCATTAGCACCTGAAGCAGGAGCTGTTCCTCCACCTCCACCAGCAGATGCTACAACAACTCCCCCACCTCCACCAACAACTCCAAGTGGTTCTGAACCAATTGACGTGGAAAACGACCCGGATGTTGAAAAAATCGATGATGAAGGTAAATCTGAAGAAGGGAATGTAGAAAGTTCAGATTCGGAAGAATTAGATATAACTGAATTAGTTGATTCACAAAAAAATATTGAACAAAAACAAGATGATTATTTTGAAAACTTATTTGGTCAATTAAATAAGTTGGAGTCAAGGTTAGGGGAAATGGATGCTATTATGAACAAACTTAATGCTTTAGAAAACAAAATTGAAAAATATAGAGAAAAAACCCCACAAGAAAAATTAGAATTAAGAAGTTACGATTCATACCCATTCAATCAAAAACTATCACAATTTTTTGATGATAAGAAAGAAGATATGGAAAAAACAGGAAAAAATGATTATGTTTTAACTCCTGATGACGTAACCGATATTAACGTAAATGACATTAAAAGTTCCTTTCAAGGAAACGGATTTAAGGACGATTTCAAATACTAAGAATAACAAAAATTATATTTACGAAAGCCACCCTTGAGGTGGCTTTTTTGTTTGACAAAACCAAAAAACTAGATTATATTTGCATAACAACTTAACAATTTAAAATTTAAAAAACATGATGAGTTCATTAGACGCCGTATTGGCACAGTACGAAAAAGCACAACAATCAGGGGGCGGGGCCCAAAGTAAAATGTCGCAAGACGAAAGAATGAAGAAGTATTTCGCTTTAATCTTAGGAGACAAAGAGAAATCAGGACAACGTAGAGTACGTATTCTACCTACACCAGATGGTTCTTCACCATTTAAAGAGGCTTGGTATCACGAAATCCAAGTAGGTGGACAATGGCAAAAATTCTATGACCCAGGAAAGAATGACAATGAGCGTTCTCCTTTAAACGAGGTATACGAAGAATTGATGTCAACAGGTAAAGAATCTGATAAAGAATTGGCGAAACAATACAAGTCTCGTAAATTCTATATTGTAAAAGTAATTGACAGAGACCACGAAGAAGACGGACCAAAATTTTGGAGATTTAAACATAACTACAAGAACGATGGTATTTTGGATAAAATAATTCCAATTTGGAGAAATAAAGGTGATATTACTGACCCTGAAAAAGGACGTGACCTTATCATTGAATTGACAAAATCTAAAACACCTGCAGGTAAAGAATACACAAGTGTATCTACTATTATGTATGATGACCCAGCACCTGTTCATGAGGAGAAAGTTCAGGCTGACTCTTGGATTAACGATGAGTTGACTTGGTTGGATGTTTACTCTAAAAAACCTGTTGAATACCTTGAGGCAATTGCTCGTGGAGAAACTCCAAAATGGGATAGTGATAAAGGCGGTTATGTATATGGTAACGATGCCGAATCTACAACATCTATGGGTGGAGCTAAAAAGGCTGAAACAAAAACAACTATTGTTGACCCTCAGGCAAATGACGAGGTTGACGGAGATTTACCTTTCTAATAAAACAAAACACATCATGTATGGTATCTTGTATGGTACCATACATGTTTAATTTATATCATTATGGCAATAAAGAAAAACGATTTCAGTTCAGTTAAGAAAAAATTCTCAACTTCTGCGAAATACAAACCCCAAAGATTCTTTGATTTAGGTCAAGATTTCTTAGATGCGGTTGGATTACCTGGTCCCGCTATCGGACATTTGAATATGTTCTTGGGTCACTCAGATACAGGAAAAACTACAGCGTTGGTTAAAACTGCCGTTGATGCTCAGAAAAAAGGTATTCTACCTGTATTCATCATCACAGAACAAAAGTGGTCTTTTGAACACGCAAAGCTTATGGGTTTTGAATGTGAGGAAGTTGTTGATGAAGCAACAGGTGAAGTTGATTGGGATGGTTTTTACATCTTCAACAACGACTTTGACTACATTGAACAAATTACAGATTATATCAATAGTTTGTTAGATGCGCAAGAAAAAGGTGAGTTAGATTATAGTTTGTTGTTCTTATGGGATTCTGTTGGTTCAGTTCCTTGTAAGATGACCTTTGAAGGTAAAGGTGGTAAACAACACAACGCATCTACACTTGCAGACAAAATTGGTATGGGTATCAACCAACGTATTTCAGGTTCTCGTAAAGCTGATTCAAAATACGAAAACACATTGGTTATTGTTAACCAACCTTGGGTTGAATTACCTGACAATCCATTCGGTCAACCAAAGATTAAAGCTAAAGGTGGTGAAGCCATTTGGTTAAACTCATCATTGGTATTCTTATTTGGTAATCAAAAAGGTGCGGGAACAAACAAGATTACCGCAACAAAAGACAAGAGAAGTGTTAAGTTCGCGATTAGAACAAAAGTTTCTGTTATGAAAAACCACATCAATGGATTGGGTTATGAAGACGGAAAGATAATCGTAACACCACACGGTTTCTTGGCAGGAAAAGAGGCTTCGGAAGAAAAGGTATCTATTGAATCGTACAAAAAAGAATATGCTGACTATTGGAAAGACATTCTTGGAGTTACATCTATAGATTTTGATTTAAAAGAAGAAAAGGAAGATTGATATTTGTTTCACCCATTAAATCACACTTGTGATTAAGACATTACTCGTAGACGGAAATAATTTATTTAAGATAGGATTTCATGGTGCCAAAGACGTATTCAGTGACGGGGCTCATGTTGGTGGGGTATATCATTTTGTGAATATACTCCGCAAATTCCTTGACGAACACAACCATGATAAAGTTGTTGTGTTTTGGGACGGAGATTCAAACTCATCCATTAGAAAAGGTTTATACCCCCAGTATAAAGCAAACAGAAGACAGGATATGAACGAATACAAGTACGAGTCGTATTTGTATCAACAGTCACGTGTTAAACAGTATCTCGAGGAAATATTTGTTCGTCAGGTTGAGATATCTAACAACGAGGCGGATGACTTGATTGCCTATTACTGTAAGATTGCCAAAGATGAAAAGATTATTATTTTCTCCGCGGACAAAGACCTTACCCAGCTTATTTCTGAGAACGTTACTATCTATTCTCCGATTACAAAACAATACTTCAAGAACGGTGATAACATTGTCATCAATAAAGTGGAAATTCCTCACTATAATGTATTGTTAACTAAAATCTTTACGGGAGATAAATCAGACAACATTGATGGTATTGAAGGACTCGGTGAAAAAACTTTATTAAAATACTTCCCTGAATTGCGTGAAAAACCATGCACTGTTGAAGAAATATTATATAATGCAGGAAAAATCCCTCAAAAGAAACCAATAAAAGTTCTTAATAATATTTTGACCGGTAAGTCAAAATCAACTATATTTGGAGAAGAGTTTTATACAACAAACAAAAAGATTGTAGATTTGACAAACCCTTTAATTACGGATGATGGAAAAGAATTGGTGACACAAATACTAACTGAAACTATAGACCCTACAGATAGAGGATATAAAAACTTAATGAGAATGATGATGGAGGATGGTCTCTTCAAATATCTACCAAGAGATGACGAAGCATGGGTTAATTTCCTTAAACCATTTATGAAACTAATTAGAAAAGAAAAAAGAAACACAAATAAAAATTAAATATGAAAGAACAAGACAGCACCAAAATGGAATTCCTGATGACATTGAATGACAACATTGTAGTTCAAAGATTTTTCAATGTTAGAGGGTTTAATCCAAACGCAAAAAATTCATTGGAATTGTATTACTATATGATACAATTCAAACAAGAACTTGAGTATCATTTAAAGATGAAAACAATTATTTACATGATTGACAACAAAGATGCAATTGTGAGTGACCCATCAATTATGGATACATCATTCACTGAAGGTAGTGAACAATTTAACCTTTATATCAAAATTGGTGAACAGACAATATGTCACAGATTTTTTGATGGAAAATTATTCCCACCAAAAGTTCGATATACGGTTGACGTGAGACCATTTTTGAAAGAAGTTTTGAGAGATTTAACTGACATTTTTTCATCCTCAAAATTAAGTTTTGATTATTTGGGCGTTGACCTAAGTAAGTAAATATTTAATAAAACAGGGGGTTACACAAACGATATATGAACAAGAACTTTGATTATTTAGGAAATACATTTCAGATACAATTATTAAATCAACTTATTGTAGATAAAGAATTCTCAACATCCATTATGGATGTTATTGAGAGTACATATTTTGATAATAAGTATTTTAAAATCATCTTACAGATGACAAAAGAGTATCATGCGAAATATCAATCTACCCCTAATTTCGAAACTCTTGACCAAATCGTTAAATCCGAAATCTCACAAGAACTTGTTGCAAAAATAGTTCTTGACACCATCAAACAAATTAAAGACGCTCCGTTTGAAGGAACTCAGTTCGTTCAAGAGAAAGCCTTGAAATTCTGTAAACAACAAGAACTTCAAAAGGCAATGGACAAAGCCCAAAAAATTATCACCGAAGGAGACTTTGAATCATATGATAAAGTTGAGGGATTGGTTCGTGAAGCGTTACAAGTTGGTGAAAGAGACACGGGTACAACAGATATCTTCTCCAATCTTGATACTGTATTAGACGAGGACTTTAGACACCCAATTCCTATAGGAATACCAGGGATAGACAAACTACTTAAAGGTGGTTTGGCTAAAGGTGAAATTGGTGTTATTCTTGCACCAACAGGGGTTGGTAAAACAACAATCCTAACTAAGATTGCAAACACAGCATTCAATCTTGGATATAATGTTCTTCAAATCTTCTTTGAAGATAATCCAAAGATTGTTCAACGTAAGCACTTCACTCTATGGACTGGTATTGAACCAGATAATTTGGTCCAACATAAAGAAACCGTGATGGATAAAATCACGGAAATTAAAGAGACAATGAAAAATGAGTTAATCTTAAAAAAATTACCTTCAGATTCTATGTCAATGAATCAAATTAAAAATCAAATTAGAAAAATGATTGCTGATGGAACAAAAATAGATTTAGTTCTTTTAGACTATATTGATTGTGTGGTCCCTGAAAGTACAAGTAAAGATGAGTGGAAAGCTGAGGGTTCGGTTATGAGAGGATTTGAAGCGATGTGTCATGAGTTATCATTGGTAGGCTGGACTGCAACACAAGGTAACAGGTCATCAATCTCTTCTGAGGTTGTGACTACTGACCAAATGGGTGGTTCAATTAAGAAAGCCCAAGTAGGACACGTTATCATATCGGTAGCAAAAACACTACAACAAAAAGAAATGAATTTGGCAACCATTGCAATTACCAAGTCGCGTATTGGTAAAGATGGTGTAGTTTTTGAAAATTGCAAATTCAACAACGAATTACTTGAAATAGATACTGAAAGTTCTGTTACTTTCTTAGGGTTTGAAGAACAACAAGAAGAAAGAAAACGAGATAGAGTTAAAGAACTTTTAGAAAAAAGAAAACAAAGAGAAGAACAAAAACAATCGTAAATTAAAAAATATAACTATGGAAAAAATTTTAAAAGAAAACCCTGACAGGTTCGTTATTTTCCCAATCGAACATAACGACATATGGGAATATTACAAACAACACCAAGCTGCGTTTTGGACTGCGGAAGAAATTGATTTAACAAATGATATTAGAGATTGGGAAAACCTATCAGATAATGAGAAGTTTTTTGTTAAAAATGTGTTATCGTTTTTTGCTGCGTCTGATGGTATTGTAAATGAAAATTTGGCGGAAAACTTTTTGAAAGAAGTTCAATATCCTGAAGCCAAATTCTTTTATGGGTTTCAACTAATGATGGAAAATATTCACTCATTGATGTATTCACTTTTAATTGATACATATGTGTCAAATCCTGAAGAAAAGGATGAGTGTTTCCATGCAATTGATAGATTACCTGCGGTTCAGAAAAAAGCCAATTGGGCTTTAAATTGGATTCAAAATGCTTCCTTTCAAGAAAGATTAGTCGCATTTGCTGCGGTTGAAGGTATCTTTTTTTCAGGTTCTTTCTGTTCAATTTTTTGGTTAAAATCTAGAGGAATTATGCAAGGTTTAGCTAATGCAAACTCACTCATATTCAAAGATGAAAATCTACATTGTGATTTCGCAATTCATTTATTGAATAATCATGTTGAGAATAAACCGAGTGAGAAAAGAATTAAAGAAATTTTATTATCTGCTTTAGAAATTGAAAAAGAATTTATTACGGAATCATTACCCGTTTCTTTAATTGGTATGAATTCAAACTTGATGAAACAATACCTTGAGTTTGTTGTTGATGGTCTTTTGGTTAAACTTGGCTGTAAAAAACAATTTAATGTTGAACAACCATTCAAATTCATGGAACAAATTGCGGTTGAAACTAAAGGTAATTTCTTTGAATCAAGAACCGTTGAATACCAAAAAGCAAAATTGAATGAAACTATTTCATTTGTTGAAGATTTCTAAAAAAAAATAGATTATGATGTCATTAAGAATTAAAAAAAGAGATGGAGAGGATGCGTCCTTTAATCCACAAAAGATTTACAATAGAATTAAAAGAGCTGCAAAAGGGTTGAATGTCAATTCTGATGAGATTTTTATTAAGGTAATTACTTCAGTACCAACTGAGGGTTTGATAACAACAAAAGAGTTGGATAAACTCATTTATGAGATTGCGGCGGCTTACACTGGTAGTCACCACGATTATTCGAGATTGGCATCATCAGTTGCAATTTCATCTTATCATAAAGAAACTGACCCAAGTTTTTCAAATACAATACATACTTTACATGTTGATGGTATCATTCATGATGAGTTAATGGTAATTATTGAGAAATACGGTGTTAACAAAATTGATGAAGTTATCAACCATGAAAACGATTATAATTTTGACTATTTTGCTTGGCGTTCATTACAAGAGATGTATCTGTTAAAGACACCTCAAGGTAGAGTAATTGAAAGACCACAACACATGTATATGAGAGTTGCTCTATGGGTTACAAATACATTTGAAGAAGCAGTAGATTATTATAAATCATTATCTAATCAACTTATTTCACCTGCAACACCAATCATGATTAACGCAGGTACCAAAGTACCTCAATTAGCGTCATGTGTCTTACATTATAACAATTCAGATTCACGTAATGGTTTATTACAAACCTTGAATGATATTTCAACATACTCTTCAGACGCTGCAGGTATTGGACTATCAATGTCTAACATTAGAAGTAAAGAAAGTAGAATTAACTCATCAGGTGGATTCGCAGGTGGTTTATTGAAGTACTTAAAGATTGTTAACGAATCATTAAGATTCTTTAATCAACAAGGTAGACGACCTGGTAGTGCTGCAATTTACCTTGAACCATGGCACAAAGATATCATGGATTTACTTGAAATTAAAAAGAATTCAGGTGTTGAGGAGTTGAGAGCAAGAGACTTATTTACAGCTTTATGGATGCCTGATAACTTTATGAGAGCGGTAAAAGAAGGTAGTGATTGGTACCTATTCTGTCCTAACGATATATTAAAGGCTGGTATCAAACCACTTCAAGAGTGTTATGGTGACGAGTACGAGGCAAACTACAATAAAGCGGTTGAAATGGGTCTTGGTAAAAAAATAAAGGCTCAAGATGTTTGGACTAAAATTATTGAGTCACAAATTGAAACTGGGGTTCCTTACTTATGTTCTAAAGACAATGCAAATAAAAAAACTAATCACCAAAATATTGGAGTGATTAAACAATCAAATCTATGTAATGAGATTTACCAATACACAGATGAAGAAACAACTGCAATCTGTACACTGTCTTCAATGGTGTTAAAAAATTTCATTAAGGATGGTAAGTTTGACTATCAGTTATTGATTGACGAAACAAGAAAAGTTGTTAAAGCATTAAATAATGTTGTAGACAAAAACAACTATTCAACGGATAAAGGATTAAAAGGAGGTCTTGAACAAAGAGCAATTGCAATTGGAACTCAAGGATTGGCAGACGTGTTTTATTTAATGGATTACATTTTTACATCAGAAGAAGCAAGAACGTTAAACAAGAATATTTTTGAGGCGATTTACTTTGCTGCAATTACCGAAAGTATGGAACTATGTAAAGCGGGTGTTAGAAATCCTTATAAACATTTTGATGGGTCGCCAATGTCACAAGGTGTTTTCCAATTTGACATGTGGGGATTGGATGAATCAGATTTATTTTTGGATTGGGAAACATTGAAGGAAGAAGTAAAAAAATATGGTATTTGTAACAGTTTGTTTACTGCACAAATGCCTGTGGCATCATCTGCTAAAATTACAGGTTCGTTTGAAATGACAGAACCCGCTCATTCGGCTTTATTCAATAGAAGAGTAGTTGGCGGTGAAATTATGATTGTAAACAAGTATCTAATTAACGATTTTGAAAAAATTGGTATTTGGAGTGAAGATTTAAAAAATGAAATTATTATGAACGAAGGTTCAATTCAAAATATTAACTTCAATAATTACCTCGACCCTGAAGATAAAAATTATATTAAAAAAGTTAAAAGAACTGAACACTTAATTAACAAGTATAAAACAATTTGGGAAATTTCACAGAAAGAACTTATTGATATGGCGGCAGACAGAGCACCATTTATAGACCAATCACAATCTATGAATATCTATATGGCTAACCCAACACTATCAAAAATTACATCTTCCCATTTCCATTCATGGTCAAAAGGTTTAAAAACTTTGTGTTACTATGTAAGAACTAAAGCAATTTCAACAGGAGCAAAACATTTGGCGGTTGATGTTTCAAAAATACAACAACCAAAACCAAAAATTGAAACACCTAAAGTTGAATTGAATATGTTACCAACAAAACCTGAAGATAGTCCATTTGAATGTTTTGGATGTTCATCTTAAATAATAAAAATCCCAACCTTTGTTGGGATTTTGTTTTTTAATCTATTTATAAGAAAAAAATAACACATTATATTTATAGTTATGGCAAATGGTATTACTTATGGTATAAATTTTCCCTTCAGAGATTCTAGAAGAGGTGATTATTTAGAATTAACGGAACTCCAAGCGCAAGAAATTAAGGCTGACTTGATTCACTTATTATTGACAAGAAAAGGTTCGAGATACTTTTTACCAGAATTTGGAACAAGATTATATGAGTTTCTTTTTGAACCATTTGATGGATTAACATTTAATGCTATTGAATCAGATATCAGAGATGCTATTGAAAATTTTATGCCAAATTTATTAGTCAATAGTTTAAGTATAACACCAGCCGACCCAAAAGAAGAAGTTGATATAGCTACAGGACAAAATTTAATTGGAACTAGTGAATCATCAATCTATCGATTTCCAGGTAAGGGAACCTCAGAATACACTGCAAAAATAAGAATAGATTACTCAACCAACGGCTCAACTTTTGGTCAAAGTGATTTTGTAATTATCAATATTTAAATAAGATGGCAAATAATAGAATATCATATACCAGTAGGGATTATCAGTCAATAAGAACTGAGCTCTTAAATTATACAAGAACATATTATCCTGATTTAATTCAGGATTTCAATGATGCATCGGTATTTTCGGTATTTCTTGATTTAAATGCTGCGGTAGCCGACAACTTACATTATAATATTGACAGAAGTATTCAGGAAACTGTATTACAATATGCCCAACAAAGGTCATCAATTTATAACATTGCAAGAACTTATGGTTTAAAATTACCAGGACAAAGACCTTCGGTTGCTTTAGTTGATTTTTCAATTACTGTTCCTGCTTTTGGAGACAAGGAAGATGAAAGATATCTCGGAACATTGACAAGAGGTTCACAAGTAGTTGGTGCTGGTATTGTTTTTGAAAACGTTTACGATATTGACTTTGCGTCACCATACAATGCTCAGGGATTTCCAAACAGATTAAAAATACCTAATTTTAATGCCAATAATGTTTTGGTAAACTATACAATTACAAAAAGAGAAGTGGTTGTAAACGGTATTACCAAAGTATTCAAAAGAGTTATAAATGCTAATGATGTAAAACCTTTCTTCGAATTATTTTTACCTGAAAAAAATGTTTTGGGTATTACAAGTGTATTATTAAAAAATGGTACCAACTATACAAATACACCAACAACTGCTGAATTTTTAGGGTTGGAAAATAGATGGTATGAAGTGGATGCATTAGCAGAAGACAGAGTGTTTGTTGAAGACCCTACAAAAGTTTCTGACCAACCAGGTATCAAAGTTGGTAGATATATTCAAACACAAGATAGATTCATCACTGAGTATACACCTGAAGGATTTAAAAAGATGACATTTGGTGGTGGGACAAATACTGCTCAAGACCAATTGAATCAATTTACAACTTTAGGTACAACATTAGAATTACAAAAATATTCAAACAACTTATCTTTGGGTGCAACTTTAACGCCTAACTCAACATTATTTATTCAATATAGAGTTGGTGGTGGATTGGCGACAAACTTAGGTACAAATGTGATTAACCAAATCGGAACTGTATCTTTCTTTGTTAATGGACCATCTGAAACAACAAACTCATCTGTAGTTAATTCTTTAAGATGTAATAACGTAACTGCTGCAGTAGGTGGAGCCGGTATACCATCTTTAGAAGAAATTAGAAATTATGTTTCATTTAATTTTGCGGCACAAAAAAGAGCAGTTACGGTTCAAGATTACGAATCGTTAATTAGAAACATGCCAGCTCAATTTGGGGCACCTGCAAAGGTATCAATCACTGAAAATGACAACAAAATTCTAATTCAAATTTTATCGTATGATACTTCAGGTAAATTAACAAACGTCGTATCAAACACACTTAGACAAAATATTGCAAATTATTTATCAAATTATAGAATGATGAATGATTACATTTCAATATTCAGTGCTGAAGTTATTGATTTAAGTTTAGATGTTTCTATTGTTTTGGATTCTGCTCAGAACTCAGGTCAAGTGATTTCTAGTGTGGTTGATAAAATCTCAACATACTTTAATCCTCAAATCAGACAACTTGGACAGAATGTATATCTTTCTGAGATTAGAAGTTTAATTCAAAATACAAATGGTGTTTTAACTGTTGCAAATATGGAAGTATTTAACGAGGTTGGTGGACAATATTCATCTGCTGAAACTTCTATGATTTACACTAATCCTGAAATAAAACTGATTGGTCCTGTTGACGATACAATATTTGCTCAACCATCTCAAGTATATCAAGTTAGATACCCTAATAAAGATATTAGAGTCTCGGTTAAGAATTTCCAATCAGTAACTTTTTCATAACAAGTTTATTTTCTTTTATTTTAATTTATAATTTAATGGTGTGGACTATTTTAAAAATTCCACATAAACTATTTATAAATTAAAGTAACTTAATGAGTCAATCATATAGAATTAGGACTGAGTTAGGGGTAAACAAAACAATAAATGTTCAACTGGACCAACAGTTTGAGTTTTTAGAAGTATTATCATTAACATTACAACAAGAGGATGTCTACACAAAAAGTTGTGCGGAATACGGTGTAGTAGTGGGTAGAGTAACTGCAAACAACGGATTTGGTATACCAAATGCAAGAGTTGCAATCTTTATTCCTATCGAATTAGTTGACCAATCAAATCCACTAATATCAAGTATATATCCATACAAATCTCCAAGTGATAGAAACGAAGACGGGTTTAGATATAACCTGTTACCATACGAACAATCATATTCAACACATGCCGCTACGGGTACATTACCCACAAGATTAGATGCTTTAACGGGTAATACCGCAATTGAAATTTACGACAAGTATTATAAGTTTTCTTCAAGAACAAATGAAAGTGGTGATTACATGATTATGGGTGTACCGCAAGGTAATCACTCTTTAGTTATGGACGTAGATTTATCTGATATTGGGGAGTTTTCTTTAACACCTCAAGATTTAATTAGAATGGGGCGTGCAACTGAAGCTCAAGTTGCTGGTAATAGATTTAGAACATCAAATGATTTAAATTCGTTACCACAAATTCTTAACATAGTTAAATCAGTTGAGGTATCACCATTATGGGGAGACCCTGAACTATGTGATATCGCCATCAATCGAGTTGATTTTGATTTAAGAGATGACGCAAATATCGATATCCAACCAACATCAACATTTATGGGGTCTATTTTCAGTAGTCCTGATAATATGAGGGTTAGAGAAAACAACAAACCAAAAGACAATTTGGGTAATTTGTGTGAGTTAGTTGCGGGACCTGGCCAAATATTGGCAATCAGACAAACAATCGACCAAGATAGTGACGGTAACCCTGTTCTTGAACAATATCAGTTAGAACAATCTGGAAATATTATTGATGGAAACGGTGCGTGGTTAACCGAATTACCTATGAATTTGGATTATTTTATCACAAATGAGTTTGGAGAAAAAGTTTTATCGAATGACCCAACAGTTGGTATTCCAACTAAAGCCAAATATAGATTTAAAATAAAATGGCAACAATCTCCAACGTTGACAGAACAAACTAGAAGACCATATTTTTTAGTTCCTAATGTTAAGGAGTATGGATGGATAAATTCTACGTTAGACCCTTTGAATGATAATGTTAATCCTTCTAACAAAAAAAAATTGGCTAGTTCATATTATTTTGGATTAGCTTGGAGTGGGTATACTGATGGGTTTACAGGTGTTGATTATTTAACCAAATTAAACGAAGCTATTGATTGTGAAGACACTTTTTATGAATTTGGATTCAATAGGGTTTATACTGTTTCACAGTTAATTGATGAATATAAAAAAGGTGCTAGAGGTAGATTTATTGGTATTAAAGAAATCGATGACAATTCTTGTGAATCAACTGTAAATAAATTTCCAGTAAACGAAGGATTTAGAAATTTTGATTTGTTGTATTTTTTATTCTCATTTTTATTTCAAATAATCCAATTGATTGGATTACCTTTAATTTTTATTGCACGTGTTGTTTTATTTTTATATTCTTTAGTAATTGCTTTTTTATGTGCGTTATGTGGACTATGTCTTGACGTAGGGTTTTTTGACATTTGTCCTTTTGGGTGGATTTGTAGTGAGTTGGGTATAGATTGTGATGAAGTAAACACAGATATGTCATTGACAATGTTAACTTATCCTGACTGTGATACTTGTGAATGTAGTGTTGATGCCAGTGTTGGCCCAAATTCACAAACGCCTAAAAACCCGAATGAAGCATCCGCTTCAGGTTATTTGAGTTATGTTTCATATCCGTCAAGTTATTTTGATAGTTATCAAAAATATTACTCAAACCTACAACCACCAATAAATACTGATGATGTTGATACGTTTGCAACCATGGCATCTATTGCAACTGCTGGATTTGCAGGTGATAAAACACAAATTTATTATAAAGTACCCTTTACCAACAGAACATATTATAGTAATACTTTTGGAAGAAATGTTGGTATGTCATCAAAAAGTTTACCTTTAGGTGAACGTATAAACATTTTTAATCAAAGGGGTAATTTCTTTACTGGTACAAACAAAATCAAAGTTACTTTTGCGGAAAATTCAAATGTGGGTAAATACCATTTAGATAATACCATCACAGTTCTTGCTAGTACAAGTATTGCAAATTATAGTGCAGGAGATTTAATCACATTTGTTTCACCTACAAGTAGTAAAGATAAAAACTATTTGTATACGGGGTCAACAAGTACTGGTATTACATATGGTATTAGTGGAACTTCATATAATACAGGACCTTCAATTGTTAATATAACCTACGCGTCAACGCAAACAACGAATGCCACTCCAGTAAGTTATAATCTTCCTTCGGGTTCAACAATTACTCAAAACATATATCCGGCAGACATTGAATATTTTCAAGTTGTGACGGCAATAACTATTTCTGAAGCTGCCTTGATTTGGAATACAGGTTCGACACAAACTTTTCCAAATATAATAAACACACCAACAACTATCGATTTATGGCAAGAATTTTTTAGTACTTTTTGGACACCAACTCCTTTTTTAACTATAAATCCTTTAGAACAACTTCAAGATTATTCAAATCAAGTTATTTTGATATTACAAAGAGGTGTTGACCCTTATTCACCCGTTTTTCAAAATAAGTACGGAATTGGTAAATTATTAGGATATCCAAATGAAGACGATGTGATAGTACAAGCAGAAACAAGATTAAACATACCAATTCAAGCGTTACCACCAAGTAGTCCAATTAGTGTTCAACAATTTAGTAATCAGAATGATATTTTTTACCAATCATATTTTTTTAAACCCGGTATTGTTGGTAGTACTACAATCGGATTACAATTTTCATCATATACAACAAACAATGTTGGATATTATGGTTCGATAGATAGAAACAATATACCTTCACCACCTCCTTCATTTTTAACAGTTAGTGGTAATAAATTGATATCAACATCTGCTAATGGTTATTGGAGTACAACTACAGATAGTTCAAAATACGATAACACTGAAGATGTCTCAGGTTTAGGTTTCATGGAAATAACACCGTATGTGAATGGTAATGCAATTGCTAGTGGGTGGGCACCATTTAACCATAGATATTCTACATTAGCTTTCTACCCTTCACTTAATATGAGTATACCTACTCAAGTTAATAATGTTTTGAGAAACGATAGGTTACCTACTTCCGACAAATTGGATGGTAATACTTGGAGTCAAAACCCAAGTATATTACAACAAAATTTAAATTTTGGAATGTATTTTATAGTAACCAATAGTGTTGGACAAAATGCTGGTTACGGCGCGGGAGCTTCCCAAGTTAGTCCTGACTTGAATGGTTTACCAAACGCAGGAGAGGTTTTGGCTAGTTTTAGTTGTCCAGGTATGGTACCATTGGATTGTTATGAAGGTTTTGGGAGTACTTTCAAAGTAAAAACACCATGTAATGACCCTTTAGGTACAGGATATAACTTTGTGAAAAATGGTTGTTATATTTTGTTCCATGACCCACTAAATTTATTAGGATTTATAGATGATTGGAAAATTTGGGGTGAATGGGGATATAGATTTAGATTTATCTATGGACTTTGTAGAGGAGTACTTTCACAAACATTTACAAACAATTGGGTTAATGGTTCATTATATATGTTTCCAATACAAGTAGATACTTTTTATGATACCCAAAACAAACCTGAAGACCCTGTAATCCCTAGAGACCTTGTTTATTTCGACAAAAGTACAACTAATTTTTATTTCAGGAGTAGTCCTTACAACATCAATACAAATAAGTTTATTGGTAGAAGACAGCCTGATAATACTTCGGTTAACGAATACAACTTAATGTTCCCAACAACACTAATAAATTTAGGGTTTAAAGACATCGTATATTCAGAAATAGTTTTTGACCCTTCAACTAAAGCATATATTCTTCCTGAGTTGAATCCAACAAGTTATGGGGATACTTCCGATTTAGTAAATCTTTTTGTTATTTCAAGAATGGTAGATGCGGGATTTATAACACAAATAATAAGTTTTGCAAATGATGCAATCGGTATTTTGTTTTCGAGACCTTATGGAGGAGGTACTGGTATTTTTGGATTTTTCACACCTAGAGCAAGAGTTGATGGTGATTTTGTTCAATTATGTTCAATAAACAGTGAAGTTGGTAATATTAACTTTTCTCCTGAATTTTATGCGACAACCTCCACAAATACTCCAACAACTATCCTTGGAACTCAGAATAATCCTGTCATGGCGGTTTGGTTTTCATCAACCACTCAAAATATTCAGATGAAAGATTATTTAACACCTGGTAGAATAAATTTTAGGACACCTGATAATAGTGCTAACTACCCGTATCCGTATGGTATTAAATCACAAGTGGTGCCAAACTATCAATGGGAGTTGATACAAAACACCAACAATTTAATTTTTGGTAGTCAATATAATAACTGGGCAACAAAACAAAATGATATTGTTCAAAACAAAAGATATCAATCACTTGATAGAACATCTTTAGGTACCCCAAATTATTTCAGACCCACAACGTCAAGTATTAGTGATTTATATGCAAGGGGGTATATTTTTGCTGTTAAAACAAATGGTCAATACGAGGCAAGTAACACCTTCAACGCGACAGGTAATAGATTTATAGTTGGAGCACCATTCCATTTTTATTTTGGAACAGTTAAAGGTGAAACAGCTTTAGACCTATTTAAAACAAAATACTCAGTAATTGAATAATGAATAAGTATACAATCATACCTAGTAGTTTACGATATAAGTCAGCACCTTTTGTTGACCAAGATATTTCTTTGTCTTTAGAAGAACAAAGTCAACAGATTACAGAATACAATAGGAGTCAAAGTATTAGTTTAGCTCAGTTATATGAAGATGAAAGACAAAAATGTACAATTTTCAGACCAACATTTAAAATAAACTATCTATATTCAAACACTTATACGGGGACAACACAATATGTTCCATTTAGAAATTTACTTTATTATGTTGACCCAATATCTTCAAAACAAAATGGAATTTGGAAGGGATTTCCACAGTATTATGAATTTGACTTTTATAGACCTAATGTTAGTGACCAACATATTACTTATCGTTCTAAAAGTGCATACACGTACAATTGGACATATTATGTAAGTTATGCTCATCAAAACAATTATAATAAACAATTATTTTACGCTTTAGATGGTACAAGTTTAAATTGGAAGGCTTCTGACGGAATTCCTTTTTATATAAACAATGCGTTACAAAATGGAAGTAATGTTATTGCGTTTCAATGTATTTGCCCACACGGACTATCCGTTGGTGAATATGTTGAGTTATCATTAACATATGACAATACAAACTTGTTTCAAGTATACTCATTGGGTAACGGACAGTTTGGGAGTGATATATATGTGTTCAACATTTATAATATTGGATACACGGGAACAACATTTGCAAACAAAACGACGGGAACATTAAAAAGAGTAATAAATCCTGATACTATCTTAGAAACAAGGTCAAAATATTATGTTAGAGAACATAAAATTTTGACAAACGTAAACGACTGTATTATGACTAAAAACGGTTTTGAAAAAAATGTTTTTGTTGAAGAAAAAAAATTTGAATACAGTTCAATAACTCCTAATAATATTTCAAGAGTTTCTCAGAAGACAAGTAGTAATTCTTATAATGTAACCGTAAATTATGATATAAATCTTGCTGGATTGGTTGATAATCAAAAAAGACCAATAAGTGAATTGTACTTAACAATAATCAATAAAGGATACACAGGGTATTTTAATTATCCGACCAATGGTGTTGGTTTAAAGCAAGGATGGGAATTTAATTTAACTAAAACATCAAATACTTGGTGGGACTCAACAAACTTAAATTCGAATACAAATATTCAAACTTCAAATTATACTTTAACTAACGGAGTTACAAGAACTTTTTATTATAATCAAGACTTAATGTCTGGAGATACAATTGATGGTGATTTCTGTGAGTGGAATGATTATGAACAATTAGAAAGGGTTGTTTCACCTTATTATCATAAATTAAAATATAATCAGAATATTTTTCAAACAACACAAAATCCAACAACCAATGCATCAGGATTTTATTATGAGCCTCATGTACCTATGACAATTAGAGTTTTTTCTGATTATATTGAAACGGGAGACATACAATTTGTTGATGGGGTACCAACCTACGCTTATTTCTCAAATTCTGACCAACAATTCAGATGGAGAGATTTATATACTTATGGATTTAAGGATAATTTGAATAGAGGAGTTACTTATCCGTTTTTAAACTTTGCTCATTATCCGTTTAAGGAGTCTCAATTTAGATTGATTCCTGAAGGAATAAACTACAACTCTGATTTACTTGGAGTGCCTTTCCCAGTTAAACCATTGATAGATGAATGTGAATAAAGTAGAAATAAGAAAAGATGGATTTGCCAATAAAGAATTGGTAATACCAATAGAACTTACTTGGGATTATTTAGGTTTGGACCAAAGTATTGATGAATACGAAACTGAGGTTATTAAGAAAGTTACGGGTACATACGGTGACTTTGAAGTCGATAGATTTGCTCACGCACCTCTTATATTACAAAACCCATTAACAGATAATCTAATAGAAATTACTGATATTCAATATGAATTTAATTTTTATTCAGGAGGTTCTTTAAGTGCAACAACCAGTTGGAGGAACAATTATATTTCTGAAGGTTTTACTACTGATGAAATATATTATTATACTAATAATTTTTCAAATTCATTTTTTAAGTTGGATTTGTATGATAATGTAGATGAAAAACGTCAAACAAATTACATAACGATTATTATACCAACACAACAGGGATTAACAATGCCTGCGATTATGCAAAGAACTCCAGTCAATATTAAAAAACCTTATTTTGTTTTAGATTATGTTGGAGATAAAGAAGGGTTTTTCATTTATTGGTTGAAAAAAAGAAACTTTTTAGACATAAAAACTTTCTTTATGACCGCTAAGTTCTACGATGCAAAAAATGGATATTTTACTAAAATGATGAACATGCCACAATCATCAATTGTTGGTGATAAGTTTACTTTTGATAGTACCAAATATTTCTATTATAGAGTTGAGTTGGATTATGAAAAAAGAAACTACCAAGTTTTTAGTATGAATCCTTCTCAAACGGATTATAGTAGTTTAGGGGGCAGAGCGGGTGCTTCGATACCCATAAAATGGTATGAATATGTTAATCCAAAATAATGGAAGATTTTTATAAAATTATAGTATCACCTGAAACCATACTTGGAGATTTATTTCTTGTAAATCTTGAAGGTCAGAATGTAAATAATACTTATACAGGTCAAACTGTTGGGGTTTATTCTGCAATGACTCAAGTATTGAGTGCGGGACCAAATGGTACTTCATTGTTGACAGGATTAACCATACCTATTTTGATTAGACAAACTGCGGTAGACGTTGGTTATTACAGTCCATTTGATGGTGCGGTTTTACAAAAAGATGTTGTTGCAAATTTTATTTTTTCATCAACAACTTCAAACCCTTACGTTTATAACATCTACAATACATCTAGCGAATTTCAAAAATTTTTAGATTTATCTTCATATAAGGTCGATTGGGGTGACGGTTCACCAAAACAAACAATTACAAATTATACACCAAATTCGTTAAGTCATACTTATCCAACTGCGAATGCTCAATATGTTATATCATTAGAACAAACAAATCCGTGGGGGATTACAAGAGTTTCTAAAACTATCACAACACCATACGGTTTAGTTACACCAACAAATCCAAATGGTGAGGCATTTTTTATTCCCGCAGGTGGAAATTGGGTAGGTACCCCTGTAAGTTATGATTATATTTTTTCAGGAGATGCAATAAATGAAGTTTCTGCTCAAACATCTTGGAATTATGTTACCGTACCTTATACAGTTTCAGGATTAACGAAATCGAGTATTACTGATTTGGCGTTATATGGGTCTGTAAAATATCAAGTCGGAACCCCTGTAATTAAAAACGGACAAATATGGGGGGCAATTAGTGACATGAATCCAATATATACCGCATATACAATTAACGATGTTAATTATTATGATTATATTGATGGTGTGACAATATTTTTTGAACCATCATCGGGATTCACTGATAATAATTTAACACAAGTACCAATCACAAAAGATGAAGTATTGTTGAAAGTCATAGACCAAGCACAGATACAAACTAACCTTTTCATTGAACGAGGAAAGAACTCAGCGTATGAAAGAATCCAAAGAATGGGTGAGGTTGATAATCTTGGAGATATGATTAACTACGGATATGGATTTTTTAATGTTGAAAAAAAGAACTAAACTATTTATAAGATAAAAAGAAACTATGGCAATCGGTTCATATGGCACAATACGACCAAGTGATGTATCACCTGAAGACGTGCAAATAATAATGAATTACACTCCATCAAGAGATGTTACGGATAATTTCGTCCTAACCGAACTTGATGCTCAAACTTTGTTGAGACCTTATTTCAACAATTCGCAAACAGGTGGGAACGCCGGTGTTGAAATTTTAGGTGGATTATATAATTTGACGCTACCTGCAGAACAATTCAATGAAATAGGAATTTACACTCTGTATTTAAGACCCGCTCAAATTAGAACAGTAATCACAGATTGTGGTGTTTTAAGTGCATTACCAAATGTTAAAGGTATTGTCATTGACATAACTAACGTACCTGTTCAATTTCAAAATAAATTTGTACCACAAGGATTGGTTGGATTTAGAATTGAATACTTGAATGCGGATGGTTCAAAAATACCTAATTTCTTTAGGGTTGTAACTTCATCTTTTTTCTGTGAGCCTGTTGTAACTAACGAAATCAACACAACACAAAAATCAATAAGATATAGATATGTTGACGGTAATTCAAATTTAATATTTTTAACTTTGTCACCATCATCCTCACCAACAAACAAACCAAATGCAACTCCATTTATTGGACAACCAAATCAAAATATTATTATTTCTAACACATTTTTTAATCCTGTTACAATAGAGATTGATATGGTTGAATACGACATTTCGTCTCTTGCAATTGCTCTTTACGGTAATCAAACTAAATCTATTGATGACGGAATTTACACAATCTACGACTCTCAAAATAACATATATAGACAATATAACTTATATGAAATTAGAGACCAATTTAATGCTCTTCTTTATGAGGTTAGACAAAGTAGAGGAAATAATATTGATTTTAGTAAAAACTTCACAACGATAACAACTTAATGGCGGTAGAAACAAAAAATACTAAATACTTTTACCCCCCAAGACCAGGTAGTGGTGCGGGTACCTTTTCTGACAACATTGTAGGATTACAAACTGTTGAGGGTGGAGGACTTACACAAGGTAACTTTGAATTTACCACTGGTGTAACGGAAAAGGTTAATAGAACTTTTAATGTTGGTGCTTTTTCTGAACCGATATCCCTTGATATGCTTGGGATTGATGATTTGGAACAAAGTAGAAGAATACTTGCAACTCAATTCAGAGTTTATCCCAACTATGACATTTCACAAGTTTTAAACTTTTCAATGTATGGGTCACTATCTAAAAGATTTAGTGTTTCAATTACAAAAATTATAAACTATTTTCCTGCATCATTGGATGTTATGTTCAATAATGATTTTTTTGTTACCGCTAACACGGCATACGATATTGTTTATGACACTCAGAATGATGAAACATATTTCAAAGTAAATGTAGATAGAATCAATAATCCCTTCGATATTGATTATTCTATAAATGCTACGACTAATTTGTCAATCAGAGAAATTACCGTATCTCCATACAGAAATTTATATAATACTTACCTTGATTATTGTATTAGTATTAACGATAACATATATAAAGTATTGTCGTTTGTACCATCTGAAACTTTATCGTTAGGTTATCTTCAATTTTATGTTTCAGGAGCGCCGTTCGGAACAACCGCAACCACAATCAATGATGATTATCAAATCAGACCTAATGATTTAATTGTGGATAAAGTATTTCAAGAATCTTTTGATGAAGTTGAAAAATTCTTAGTAAATAGATTGGTAAGACCAGAATATACCGCCGTTTTTCAAGTGCCTCAACAAAATGAATATGGTCAAACATATACAGATTTTCAACAAGTGACATGGCCAAAACAAGGACCATGGAATTTAGATATTCGTTCATTTTTATTTGACAATTATTTGGAACAGATTCAAGAAATTGCGGTAAATCTTGATTCTTTTAAAACAAATTTAATTTCAAGATTTTTAATTTCAGATTCTTTAAAAGAGTTTGATACGCTAGGACGAAAAGCTGAAAAAATATTTCAGATTTATGGTCGAAGTTTTGACCAAATTAAACAATTTATTGATGGATTAGCTTACATGAATTCAGTAAACTATAATCCTTCAAATGATATACCTTCAGAGTTATTAGTTAACTTATCAAGAACTTTAGGATGGTCTTCAAATTTTTCACCGATTACAAACGAAGATTTTTTAAGTTCAGTATTTGGTAATACCTCAACACCAACATACCCTGGTTATGCAAGGGCTCTTACACCAACAGAGTTGAATTACGCGTATTATAGAAATTTAATTCTTAATGCGTCCTATCTTTTTAAATCCAAAGGAACAAGAAGGTCAATAGAATTTTTATTAAGATTGATTGGTGCTCCTGATTCATTGATTGAATATAATGAACACATTTATTTAGCCGACCAAAAAATTAACTTAGACCAATTTTATAATCAATGGGCTCAAATATCGGGAGGTACCTATGTGAATAATATTCCAAGTTATTTACCTGGCGAAACGTATAAAGTTAAAGGTCAATTATATACCGCGTTTACCTCAACCGCAACTTATCAAAATGTTAACATCTTGCTAGAAGATTATCCGATGGACTTTGAAGGTTATCCAAAGGCACCTGCAAATACGGAAACATACTTCTTTCAAATTGGAGCTGGTTGGTATGAAACAACACCTCAACATAGAAGCCCTGATGAAGTTCAAATAACTGGCAATGTTTTTACCGGTCAAAATTACAACATTCAAACCCAATTAACCCCATTTACTTATGGTCAAACATATCTTAACAGATACAGGGATTTCCCTTATATGATGGAAGGGTTTAAATTACAAAAAGTGGTGGATAACAATAAATCATGGTTATCAACTGACGATAAAATTAGGGTTTCAACACAAGGAGATTACAATGCATATTATTTTGTTGATAATGAAAAATTGGTGTTGAATGTTAAGAATGTGGACATATTTTTAAATCCTGCACAAGGATTGGTTTATGACGTTTGGGTACAATCAAGGCAATACGACTATCCTATCCCTGAATCAGGTTTAACGGTTGGTTATCCTGTTCCTGGTGGGGTTGATTGGACATATATAAATCCTGAACCTAAGAAAAAAACATTCTTTGAGTTTTCTCAAACATTTTGGGAAAATATGATTAACACAAGAAACAGACAATATATCACAGATGGTAAAACAGGTGGTTACCCTACACTACAATCTATTTTTTGGAAATACATTGAATCAGAACAAACAGTTGGATTACCAAATAACAAATATACTTACCAAAAGTTAATTGATTATGTAAATGGTATTGGGCCTTATTGGACAAAGTTAGTTGAACAAATGGTTCCTGCGACTACAATTTGGAATGGCGGAGTTAGATTAGAAAACTCAGTTTTGAACAAACAGAAGTTTGTTTATAGAAGACAAAGAGGATGTCAATTCATACCAGTTCCTGTTGACCCGTGTTTTATTATTTCTAATATTTTTGACTATACATGTAACACTGAATACGCTGACTTTAATATCTACCCATGGTTTAACGGTGATGTTAGTGTATCAAACTTCAGTGCTATTTTAGTGAATAGAGTTAACAATATGTTAGCTCAAAGTGGTTTAACATTAAACCAATGTTCTCAAAACTCGGTACTAAGTGATTGGTATGTTGATTTGGAAATAAATGGACAACAAATTATTAAAGATTCTTTTTACACAGGTTATGGTTTGATGGATGTACCAACCAACACACAGTGGAGAAATGCTTTGATAAATTATTTACCTCAATTATATAATTATGGCTACACATATTACCTAAATGGTAATACATTAACCATTACAAATTTATCATGTTTAACACAGAATATCGTTGATACGGTTTCTTTAAATGTGGGAATAAACATTAGTATTAACTGCTCATAATAATGTCTGCATTTCAATATAATATAATTTTAACGGGAGATTGTCAGAATACAAATTCTGGTGTAATCGAATTATATCTAACTGGAGGTACTCCACCTTATACCGTACAGTGGGTTGTGCCTAATTTAGGTGCTGACGTTGTTACTACTAACCCATCTATTAGAACTTCATTAAGTGCTGATACATACGGTGTAAATGTTAATGATAGTACGATACCAACAAACCTACAATTTTATATTAACATACCTGTTTCTTCAGGAGTGTGTGCAAGTGTAATCGGAATTCAAAATACCACCTGTGCATTGGATAATGGTTCAGTTACTGGTACTTCCACATCAAATTTTTCATCAACAAATTTTTATTTATATTTTGCGGATGATACATATATTACTTCGGCAAATACTAACACATCAAACGTAGTTTTTGGTAACTTGACTGCGGGAACATATTATATGGTTGCGGAAGATTTAGGTGGATGTAGTGGTAAAACTTCCGATTTTATTATTGAAGATAGTAACCCTTTTAATTACGGTCTTTACGTTGTACCAAATTCAAGTTGTGGGGGTACACCTATTGGTAAGATAATTGTAACAGGTCAAACGGGTGTTGCACCTTATACGTATCTATGGAGTAATGGTTTCACTACGAGTAGTATTACTGGACTAACATCAGGTACATATTCTGTCGTTGTCACAGATAGTTTGGGTTGTTCTCAAACCCAAACGGGAGTAGTTACTGATGTTAATGTTCTTGGATTTGGTACATTTACTGCAGTACAACCAACTTGTTTTTCTTCCGACGGAGTGTTGACTCTTCAAATAACAGGTGGTACCGCACCTTATTACTATTCCGCTTCAACAGGTGATGTACAAATTCAATACAGTCAGACATGGTCAATTTCAGGGTTATCTGCGGGTGATTATTCAATATCAGTTACAGATTCAGCTTTTTGTAATATAGTTGTTAGCACTACATTATTAACACCACTTGGAATTGCATCGGTTACTATATCAAGCCAAAGTTCAACTTGCTCAAGTACTGACGGTTCAATTACTGTTTCAGTTGCGGGAGGTGTTTCACCATACACATACACTTTAATATACCCTGGAGGTAACACCCTTAATATTGTTAATAGTCAAACCGCCCAATTATTTAGTAATTTATCAACGGGAACTTACTCAGTCGTGGTTCAAGATTCATCGGGATGTTCGTACATGGATGAAATAACTTTATTTACAACAAATTCTTTTGAAATAACAACTGAAATTACGGGAACAACTTGTAATCAAAGTAATGGTACCGTTTATGTTGAAAAAACAAATGGGGGACAAACACCATTCAATTATTCGTTAGATGGTATTCAAAATGTTTTTAATACAACATTGTCTGCAGTTACATTTACAAATGTTTCTGCGGGTCAACATACTGTTACTGTTACAGATGCAACAGGTTGTACTCAAACAACGCAAGTTTATGTGAGTGAAAGCAACCCATTAGATTTTACATTGTATAGTACTTCATGTGGTAACGGTTCAGATGGAACACTAACGGCTCTTATTTCAACGGGTACACCACCATTTAATTTCAATTGGTCAGGTAATGTCCCGAGTAATCCACAACAAATACAAATAAGTGGATTAACTGCTGGAACATACAGTTTAACGGTTGTCGATTCAATTGGATGTTCATTAAGTCAAACTACAAATATAGATTGTGACGCTCAATATATATCATATCAAACTTATGTTATGGGTGCTGAACAATTCAGTATTCAATCACAAACTAAATATGGATTACTTCAAATGTTGAATGAAGGGTTTAATGATTTAACCAATGATAAAGTTGATTGTGATTTAATTTCTGCGGTATTTGGTGTAAAAGTGTCTGTTAATCCTATGGGATTAACCACAAGTCAAAATTTCTTTACTGGAACTACATTGGTTTCTGCTCCAAGTGATAACCTTTATTACGATGTTGTTAAAGATTTACTATTAACAATACCTGGTGTTGGAAGTGTTACTTTTAATTCATTAAGTAATCAAATAACAGTAACAACTGACCCAGGAGATTTAACACTAAATGGTCAAGAAATAGTAGTTGAGTTAACTATTGTATACGATATAATGTGTTTATCTTGTGAATTACCTACACCAACACCTACAATAACACCAACACCTACAATTACACCAACAATTGCCCCAACACCATCAATAACTCCAACAAATACAATCACACCGAGTATTACTCCAACCAAAACTGTAACGCCTACAATAACTAATACGCCTACAATAACTAATACGCCTAGCTCAACCACATCTTGTTCAGACCAAATCAAAAATGTTTTACCAATTACTAATGGATACACCGCTGTAGGTAGAAAGGGTATTGTATATAGTCCAATTAGTAATAAAATGTATGTTTTAGGAACTAGCGGTAATGTTATATCATTTACACCGAATAGTACATCAACATCAACAACATTTACATGGCCATCAACAAATGCGTTATTATTGGGGTATAACCCAATAAACGAAAAATTATATAGTTGGAGTGGTAATTATCCGAATTCAATTTTAATTAGAGATTTAATTGGTGGTACAACAACCACAACAACAATACCAACAATAGCGTTACCAACACCAACTGGTCGTGGTGATATTATACATAATTCTGTGTTAAATAAGATTTATGTTTTTTCAAATAATTCATCTTTAAGTCAAAGTGAAGTTTCTATTATTGATGGAGTAACAAATGCTTATGCAACAACAATAACATCTCTCCCTGGGTTAAATTCAAGTTTTGTTTATAATCCAAATAACAATAAATTATACACACCAACATCAATTTATAATTGCGTTGGTAATAATTTGGTGCTTGATACAACATTACCGACAAGTGGAAACCTTGTTTTAGCTTTAGACATAATAAATAATATGATATATGCTATTTCATATGTAAGTCCTACGGTAATAACAATAAATAAAATAAACTGTTCAACTAATACTGTAGTTTCTACTGCATTGATTTCAGGTGTATTTAATTACACAAGTCTAAGGTCTGCGGAGTTCAATTATGCTAATGGAAAAGTTTATGTAAGTAGGTACCAAACAAATGTTGATGGTGGGTTATATAGTATAAATCCAACAACAGGAGTTTCAACACAAATATTAAGTGATGGAATTTCAGCTCCTTATGTGTATTCACCAACAAACACTATATATGTAATTAACGGTACTGCAACATATGAAATATGTGGTTCGCTTTAAATTAAAAAAAAATGGTACAAATAAGAATAACTGAAATATCGGGTGGTACATATCCAATAGAAGTCATACTTTCGGACGTATATGGTAATAATGAAACATATATTGCAACAATATTACCTGGTCCTGTTCCACCTGTTCAAACTTATAATGCAACTATACCTTCCATATTTGAAACTGCGCCTGAAGTAATGTTAAAATTGATTGATGCGAATGGTTGTGAGGTATTCAAAATTTTAGATTGTACATTCGGATGTGCTTTTGAAATCACAATTGAAATGGCTTCTTGTATAGTCAATATCAACATCACACAACTAACTTAAGTAATTAGTTGTACAAATTTCCAATTTCCAAAATAAAACTAATCATTTAAGGTATTTATTTAATAAAATACCGCGAATGGCTACACATAATATAACTGTTACCAATAATGCTGTGGGTTGTAATAATGAAATTGAACAGCAACTTACGGTAACAGGATGTTCAACATATATTGTCAGATTAACAACTAACTCAAATGCTTTGGGTCCATTCAATGTTTATTTGGATTCATCAATTTATTATTCTGCACAAACAAGAACTCAAATGTTAAATGGAGTTGTTATAACTATTGAATGTGGTACTCCAACTCCAACGCCAACGCCAAGTATTACACCAACAAATGTAACTCAAACTCCAACACCAACAAATACCCCAACACCAACTGAGACTCCAACTAATACTCCAACACCATCAATCACACCAACTATAACACCAACACCTGGATTAAGTCCAAGTGCGACACCTACAAATACGCCTACACCAACTGAGACTCCAACTAATACTCCAACACCAACTCTTACCCCAACTCTTAGCCCAACACCAACTCTTACCCCAACTAATACTCCAACACCGAGCTCTGCGGCATTTAGTGCTTATTTATTCCCTGAACCTCAAGATAGTACATCATTAAATGATTTAGGTACATATATGTTTAATGCTGGTGCGACATCGTTCTTTGGATGGGGTAACACAGGTACTCCTGCAGGTCCAAATTATGCTGCTGATATGGCAATTTATGCACAATTCTCAGGTTGGACAGGAGCTGTCGGTAACTTTATAACTAATGTATCAAGTTTAAATGGTCCAATAAGACAATCTTCAGGTTCTGGCGTTGATTCTTATGGATGTGCTCAAAACCAATATACATTTGGTAGTATTCAAACCGATGTTTCTTTAGTAAATCCGGCAATTCAATACACGTATACTGTTTGGATACCATTAGCGGGTGTTGGTGGTTCTATGAATAATATGACAGTTGACGTTGGATTTGGTAGTGCATGTTCTACATCTGTTATCAACGACGGAGTACCTGACGCAACAAACGCCGCAGTAAACGTTGTAGTCCCTGGTGGATGTGCAATACCTGCTGGAACATACAGAATATTGTGGATGAACGAGTTGTACTCACAACCATCTTCACCACCATTGAGTACAACTTTCTGGGTTAAGGGTGACACTAAATCATAATAATATACTAATAAAAAACAAAATATAATATGTCATTTCCATATAAAAATCCCCTATCATCGTCTCAACTTTCAGGACCTAATAGTGTTGTAAGAACTAGCACTTTTGGTACTAACTTTTCTGTTTTACAGACAGGTGGATACATGGAGGTTTATAGTTTAAATGATTTGGGGTTAACATTAACCGCAGCAACTTACCCTGCAAACATTCAATTATCTGCAAATACAATTCCAATCAATTTTACAAAAGGAACTGGGGCTGTATTTTCACCGGATTTTATTACATTAAATTCTGATAATATATCTTCAGGAAGAAGAAGATTGGGTATGCAAGTTTATGTTCAAGAAACAGATACTGTTTACCAATATACGATACCTAATTATAACGCTTTATGGAATGCGGTTACAGGTTTGACGGGTAGTTCGGCGATTACTATTTCTGATTATAGTACCGTTATCAATAATCGTTCTCAGGCGGGTAAAAACTTTATCAACGCTTGGACAGGAAGTACAATTGAAGGGGTTAATGGTGTTTCACATAACGATGCAAGATGGAAAATATTTTGGGGAAGTGACGTTCAAATTACAGGTGGAACATATTTTTCCGCAATTACAACTTTAGATTTATATAATACTACAGGAGGCACTGTAACAATTACAGGATTTACAGGAACCGTAACGGGAGGAACATATAATAGTATTACTTCAACATTAACACTTAATAATAGTGATGGAAGTATTGTGAATGTTACTGGTATAACTTCAGGTTCAGGTTCGTTAACGGTATATGATGCCACGTCAGGGGTAACAGTTACTGCTGTTACGGGAATGACATTTTCAGGTGCTACGATTATTAACCAAGGAAATGGAAATGTTTTAATTAACATTACAGGTGGAACTTCAGGTTCATCAGGTTCAAGTGGTTCTTCAGGAACTAGCGGAACTTCAGGTTCAAGTGGTTCATCAGGTTCAAGTGGTTCCTCAGGTTCAAGTGGTTCCTCAGGTTCATCAGGTTCAAGTGGTTCTTCAGGGACTAGCGGTACTTCAGGTTCATCAGGTTCAAGTGGTTCTTCAGGGACTAGTGGTAGTAGTGGTTCTTCAGGTTCATCAGGTTCAAGTGGTTCTTCAGGGACTAGCGGTACTTCAGGAACAGATGGTAGCTCAGGTACTAGTGGTACTTCAGGTACTGACGGTTCATCAGGAACTAGCGGTACTTCAGGTACTGACGGTAGTTCAGGTTCTTCGGGAACAAGTGGTACATCTGGTAATGACGGCTCAAGTGGTAGTAGTGGAACTAGTGGTACTTCAGGTATAAGTGGTGTTGATGGTACTGACGGAACTTCAGGAACATCAGGAACTGATGGTAGTTCAGGGACTAGTGGTACAGATGGTAGTTCAGGAACTAGTGGCACTTCAGGTACGGATGGTAGCTCAGGGACTAGTGGTACGGATGGTTCATCAGGAACTAGCGGTACTTCAGGATTAGATGGTGCATCTGGAACTTCAGGAACTAGTGGTACTTCAGGAACAGATGGTAGCTCAGGGACTAGCGGTACTTCAGGAACAGATGGTAGTTCAGGAACTAGTGGTACTTCAGGAACAGATGGTTCATCAGGAACTAGCGGAACTTCAGGTTCTGACGGTAGCTCAGGTACTAGTGGTACTTCAGGTACTGACGGTTCATCAGGAACTAGCGGTACTTCAGGTACTGACGGTAGTTCAGGTTCTTCAGGAACATCAGGTACAGATGGTTCATCAGGAACTAGTGGTACAGATGGTTCATCAGGAACTAGTGGCTCAAGTGGAACTTCAGGATTAGATGGTGCATCTGGAACTTCAGGTACTAGTGGTAGCTCAGGTTCATCAGGAACAAGCGGTACTTCAGGTACGGATGGTAGTTCAGGAACAAGTGGTACTTCAGGTACGGATGGTAGTTCAGGAACTTCAGGAACATCAGGTACGGATGGTAGTTCAGGTTCTTCAGGAACGAGTGGTGTTGATGGTAGTTCAGGAACTTCAGGAACAAGTGGTATAAGTGGGGTAAATGGTTCAAGTGGAACTTCTGGTTCATCAGGTACTAGTGGAGACAGTGGTAGTTCAGGCTCTAGCGGAACGTCGGGTACTGATGGTTCAAGCGGAACATCTGGTACTGATGGTAGTTCAGGTTCCAGTGGTACATCGGGTTCTAGTGGAACGTCAGGTACAGATGGTTCATCAGGTACATCGGGTTCAAGTGGTTCTAGTGGAACTTCGGGTTCAAGTGGGACTTCAGGATTAGACGGTGCATCTGGAACTTCAGGTACAAGTGGTTCATCAGGTACTTCAGGAACTAGCGGTACTGATGGTTCGTCAGGAACTAGTGGTACTTCAGGTACTGACGGTAGCTCAGGAACAAGTGGTACTTCAGGTACTGACGGTAGCTCAGGAACTAGTGGTACTTCAGGTACGGATGGTAGCTCAGGAACTAGCGGTACGGATGGTTCATCAGGTACTTCAGGAACTAGCGGTACTGATGGTTCGTCAGGAACTAGCGGAACTGATGGTTCGTCAGGAACTAGCGGAACTGATGGCTCAAGTGGAACTTCAGGTTCTTCTGGTACTTCAGGATTAGATGGTGCATCTGGAACCTCAGGTACATCAGGTTCAAGTGGAACTTCAGGTTCTTCAGGAACTAGCGGTACTGATGGTTC
>Ga0222712_10000689_pt1 | contig 43491 bp, 37 predicted proteins | sample C33_657DmetaG_FD_165043 | JGI IMG/M metagenome (GOLD analysis project Ga0222712, IMG submission 165043) | Estuarine water microbial communities from San Francisco Bay, California, United States - C33_657D | ecosystem: Environmental > Aquatic > Marine > Unclassified | place: USA: California... | reverse complement strand
CTTTTTAAGACATTCAAGGTACTTTTTTGTAACCTGAGCAAAATGATCTTCATGGCTAACCTTATACGTATCAGGAATGAGCACTTCCCATCCACTGCCTATCTTCTTTAATTCAACACCTGGATATTTACTATTGAGCTGTTTTAAATCTGCTTGAATTGCCTTTTCAAAGGCTTTAAGATCTGTTTTAGCGCTAGGTTCAATATATAATGTCGGCTTATAATTCTGCTCTTTCCCCTGCTTGATCACTACGCTTGCTTGGGTTCCCCGCATAACAGAGAAGTGAGTATCTCCTGTTCCTTCAGGTGCCTGAAAATCCCAGGTTACTGATATTTTAGCATGAATACCTTTTAAACGGTAGTTAATTTCACCATTGGAATACGTACTCAACATTCCATCTTTAACATCTGCTTTCAAGTATTCAGGGTATTCTTTCTGCTTAGTTACTTTTTCAAACTGTTCAGCAGAAATACTGGTGGCCCATCTTTTTGCTGATACTATTTCTACATCCTTTTTATAATCCAGGATTTGATCAGGGAAGCACTCCCACTGAACCAAATCAACCAAGTGCGTGGTAATATCAGTGATACCTTCGCCCTGCTGTTTAACATCAAAGAACCATGCCGGTCGGACAAGAGGTTTCCCTGATACATTTTTAAAGAAATGATGTACACTTACCTTGGTCACTGAAGGGTTTTCAGGTGTTCCCTTTTCAAGCTGGCCAAATGCCGGAAGATGAGCAAACTCCTTTTGAAGCATGCTATTGATCTCATATCTTTCAGTCATGATATCATAGAGAAGAACCTTATTCTTTTCTGCAGATTCAAATGCCTTAACCAGCTTATTAAATCCATCTAGATCAATTGCCATTGGCTTATCTGCCAAAACGTTCAGGCCCGATTCAACAGATCTGCTGATATAATCAGTCTTCAATTTGTTATTGCCGGCAATCACAACCACATTCCCAGCCTTTTCTGCGAACATTTTTTCAAGGTAATCTTGACCCGTATAAACCTGCTGCTTCCAGGCAGTAGGATTCTCTGTACGGGTATTATAGCTATCCACCAGGCTCAAGTGCGATTTTACTTCCTGGCCCTCAGGTGCATATACATGAACTACTGAATCAACATCTGCATACATGGATTTCTGAACCAAAGCAGCATGAAAATGACCGGGATCAAGGGTAATCAGCTGCAATTTGTTATCCATTTTTTCCTGTGATTTTTCTGTACCCGTAGAACAGCCTGCTGCAATGATCATCATGCAATTGATAAATAATAGATGTTTAAGATTATTTTTTTTCATAATTAAATTATTTTATCTAGTGTAATAGATTTTAATTTTGGAGAAAGTATGTGTATTCCTGTGAATGCAATCAGATAAGCACATCCGGCAAATAAAAACAAAGAAACATAACTTCCTGTAGTTTGAAGTAGAAATCCGCCAATTGTTGCTGCGAACATGCCGCCAACAGCACCCAGCATACTGCCTATTCCAACTACAGAACCAACCACCTGTCTTGGGAACATATCTGTAGTGAGTGTAAACAGGTTTGCAGACCATGCAGAGTGAGCGGCTAGAGCAAGACCGATCAATCCAATCGCAAGCCAAAGCTCTGTTGCTTCGGCAGCAAAATAAACAGGAACCACGCATAGTGCAGAAATAAGCATAGTTGTTTTGCGGCTCTTATTAATGGACCAGCCACGTTTGATCAATGCAGATGAGGCCCAACCGCCAAAAATACTCCCCACATCAGACATCAAATAAATTACCATCAGAATCGGACCTATTTTATCAATTCCAATTTCATAATTCGAATAAAAGAATTTAGGTAAAAAAAAGAGGAAGAATGAAAATATGGGATGCGTCATAAATGTACCGAAGGCAAAAGCCCAAGTTTGCCGGTATCTCAAGAGCTGTAGCCATGGAATTTTTATCTGTGGCTCAACAGGATCGCTCGTTATATATTCCAGCTCCTCCTTGCTTAAGCTTGGATGATCTTGTGGAGATTTATACATCCGCATCCAAAAAAGGATCCAGATAAAGCCAATAGCACCGGTAACAATAAAAGTCATTTGCCATCCATAATGAATAGCAATAAAAGGAACAGTAAGAGGAGCAACTATGGCCCCAATACTTGCCCCCGATACAAAAATACCAGTCGCTAGAGCTCTTTCTTTTCTGGGGAACCATTCAGAGACCGCCTTCAAGGCAGAAGGGAAATTCCCAGCTTCTCCCAATCCCAGTAAAAAACGAACACCTGCAAAGCCAAATAATGAGCTGACCAATGCATGCATCATGGTGGCAGCACTCCAGAAGCCAATAGCGATCATGGAACCCAAACGAGTGCCTATCTTATCCAGGAGATGCCCCATGAATAGAAACCCTATTGCATAGGCAGCCTGGAAAGAAGAAACAATGAAACCGTATTGGGAATCGCTCCAACTGAACTCTTTTTGAAGCTGTGGTGCCAGGATACCGAGTACCTGACGATCAACAAAGTTAATGGTGGTAGCTAGAAATAACATGGCACAAATCTTCCAGCGATACATTCCAATTCCCGATGTTGTCGTTTTAATCATGATGTCCTCATTTTAATTGATAGATCATTGCCCTTTTTCACCGATAGCTGATTTTAACAAAATCATTATAGCCATAATTTATAAAAGAGGAAATAATCCCTGATTTTTAAATGGAAGTTTTAAAAATAGAACCCTGCAAATCAGCAAGGTTCTAAGGATATAGATCAGACCTTTGGTTCCCAACCTTTCTGGTACTCTCTTGACCAGAGTTTCATTGCTGCCTTATCATTCAGAATATGACCATTCCTTGAGTCTATATTCAGGGTTTTCCCAGTACGCAGCGCAATATTACCTAGCTGGCATAATAAAGTGCTCTTATGGCCGCCATGGATATCAGCGGCTAATGCAGTACCACTCTTTATTGCACTGAAAAAGTTTTGAATATGATACGCATCTAATTGTTGTGAGGGGCTAGTCAGGTTAGTTGCATCAATCTTAGCCTCATTCTTAGCTTCCTTAATGATATTATTTTTGAGGTCATATGCTTTATAGGCATTACTTCCACCAATTACCATGGTACCATTTTCGCCATAAAAGACCACTCCTACAGTATTTCCTTCAATAGGGAATGGATTACAACTTCTACCCTCCCAAGAAATGGTCGATTTATTGGCAAACTCTATACTAATATTCTGTGTATCAGGCGCTTGCCAGTCATCCTGATATCTATACCTACCGCCTGTCGAAGCAACTTTTGTAGGGAAATCAACCTGAAGACCCCAGCGGGCAAGGTCAATCATATGTGTTCCATTGTTAAGGGCTTCGCCAGTTCCCCAATGCCAGAACCAATGCCAGTTATAATGGATCAAGTTATCTTTATATTCTGTTCTTGGTGCAGGGCCCTGCCAAAGGTCATAATCCAACCATTCAGGAACAGGTGTATTTTTACCAACCCCAATAGAAGGTCTGTTATTTGTGTACCAGGTTTTTGCAAAATATGGACGGCCAATAATTCCGCCATGTAATTCAGCTATTCCAGCGGCCACATTTGGCCAAGAACGACGCTGATTACCCATTTGAATAACATTTTTATATTTATTAGCAGCTGCGACAAGCATTTCTCCTTCATTAGGATTATGGCTACAAGGCTTTTCAAGGTACACATGTTTTCCGGCTGCAGAAGCAAGCAAAGCTGCAGGAGCATGCCAGTGATCTGGCGCGGCAACTACCAGAGCATCCAGTTGTTTATCTTCAAGCGCTTTTCTGAAATCAGGTTGTGCCATTGGAGTACTACTCTGTATTTTTGAAACTGTATCAATACATTTGTCAGCAGCTCGTTTGTCTACATCGCAGATGAAACGAATCTCGCAATTCTTTTGAGCAGCAAAATTTTGTGAAAGTGCTAACCCGCGGCTATTAACACCCATCATAGCAACTTGAACTCGCTCATTCGCCCCTAAGATTCGGGCATAACTTTTTGCACTAAAACCTGGCAAAACACCTCCAAAAGAAATTGCAGCAGCTCCGGTCACGGTCTTTTTAATAAAATCTCTACGATTATCTGAATTTTTCATGTGAATCAGTTTACGGACCTATGGCCCATTTATAAATTATTTTTTATTTAATCTCTTATATTGAATATTCATCTTTCCAGTATTGGGTTTTCTCAGTCTCTGCAGCTTGATTTCCCATGTGCACGGCAATGGCAACATCGCGGCCTGTATTTACATTAGAAGCAGGTTTCTTCATTATTTATTAATCCAATAATTATTAACGCTTTAATAATGCTTTGCTGAACATAGAATCTAGACTAACAGGAATACCTCCCAATTTTTTACTTGCGTCTGCGGCTTCCATAAACGCGCATATCTCTAAGGTTTCTTGTGCACTAACAGGCAAAACTCCAGTTTTAAAGAAATCAATTATTCTTACAAGCAACGGATTATAGCCCGCATATTCACCTATTTGAGCGGTTCCTTTTTCTGCAAAAACAGTACCCCCATATAAAGCAGAAGCTGGAGGGCCTCCATAAGCAGATTTACCTGAACGAATTCCACGGAAAGTTCCTACTCTACCATCACTCCAAGTACCAGTAACCACATCAGTTTCAGGAGTACTCACTCTTACCACCTCTTTACAACCTGTTCCCATAACAGTGAACAAAGATTCTACACCATGAATACCATACCAGAAGAGATCAGGATGACTACTTTCTAGATGACATGGACTATATGTTTCGGCTCCCAGAACTTTTCCAAGCTTACCAGCAGCAAGTTCTTGCGCACCACTAGTATATCTTAAAGATGAAGAAGAGAAAACACCAACATTTGCCTTCTTTGCAGCTGTAAAAATTGCAGCAGCATCTGCCAGTGAAGCTGCAATAGGTTTATCAATAAACAAAGGCTTACCTGCTTTGATTACCTCTAGGGCTTGTTCCAGATGTAGCCGACCATCATTCGTTTCTAAAAGAATGAAATCAACCTTTTTTAAGAGATCAGCAATTGAGCCCGTTATTTCAACGCCAAGGGTTTTCATTTCTACAGTAAAACCCGCAATCCTGTCAAAGCTGCTCTGTATTGTCCTGCTACCATAAGGATAGGCAGCAAGCACTTTAAATCCTCCAAACTCAATACCAGCCGCCGGATTGTTTAGCGCTTTTGTAAAAGCAATACAATGAGAGGTATCCAGCCCTATAATCCCTACTCTTGTGCCTCCTGCAAACAATTGCCTCGAAGCGGGACCAAGGTTTTCAGCGAAACCATTGATACCTAAACCAATTCCTGCCGCAGTAAGGGCTGAAGTTCTAATAAAGGATCTGCGATTTTGTTCTGATCTCATTTTAATTAAATTATTGATGGATTAACAAATACTTTTCACTGATATGAGCCAAGTATTTCATCTATGAAATTAGAATAAACATCTCGGTTTTACAAATTGTGAACCTTCGATTTTATGTCCAGATTATTTCGATTATTTAACTCCAGGCTGAATTGGTGTCATTTTAGGCGCTAAAACCCGAAACATCAAAAACCAGGCAATCAGATATGCAGTTCCACAGAATAGGAAAAGAATATAATATCCAGTTTGAATATCGCCTTGCGCTTTGTAATAATCAAGTAAAGCACCAGCTGATTTTGCCAAGGCGATGCTTCCAAAACCACCGAACATCCCGCCAATTCCAATAACAGCTCCAATAGACTTTTTTGGGAACATATCTGAAACAGTGGTCAGAATATTAGCCGACCATGCCTGATGCGCAGACATCGCAACACCAATTACTATAACAGCATACCACATATTATAGGAGCCTGCCGCCTGTGAGAACATTACTAAAATGGGGATAAAAGCATAAATAAGCATGGCTGTTTTTCTGGCGCGAACCATGCTCCAGCCTTTTGTGTTCATAAGCCACATCGGAAGCCAGCCCCCCGCAACACTACCAACACCCGCCATCAGATAAACAACTGCAACAGGAAAACTGATCTCCATTCCAACAAGACCATATTCAGAAATCAAGAATGCAGGAAGCCAGAATAGGAAGAACCACCATACTCCGTCAGATAAAAATTTACCAACGGCGAAGGCCCAGGTTTGCTTATACGTCAATAATTTACTCCATGGGATATCTGCTTGAACCTCAGCACCTTCAATAACTTCAGAATCCTCATCACTATTAATATGCTGGAGTTCAGCAGCATTAACAAATTTATTTTTAGCAGGAGAAGTATAAAGTAGGAACCAAAAAATAAGCCATAAAAACCCAACGGCACCTGTTAGGATAAAAGCCATTTGCCAGCTGTAGGTTAAGGCGATCCATGGTACGATTAAAGGTGCTATCACCGCTCCAATATTGGTCCCGCTATTAAAAATACCTGTAGCAAAGGCTCTTTCCTTTTTTGGGAACCACTCTGCCACTGTTTTTATGGCTGCTGGAAAGTTCCCTGCTTCAGTCACTCCCAGAAATGCTCTTACCACACCAAAACCAAATGTAGAGGTTGCAAATGCATGCATAATAGAAGCTATGCTCCAAAGAATTAGCGATACTGCATAACCAAGTTTACTACCGATCTTATCAATGATACTACCTACGCCCAGCATACCCAAAGCATAGGCCAATTGGAACGAAGCCACGATATTTGAATAATCAGACTCCGACCAATTAAATTCCTTCTCTAGCATCGGTTTTAGCAAGCTGATCACTTGTCTGTCGAGGTAGTTGATGGTTGTGGCGAAAAATACCAGTGAACATATCGTCCAGCGATAATTCGACATTGGCTGCAAACTAGTTAATATGGGCTTTTTCAAATCAGACCTGTTTTTAATTTTATTATGAATTAAAATATTTCAATGCGTTAAAGTAGCAAATATTCTCAACCATTTTACCAAGCCATTCGGTATCAGCAGGTAACTCGCCATTTTCTACATCATTTCCAATCAAATTACAGAGTATCCTTCTAAAATATTCATGTCGAGGATAGGAAAGAAAGCTTCTTGAATCAGTAATCATACCAATAAAGCGACCTAAGAGACCCATATTTGATAATGAATTAATCTGATCTATGATTCCATGTTTCTGATCAAGGAACCACCAGGCTGCACCAAACTGGATCTTCCCTGCTATGGTGCCATCATTAAAATTACCAGCCATAGCTGCAAGCATTTCATTGTCGGCCGGATTGAGGTTATACAATATGGTCTTAGTCAGCCTATTGGTTGAATCGAGTTTATTTAAAAATTTCGATAGCCCTGCTGCCTGCGAAAAATCGCCAATGGAATCAAATCCGGTATCCGGACCCAACTGACCTAAAAGTCTGGTATTAGTATTCCTGAGCGCACCAACATGGTATTGCTGAACCCAGCCCTTTTCATGATCCCAAACGGCCAGATTGATGAGCATGCATGACTTAAATTTTAAAACTTCAGCGCTGGTTAAAACCTGCTGATCAAGGATCTTACTAAAGATACCTTCAATTTCAGCATCTGTATATTCTTCACAATAAAGCTGTTCTAGGCCATGGTCAGAAACAGTACAACCATGCTGAGCAAAAAAATCATGCCTGACTTTTAAAGCATCCAGAAATTGATTGAAATTAGTTATTGCTTGACCTGAAATTATAGCCAGCTTTTTAATGTAGGAATTTAACTCCGGAACATTATCTGCATTCATTGCCTTGTCAGGTCTGAATGATGGCAAAACCTTTACTGAAAATCCATCTGCCTTGATCTTTTGATGAAATAAGAGATCATCTAAAGGATCATCGGTTGTTCCAATACTTTCAACATTCATCTTTTGAATCAGTCTGCGAACAGAATATTCAGGAGTTTGAAGTTTAGCCGTACATTCATCATAGATCTTTCTTGCAGTTGCTGGCGAAAGAATATCATACACATCAAAATACCGTTGTAGTTCTAGATGTGTCCAATGATACAAGGGATTTCTTAAGGTATAAGGAACGGTTTCAGCCCATTTTTCAAATTTTTCATAATCACTGGCATCTCCTGTAATATATTTTTCGGGAATGCCATTGGCACGCATGGCGCGCCATTTATAATGATCGCCATACAACCAAATTTGTGTCAGATTTTTGAAATTTGAATCATCTGCGATCTGGTTTGGAGGCAGATGGCAATGATAATCTATGATTGGTAATTTGGCAGCAAAATTATGATAAAGTGTTTTTGCTGTGTTGGTTTCGAGGAGAAAGTCCTGATCTAAAAATTTTTTCATCTGCTTTGTGAATCTGATCTGGCTAATTCATAAGTGCAAGATTCAGAAAAGCAATATCGTAAAATTTATTTTGTGATATTAAATAATAAAGGAAGTCTTTTTTGTGCATCGAAGAGGCCCGATTAGCCAAAAGAAGCGAGTAGTTTTATCTCATTCCGATATAGAATGATTTTATTTTCATTTTCAAGCTGCTTCAAAAGTCTTGATATGACCACCCTTGCAGTAGCCATTTCATCGGCAATTAAATGATGAGAAGCCTTGATAACACTAGAGCCGCTCAATCGCTGCTTTTCTTTCAAATAAGCAATCAATCGTTCATCCAGTTTATGAAAAGCGATACTTTCAATTGATTTTAATAGTTCTATAAAGCGCTCATTGAAACTGCGCATAATATAATTTTTCCAGCTTGGGTAGGCACACAGCCAGTCATCTAGTTTAAGATGTGGAATAGCAATCAGTTCAACATAGTCTTCGGCTACAGCCCTAACCTCACTTTTTTTAGCTTCAAGGCAACAACTATAGGCCATTGAACAGCTTTCATTGCTTGATAAATAGTATAATAAAATCTCATTATCTTTTTCGTCTAAACGAGACACCTTGACAGTGCCTTGCAGAACGATTGGCATCATGCGTACATACTTACCATAATCCATGATCAGATCACCTTCTTTAAAGGTTTGAAAGATCCCGAATTGTTGAATCTCCTGTATTAACTGAGGCTCAAAAATGCTCTTAAGCTTATCTAGATTAGTTATCATCAGAAATCAGAATATGGTGGTTAAAGCTTAATGTAACTCCAGCCTTCCTGTTGCTTTTTTGCTATTTCCAGAACCCCGGAAATAACTGTACCGGCACCTTCCACCAATTCTTCTTTATTGACACTTCTCTTTTTCATAGCAAATTCACATGCTACAAAACTTACTCCTTGATCAGCATACATTTTGATCTGATCTTGAATTATACAGGTCTTTTTCAAAAGCATATTTAAGCCTCCTCCATGGCAAACCACTTCAAATTTTGTGTCAGGCGCAACACTATAATAATTTTTCAATTGGCTCATCAATGTCTGATGAATCACAGTATCAGCTGAGGTGAGCTGAAAAACGATTTTCAGCCCTTGATACTTTGCAGCCGTTTGGCCGTTTGCTGATTGAGCACTCAGGCTATTTGAAACTACAAACAGCATTATAACAAGAAGCATTTTTTTCATCTTTTTTTGAATTAGCGAAATTGATAATCGACTCCTGTAACCTGCGTAAGCAATTTTTGCGGAGCATCCAGTACTTTTGCAGAAAGTGGAGGCTCAGGAGTTACAGGTGAATTTAGCTTTAAATATTCTTTTAACACAGAATGTAATGTAAAAGGAGTATTACTTGCATCAAAAACCCCTCTCATTCTACAAAGCATATCCAGAGGATCACCATCCCGCTCACATGCACAAATACGATAGTTTTTACCATAATCTAATGGTTTCCCACCAATTGCAACCTCTTTAACCCGTTTTCCTGGATCAGCAAAGGCATTGAAACTAATAGTCATTCCTTTAAACTTAATTACCCAGCCACCAAAACGTTGAGAAGCATCTTTTGCAAATACATTATGCAATTCCTTTTCAAGCCAGTCGGCAATTTGTTTTCCTGATACCGAGCCGGTTCTTACTACACTATCTACAGGAAGCATATCAAAGATGTAGCCATTTGTAATTGGAATATTTCCAGTTAAGTCAACAGTTGCATTTGGCGGACAAAATCTGAAACCATTCGATAGAACGATATCGGCTTCTTTGATCTTCCATTTTAAAGCATCCAGAATAAGCGTATCGATGGTGTTTTCAATCACAAAATAACGATATAGGGGAATAGTACTGTATCCGGCTATGGTATTGATATCGTCTTCAAAGGGAACTTCATTTTCCGTTATCAAACGGCTAATACTTTTGTCTGCTTTATATTTTGTTGAGTCTATTTCAACCAATGAATAATCGTCCTGAACTACCTTACCATCTTTGATTCGGAGATCGAGTTTCCCAACAAAGGAACCAAAAGCACCAGGTTCAACTACTTTAGCATATTTACATTGAATAGGCTTGCGAACACGTTCATGTGTATCGCCACCTAAAATATAATCAACGCCTTCACATTCAGAGAGGTTAGCGATATAAATTTGCTGTGAAAGGCCCAAATGAGACAACATTAAGACATAGGCACATTGCTCTTGATTTCTTAATACATCTACATAATGAGCAAGGTTTTCTTCCGGTTTAGTATAGATGATGCCTTTACTATAGCTTGGTGATTGCCTGAGTGGAACCAAAGGGTCAGTATATCCGATAAAACCAATTTTAACACCTTTCACATTCCAGATATGATAAGGCTGAAAAATCAATTCTCCCTTCTTACCATCACCTAAATCATGATACATATTTGCACAAACTTTGGGAGCCTTTAATGAGCCCAATAAAGTTTGCATTGCTTTTTTGTAATAGATAACTTCCCAATTACCGGGCAGGTAAAGATCATAACCAAGCTCATTCAAAACCGGAACCATCGCCTTGCCAGATGTCTTTACTGAAAGTTCACTTCCCTGAAACATGTCGCCAGTATCAATGATAAAGGTGTCTGGGTTTCTTTTCTTTTCCTTCTTCAGGTAGGTAGCAAGATGAGCATAGCCCCCTGCTTTACGAAAAACTGACTGATCATTTTCCAAAAAAAATTCATCATGAGGATGTACCTGACAATGAACATCTGTAGTTTGCAAAATGGAAATAGTAAATTCTGATGCGCTTAATGTATCAATCGAATGATCTGAAATTTCTTCAGCCATTGAAAGTATAGGATTTGCAGAAACCAATGCCGCTCCGGCACCTATTGCACCTACTTTTCTTAAAAATCCCCTTCTGTTATTCTCCATATAATTAATTTTAAGAAACTAACCCTATATTTTTTTTTCAGCAGCAAGGGCTGCTTCGCGTTTCTTTAGTTGTTCTGAAATTGGCTTATATGGTCCGTACTTATGCTGTTTTTCGCTAAAATTATCTGCGTAAGGTCCAAAAGGATGATCAACTGGTTTTTTTGACTTATCTGGCCAGTCTTTTGGAACATTAAAATGCGGACGGGCTTGAGAATTTACATAGGCAGCAATGTCCCAAGCTTCTTCATCGCTCAACTGTGGATTTTCATGCGTGGAGCCGATAGGCATATTGTATTTCACATATTTAGCAAAATTGCTTACACGATACAGCCCTGCTCCATCGTTATAACTGTTCTTTCCCCATAAAGGAGGAAAAGTATATTCAGACTTTTCGGGATTCAACAAACCTGAACCATCAGCCTGATGGCAGCTTACACATTTAATCGTATAAATCGCTTTACCTTTGTCGGGATTAGCAGCTCTATCGAGATAGGCCAGATCCTTAAAGCCAGACCCCACGGCTTTTTCACCCTTCTTCACATTGCCCCCCAAAAAGTTGATATACGCTACAATCGACTTCATTTCTTTTGAATTGCTATCCAGTGCAGAACCATTCAGGCTTCTTTGCAAGCAATCATTCACTCGCTTTTGAATATTTTCAATTCCACCACTTCTGGCTCTAAACTTAGGGTACATAGACGCTACAGAACCATAATTATTGCCAAAAACAGCCGTTCCAGCCTGCAAGTGGCAATTCTGGCAATTCATACCATTACTAATCTGCATAACAGAACCCATTGGGCCCAGATATTTTGACGTATGAGCAATTAGTTCTTTGCCATATTCAACAGTTTCTTTTTCTGCTGCATCGGAAATAGTATTTACATCAGGAGCAATCCAGTATTCAAGAACAAGCTTTTTTTCTTCAGCAATAAGGGCAGGTACATCTTGCATCACCACTGTTGGCCTTGCAGGTAGATTGCTAATATAATATCCAATCGGCAGGGCGATCAACACACAAATCAATAATACCATCATTAAGATCAGTTTATTGATCACTGAAAATAAATCGTTCAGTATATTTTTGTCATCCTGCTTCTGAGACATAAATAATAGTTTAATGAGGCAGTTTATTTTTTAACACACCATATAGATAAGTACCTACAAGAGCAAAAAAGAAAACTATTGCCATTGCCCAGTATCCATAACCCACATTAACTACCATTGGTCCGGGGCAAGCACCACTAAGTGCCCAGCCAAGTCCGAATATACTGCCACCTAAAAGATATCTGCTTACTGACTTGTCTTTCGGACTAAACACGATGGGGTTACCTTGATAATCGCGTATGTTGAACTTCTTGATCAATGCAACACCGCTTACTCCCAATGTTACGGCTGTTCCAATAATTCCATACATATGAAAGGCCTGAAAACGGAACATTTCCTGAATTCTAAACCATGAAACAGCTTCAGATTTGGTCATTACAATACCAAAAACTATACCCAGTAAAAGGAATTTTATAAATTTCATCGCTTAAAATATTAAAGGCAAAATTAAAAATGTCATGATTAATCCACCGGCAAAAAAGCCTATCACGGCTATTAATGACGGTATTTGCAGATTAGATAAACCACTAATTGCATGCCCTGAGGTACAACCACCGGCATAACGGGAACCAAAACCAACCATAAGCCCTCCAAAAGCTAGGATCATAAAACCTTTTAAGGAGAGCATGGCCTCTAAACCAAAAATTTCTGCTGGCTGTAAAGACTCAGGTGCACCAATACCAAGTTTGGAAAGATCTTCAATTGTTGACTGTGCAATCTGCACCGGTGCATCTGTAGAAAGAAATTGTTTGGTTAAAAAGCCTCCTAAAATTGCACCTATCAGAAAAACCAGATTCCACATTTGACTTTTCCAATTGAAATCAAAAAATTCATTCGTTTTACCCAAACCTACAGCTGAGCAAATAGTTTTAAGATTTGACGAAAACCCGAATGACTGTCCAAAAAATAAAAGGAAGAACATGGTGGCAGCGATCATCGCCCCCGAAAACCACCAGGACCAGGGCTGTGTTATCAATTCAATCATTTTTTAATTATTTAAGTGGAATGAAATAATCGGTTTAAAAAGATGGTTTATAAGCTTCTCGGTAGCACTTTGATGGAACAGACTACCCTTACCATGAGTGCCGATACAGATAATGTCCATATTATTCATTTGGTTATAATGAACAACACCATTCTCAACATCCTTATCATTGATTAAATGGCATTGATAATTATCAATACCATTAAGTTTTGCAAAATTTTTCATGTCTGCTTCAACCATTCCTTTTTCAGATTCAACCTTTGCGGAAGTAATCTGTAGAAAATGAACTTTGGTATTAAATGCTTTAATCAATTTATGCATCAATTCCATACCCTCCTTTTTAGGATTACTGAAATTATGCACAAGCAGCACATTCTGGATCTGAAGATCTGAACGGTCACACATTAATGATAACAGCGGAATTTTAGATCTGCGTGCAATTATCTGAGCCTCTGAGCCGGAAAGAATTTCCTTAATCCCGCTTGAACCCTTGGTTCCCATTACAATTAAATCAAAGCTATTGGAACTTGAAAAATCCAAAATAGCATCCGTTGTTTTCCCCAAAACCAGGTGAACGTTTATGTGATTCCCATAAAGCACTTTCAGATTCTCCAGCTTTCTGACGGCAATTTCTTTCTGTTTAATTACGTAGTTCACATCAATTTCACCACAGGTTTGAATGTCACCTCTTGAGTCCATTGAAACTGTATCCGGAACATTTAATACGTGTAGAAAATGTATATCGATGGAAGTTTTCTCTTCCAGTTTTTTCACCATTAGGTAGGCGAATTCGGCCTGAACAGAAAAATCAGTAGGGATAAGAATTTTTAGGCTTTCCATATTTATAAATTATCTGATTTAACTTAATTGCAATGAATATTTTGCCACTCACCCTTGTTCTCGACATTAGTCAGACCATGCTGAGCTAAAATACTTTTTGCAATATTAGCACGATTTCCGCTTCTGCAAACCAATTTGATTTGATCATACTCACGCAGAGAATCTATGTAATTTTCGATTTTATCTAATGGATAATTCACACTACATTCAGCATGACCATCCATATTGTATTCATCTACTGTTCTTACGTCTACATTAATTGTTTTCATAATATAAAAATTGCTTTTGAGAATTATAAGCTCAGAGACAAGCTTTATAGCGTGCAGTATGAACTCATAAATTTAGTTATTTATACTTAGAGTTTATTTTACAAATTGTTTTACATTATCTGAGGTTCCACCATTTACAACATTCGAAAATCCGTTTCTTTCAAGAATTGATTTAGCCTGAGAGCTTCTGTTTCCACTGCGGCAAAATACAATGATGTGCTTCCTGTCCTTGAATTTGGCTAAATGATTGGACATGCTGTCCAATGGGATATTTACAGAACCTTTTACCTTAGACTGTGCATACTCCTGAGGCGTTCTTACATCAACCAGGTAAGCACCTTCGTCAATCAGTAATTTCAAATCTGGTTTGGCTTCGGTGCCAAATAATCTTTTAAAAAAGTTTATCATAAGTTTAAATTGAGAATTTCTTAATCACACCAACTAACCCATTTTTGGGCACCACGCCACTTTGCCTCCACAAGACCTTACCTCCTTTGAAAAGTATCAAAGTTGGAACACCCTGCACCTGATAATCTGCAGCTGCCTGTGGGTTTTTGTCTACATCAACTTTTAAGATACTTGCCGCATCACCGATCTCCTGCTTTACTTCTTTTAATATAGGGGCCATTACTTTACAGGGGCCGCACCATTCTGCAAAAAAATCTACAAGCACTGGCTTGTCAGATTGTATCAATTCATTGAAGGTCATCTTTCTGGTTTTATGGTAATACTATTAAACTACCTCTTCGTAGGAAACATCCTTTGATCCGGTTTTGTTTAGGGTAGGACGGCTAGCACAGGCCCCTGCACCACAGCAGCTTGCATTAAAAACTGCCATTCCTGTAAATAGTAAACCTGCAAGACCAAATAATAGATCAGCAGCTACAATTGCCTGAACAATAATTGCCAAACCAATTCCTAAACGAAGAAATCGAATAATGTTCCAGTTATTTAATATTGAATCCTTCATGTTTAAATCCTCCTGATGATTAATTACAATACAAAAGTAAAGGCTTAGATTTCGTTTCTGAGTAACAAAGGTTACAAACGGCAGGATACGTAATTTAGATATTAATTGACCCTCAGAAATATCTTAATAAACGGGTAAACAATAGTCACTTTGCCAAAATGTTTTTGCAGTACAGCACATACGTTTATTTGCAATAAGTCCGGCCATTGCCGTAATTCCAGCAATAATAAATAAGGCATAAGTTATCCCAAAGGCATCTGCCAATACTCCACTAAGGAGCGCTCCAAATACATAGCCGCTATCTCTCCAAAGTCTAAATATGCTCAGGCTTTCAGCCCTTTGCTTCGGGTGGGTACTTTCGGCGATAACTGAAAGAAAGTTAGGATAGACCAAGGCGGTTCCAAATCCTAAAAGCATAGAAGCAAGAATCAATAATGGCAAAGCAGACGCAATAGCTACCATTAAAATTGCCAGTGCCTGTAAAAGCATTCCTGCAGTAATTATTTGTTTTTTACAATGAGTATCACCCATTTTTCCAGTGAATAATTGTGAAATACCCCAAACTGCGGGGTAAATTGCAGCAATAATTCCGATCTGTGTAATTCCAAACCCTCTTTGTATCAATAACATTGGAAGCAGTCCCCAGACTACCCCATCATTGAGATTATTTACCAAACCATTTAAGCTTACAGAACCTAGGTTTCTATGTTTCCAGCTTGTTTCTTTCCAAACATTTTGAAAGATTGGCAGCTTACTTGTTAAACTTTCAGCATGCACAAAATGAGTGGTATCTTTGACCAGAAACATACTGATCAATAATCCTGCAAATGCAAACAGGACTCCCGGAATAAACGGAAAAAAGGCATATCCATAAACAGCTGCAATTGAGCTTGCCAGCCAGGCCGCGAGTCCTACTGAAAGATATCCTGCGAACTCGTTGATCCCCATAGCTAAACCCCTGCTCTTTGGACCGACAAGATCTATTTTCATGATCACTGTAGAGCTCCAGGCAAGACCCTGATTAATTCCAAGTAAAATATTGGCTGCTATGACCCAATTCCAGCTTGGTGCATACATCAATAAAAATGGAACAGGAAGAGCTGCAATCCAGCCGATGATCAGAATGGTTTTACGAGTAAACTTTTTAGAAAGTTGGGCAACAGCATAATTACTAAGAGATTTACTTATCCCAAAAGCAATAATGAAAGACATTAAAGCTGCGTTAGCACTTAGTCCGAACTCCAGCTTTCCGAAGCCTGGCATGATGGATCGTTCCAAACCAACCATTGCCCCAACAAATGCATTGACCAGCACAAGCAGAGCAAATTGATATTTGTTTTTTTCTAATCCTTGCATATCACTCTAATTTAACAATTAACTATCAGGGTATCCTTAATAAAATAAGGGAGGCCAGGTAGCCTCCCTTATTTTGTAGTATATAGGTATACATGTAGGTACCGTAATTATGAATGCATGATTTTACTTTGACAAATAAAGTCCGTTTTGGGAACATTTGTACTGCTTATTTCTCCAAATCCTCCTGCTATTTCAGTAAAATTTCTAAATCCGCGAGCCTGAAGGATAGATGCAGCCATCATGCTTCTGTATCCACCGGCACAATGTAAAAAGAAGTGATCTTTAGGATTAACATCCTTTATCCAGTCATTAATATAGGCAAGAGGTCTGTTATAGGCATCTTCCACATGTTCAGCTGAATATTCACTTTCACGTCTAACATCAACAACTTTATCTTTTCCAATCCTCACTTCATTTGCAAACTGTTCTGCAGTGATACGATCCACAACATCCACCTCTTTTCCTGCTTCCAGCCAGGCCTTAAAACCACCTTTCAAATGACCAATAACATGATCAAATCCAACACGGCTTAAACGGGTTACGGTTTCTTCTTCTTTACCATCATCCGTTACCAAGAGTATGGGCTGTTTTACATCCACGATCAGGGCGCCAACCCATGGAGCGAAATCGCCACTTAAACCAATGTTTATAGATTGAGGAATAAATCCGCGGTAAAACAATGTATTATCTCTGGTATCCAGGATCAGGGCATCGGTAGATTCAGCTGCAAGTTCAAATTCATCAGGGCTTAAAGCTTTCATTCCCTGACTAAGTACAGTTTCAAAACTTTCATATCCTTTTTTGTTCATTGCCACATTTAATCCAAAATATGCTGGGGGTGGAAGTAAACCTTCTGTAACCGATTTAATGAATGATTCTCTATCCGGCTGGTTTAAAGCATAGTTAACGCGCTTTTGATTTCCCAAAGTATCAACAGTTTCTTTCATCATATTTTTACCGCAGGCACTACCAGCACCATGAGCGGGATAAACAATCACATCATCAGATAATGGCATGATCTTATTCATCAGGCTATCATAAAGCAAGCCGGCAAGCTCATCCTGTGTCATATGAGCAGCTTTCTGAGCAAGGTCAGGGCGACCAACATCGCCTAAGAACAGGGTGTCGCCACTAAAAATACAATGGTCCTTACCATTCTCATCCTTTAATAAAAAGGTAGTGCTTTCCATGGTATGACCCGGAGTATGTAAAACCTTTATGATTACCCCTCCGATCTTAAACTCCTGCCCATCAGTTGCAGAGATACATTCAAATTCACAGGCGGCATTCGGACCATAAACGATCGGGGCACCGGTTTCTTTGCTAAGATCTACATGCCCGCTTACAAAATCAGCATGGAAATGCGTTTCAAATATATATTTTAACTTAACCCCATCTTTGCTGAGTCTGCTCAAATATGGCTCAACTTCACGAAGAGGGTCTATTATGGCAGCTTCGCCATTGCTGGTAATGTAATAGGCACCCTGTGCCAAACATCCGGTATAAATCTGTTCTATATTCATATTCATAAATTTAACAATACAAAAATCGGTATTTTTCTATCCTAAGTTTGTAACATTTGTTGCAATCAAAAAAGCTAGCAAAATTTGTATTAATTTTCATTTTAATGCCCTCCACCTAAAGTAGGAAAGAAGAGCTCTTTGATGAAAATATAAATACCCATTATCAATACAAACCAGCCAAATGATTTTTTAAGTTTATCGCCACTAATTTTCTTAGAAAGGTATATTCCAATAAAAATTCCTATGCCTGCAAGACCGGTAAAGGTTCCAAGCAATGTCCAGTCAATAATCTGAGCACCCTGCAGATCGCCTATAAATCCAATCAGAGATTTTGCAGCAATAATAAAGAGAGACGTTCCTACGGCAAGCTGCATTGGCATGCGTGCTAAAATAACGAGCGCTGGAATGATCAGAAATCCACCTCCTGCACCAACTAGGCCGGTAAGCAAACCAACAACTGAGCCTTCTAATAAAATCAAAGGATAATTATAATGCAGGGGTTTATCTTCAGGTTTATCAGTCTCTTTTCCTGGCCTGATCATACTCACAGAGGCCAATATCATCACGATTGCAAAAAGAACCATGATTCCAATTGGTTTGGTGATAACCAGAGATCCTATTGAAAATAATTGATCAGGAATTAAGGGTACCAACCACATTCGCGTGATATAAACAGCAGCTATGGATGGAATCCCAAAGATAAAAACTGTTTTAAAATCGGCTCTTTTTTGCAATGCACTTTGCACGCCGCCAACCAAAGCAGTAGAACCTACAATAAATAATGAATAGGCTGTTGATAATATCGGATTGACCCCCATTACATAAACCAGAATTGGCACAGTAAGAATAGAACCACCGCTACCAATCAGCCCAAGTGAAACACCAACCACTACCGCAAGAATGTAACCTAATATTTCCATAATGTTTTTTATCTCCCTACAAAGATCTCACAAGCAAAAAGGAATTATTGTTACAAAAGTTACACTTAGAAAACATAAAATAATTGGCTAAAGAAATAGAATAGAGAATTTTATTCAATTGAAATGTCAATTAAAGTACCATTCCATAAGTTATAGCTGCTGCTAGGCCAAAAAAGACCTGCCTGGCTCCTGAATATCAAATTATTTTTTGCCAGAAAAGCTAATGCATGATCGTGCTCAATGGCACTCAATTCTGTGAAAACTTTGGCAACATTCAACTCTTTTCCGTTGTCTGCAAGTATCTTATAAAGAAAGCCAGTATCCACCTCTGTTTGTATATTTTTTAAAGTGATCATACATGAAAGAGTTTACAGAGAATTATACGAATAACAGGAGCAATTTAATTAAAATATACTAGCAAAGCCATGTAATTACCTATGAAATATTCTTTTATGGGTAGTTTTAATTTACCAAAAAAATGAAAATGACAGGCGAATGAAAAGAGATTTTGTAAAATAAAAAGGATGAATTTAATGAAGTTTTTTAAATCAAAAATACTATTGTTTCATCCTAGACTAGACTAAATATCGCTTTGGAATTTCTGCACCTGCAACATAATTTAGCTTTCCAATTTTACACATTTGATAAATATTGATTCTGAAATCTGGGCACGTACTAACAAAGCAATACGCATCTGTTGGAGTAAAGCCGTATGAATCGATCAACCATTCCATCATAAAAACAGTGGCCTGATGAACTGCATCTTCTAGCGGACGATAAGCATGTATAGCGATGATTGAATCCGGGGTTTCTATCCGTATTCCTGGTGGTCTGCTAGCTTTGATCACCTCAAAAGATAATCGAACCCTTGCCTGGGTTTCGGCTGCTGTACCCGTAAATTCGGTATCCCCCTGGCTGGCATGAACATCGCCCAGATAAAATAATCCACCTTCATGATAAACGGGTAAAAAGACTTTATTTCCAGGCTTAAAATCACGAATATCCAGATTACCACCCCAATCACCCTGACCATCCAAACTATTGCATACATCTCTGTCGGGAGCAACACCTAAAGTACCTATGAAGGGTGTTATTGGCCAAGAGATTTTATCGTTAAAATGAAGTGTGCCATCTTTGGTAGTTCCACTTGCACCGGGAGTATGCTTAAATACTTTGGTATGATATTCTGAAGAAAGTTCAGGCCATCGAGATGATTCACCCAATGGTCCACGTTTTGGACCAACCGCTATCCATGAGGTGTTTTCAACTTCAATTTCATGAATATTTACAATGAGTGTATCCCCACGATCAAGCCCTTCAATAAAAATAGGACCAGCAATTGGGTTTACCAATGGTGGTGTACGGTCAAACCCTGGTCGATTGGCAGGAATAGCCTTATCTGCCTCACTTTTAAAAAATCCAATTCCTGCATCCCAGGTTTCAATTTCAAATTGCTCGGAAATACTGACCCTTAACAAGGGCTTATCAGAATGATCAAATGCAAACTTCGTAGCTTGCTCACGCAAAATTTTCTTCATTTTTTAGAATTAGATCGCCTTAAATTAAGAGAAAATCAGGAGATTTTAGAAAGGTATTCCTTAAAAGATTTTTTAATTAATAAACTAATTCAAAAGCACATCAAAAACAAGTCAAAAAATGAATTTTTAAAACCCTAAAATGGTATTAATAATGATTTTTCAATAGCTTAGACACAAAAATGATTGTATGAATTTTTTGGAAGCAAAATGGGAAAATCTGATCATGGCCAATTATGCTGTAGATCCAACTATATTGATTCCATACTTGCCCAAAGGAGTTGAGCTAGACAGTTTTGAAGGCAAATGCTATGTAAGTTTAGTAGGTTTTATGTTTAATAAAACCAAGATTTTTAACGTGCCTATTCCTTATTTGGGATCTTTTGAAGAAATAAATCTGAGATTTTATGTGGTAAGAAAGGATGGAGATACTCTTAAAAGAGGAGTGGTTTTTATCAATGAAACCGTTCCCTATGCAGCAGTAGCCTGGATGGCAAATTACCTCTATAAAGAGCATTATACTGCTGTAAAAACAAAACATGATTGGGAATTGACTGAGACTTCAAAAAAAATTAATTATTCCTGGAAAAAAAATAAGAAATGGAATACTATTCAGGTGAATGCCCAATCCAAAAGTAATTCAATGAAAAATGGTAGCGTAGAGGCCTTCATTTTTGAACATTATTTTGGATATACGCGCGTGAACGAGAACAAAACACTCGAGTACGGGATTAACCATCCAAGCTGGAAAATCAATCAGGTAATTGATTACCGCATTGATTGTGACTTTGAACAAATGTATGGCTATGATTTTGCATTTTTAAACGCACAGCAGCCCGATAATGTCATACTTGCCGAAGGCTCAGATGTTTCAGTAAAATGGAAACGGAATGCGATTTAATTAAGCTTACAAAATCAGTATACGCAATCAAATTCCTATTTTAAAACAATTTTACTGGTCTTCCTATCCAAACCTGAGGAGTTTTTAACTTCAATAATTTTGCTATAGTGGCTGCCGTATCAAAAGTCATGATGCTTTGCGATAATTCCTGATTTTTGATAATTCCGGGGCCTTTAATAATCCAAGGAATTTGCATTTCATTCATCGTGATGAGCCCATGACCTTTATCGATACCCCCATGATCTGCGGTAAATAATACAACCGTGCTTTCGGCAATTCCGGCATCTTCAATACTTTTTAAAATAGTGCCAATGTGGGTATCAGTGCGCTCAATTGCTGCATAATATTCTGGAGTTCCATGGCCAACTTTATGTCCAACGCTATCCACATCATGTAAATGAACAAAGAGGAAATTTGGTTTTTTTTCTTTGATATAAGTAGAAGCAGCTTGGGTTACGGCAATATCGCCATCAGCATTCTGATCTTTATTAACTGCAGCTTTAGGAAACAAATATCCTATACCATCCCACTCATAAATAACTCCGATCTCGCTATCGGGTTTTGCTTTACGAAGCAGAGAATATACACTCGGAAACATTCCATACTCATCTAACACTCTTGCAGGCATATCAGGTTTTTTACTGCCCCAGGTGGTATAACCATGAAGCTCTGGACCAGCACCCATTACCATTGAAGCCCAGTTTGCAGCGCTAGATGAAGGTAGAACAGTTCTAGCCTGCAGAGACCAAGAGCCTTCTTTCATCATGGCCCTCAGATTGGGTACTTTAGCATTTTCAAAGGCGTATGCTCCAAAGCCATCAGAGCCGATTAAAATCACATGCTTAATTTTCTGAGAAAAAACTGGTAGAGATACGCCAGAAATCAGCAATAAAAAGAACAAAGACTTAATCAATTTCTTCATGGATATTTCTTTAATAAAATTTGATCTAAAATCAGCATTATCTTTTAAAACAGGAAATTCTTAGTTGATTTTAGAGTATGGGCAAAACATTTAAACGAGTATCAATTGTAGAAATAAGAATCAATAATTCAATAATCAGGTAAAACATTTATATTTAAATTTATTCATACATTATTAAAGGAAAAAACTCTGATTAGTTTAATCAAGAAATTCAAGAAGATTCATGAAAAAACAACTTTTATTACTGATACTGGCTTGCTTCATTGCCCTATCAGGAACGGCAAATGTGCGACTTCCAAATATTCTTGGATCTCACATGGTTTTACAGCAAAAATCAACGGTTAAGTTATGGGGCTGGGCAGCACCGGGTGAGAAAATTAGCATTACGGTAGGATGGGATAATACAACCTATAAAACCCAGACTACAAATGATGCCAAATGGATAACAGAAATTAAAACCCCAGCTGCTGGTGGATCGTATTCGATCACATTACAAGGGAATAATACGATCGTATTAGAAGATGTATTGATTGGAGAGGTATGGGTATGTGGCGGTCAAAGTAATATGGAATGGTCGGGTACACAAAACCTGCAGGAAAGTAAAGATGAGGCACCGAATGCCACTAATAATAAGATCCGTTTGTTTTATGTTTCTAAATCAACTTCAGTCTTTCCGCAAGAAAACGTAGATGGACAATGGGTTGTTTGTGCTCCTGAAGAAATGATAAAGTTTAGTGCTATTGGGTATTTTTTTGGTAAGAATTTAACTCAAAAAATGAATGTCCCAATTGGCCTGATCAATTCAAATTGGGGAGGTACTCCTGCCGAAACCTGGGCACCAGAATATGTGATTGAAAACGACAAAATTATTAAAAAGGGTTCAGAGCAATTAAGTACTTCGCAAGGCTGGCCGCATAAAACAGCACTAGCCTATAATGCCATGATCTACCCCATTACAAACTACTCTATTGCCGGAGCCATCTGGTATCAGGGAGAAAGCAATGTCAGAACATATTATGCGTATGAGAAGTTATTTACAGGTATGATTGATGCATGGCGTCAACAATGGAATAAAAATTTTCCATTCTATTTTGTACAAATTGCACCTTTCTCTTATGGTTTTAAAAATGTTGGAGCGCTTTTGAGGGAAACACAAACCAAATCGGCCCGCCATCCAAATACAGGTATGGTAGTAGTTTCAGACCTGGTGCCCGATACCACCAATATTCATCCAACTTTAAAAGTTGAAGTTGCAAAACGTTTATCAGATCTAGCATTGAACAGCACCTATGGATTTGCAGATATTGCTTGTCAAAGTCCGGTTTATAGCACGCATAGCATTGAAAAGGATAAAATAAAAATTCAATTTTCAAATGCTGGAAATGGTTTAATGGTAAAAGGGGATAAAATCAGCAGTTTTGAAATTGCAGGCGAGGATAAAGTATTTGTTGCGGCACAGGCAAAAATTGCAGGAAACAGTGTGATCGTTTCTAATAAAAATATAAAGAGTCCTGTAGCCGTTCGTTTTTCATTCAACAATACAGATACACCCAATTTATTTAATAAAGAAGGATTGCCGGTCAATTTATTCAGAACAGATAACTGGGAAATGGATACCAGCGCGATAAAAAAATAAAAGATCATTCAAACATTATTCCTTTAAGCTTTATTTAAAGCTATATACTATGAACAAATCAACTAGAAGAAAATTTTTAAGTACTGCCGCTGCACTTACAGCCGGCACAGCTGCAACCGCAATGACACTAGCTCCAACATCTAAAAAATATGGTATAGCCCATCAGGTATATTTCTGGCTTAAGAGAGCTGGATCAGAAGAAGACCGACAGGAACTAATCAAGGGGATCAAAACATTAAAGAATATTGAAACTGTTCGTGAGATACATATTGGCATTGTTGCAAACACCGAAAAGAGAAGTGTGATAGACAGCAGCTGGGCAGTTTCAGAACTTTTGTACTTTGATAATGTTGAAGGTCAGGCAGTATATCAAACGCATGCTATCCACCAAGAATTTGCAAAGAACTATAGTCATCTTTGGGAAAAGGTAGTGGTTTATGATTCTGCTTTGATTTAAAATTTATCTGACAGAAACAGATTGACAGAAATCATTCTAAAACAAAAAGCTCCAAACGTAATATTTGGAGCTTTTTTTATAAAAATTGAATCCTGATTAAAAATTAATCATCCATTTTTTTCTTTTCAAGTTTTAAAAATGCACTCCTTCTCGGTGCAGGCATTTCTGAATCATCACCTTTAAGGCCTTTCCAAAGCACTTCGTTAAATAAACGATCATCATTTTTATCAACTTCAGCGAAATTAAAACCATCCGATATTTTTGACCATTTAGAAACAGTTTTATTTGTTTCATTTAAGTCTACGTTTGAAGGAAGAGATTTAAATGGAGTATTGTCTGGAATATTCGTGAAACTCCTAAACATTGGCATTGCAGCAGCATCATACTGAGTCATGGGAGGCAATCCTAGAATCAGCTCCATTGTTCTGAGCATCCCTGAAGTTGAATACATGGTATTATCAAGGTATTTTCGTTTGGTATAGGGGCTTACTACAAAAGCAATAGAACGATGAGCATCCACATGATCAGGGCCGTTCTGAGCATCGTCTTCCAATATAAAAATGGCCGACTGAGCCCAAATAGAACTGTTACTGATATGCTCTATTAATTTTCCAACAGCCTCATCATTATCTGCCACGCAGGCATAAGGTGTTGGCTTACCTATGGCCAAGCCCTGAGTATGATCTGCACCTAAACGTATTGTATTTAATTGAGGTACCGCATTTTTGGCAATAAGACCATCAAAATCAGTTTTCCATTGTTCAAAACGATCAACATCCTTCACTTTCTGATCATAATAACCGGTAAAAGTTGAGCTAACATGGTCTGCATCCAGAACTGGGATATTTCCTTGAGGCCCATCAGCAAAAACGCCATAGGTTCTGAAAGAAACCCCTTGTCTTTTACATAAATCCCAAATAAAACCATCCTTATTATTAGCTACGGTTCGTCGACCTAATCCATCATTTTGCCCGCCTCGGCGACCATAAGAAGTAGGCCAGGTTTTTTCAAGAAAATCAGTTGCATAGGCTCCCATTGACCAATTATGCCCATCAGCACTAACCTCGGCATCTACATAAAAGTTGTCGAGTAGCACAAACTCTTTTGCCAATTTATGTTGATTTGGAGTATATTTTTCGCCAAAAAGGGTAAGCGTTGAATCGCCATTTCCTTCTTTAATATCTCCAAAAACCTGATCATAGGTACGATTCTCTTTGATCACATAAAATACATATTTAATGGGCGAAGGATCACCTACTTTCTTAGGGATTGGATTTCCCATTTCACCATCAGTGATTAGCTCCTTATCTTTTTTATAAGGTGTATTTTTATAAACACTCTTTGAGTAAACTTCCAGATCAGTAACTGATGGAACATCGATAATACTCATTGTTCCCTTCATCAGGCTACCTATGTATTGCAATCGGCTATTAGCCTGGGGTAATTCACCCTTATGAGATTCAGATTTTACATCTTTACGAACTGGCTGTGGGCCAAGAGGGTTTGCAAATGAAGAAAATCCCTTTCCATTACTTACAAAGATTTTATTTTTTAGTACCCGTACATTGGTAGGATACCAACCCACAGGAATAAACCCTTTAGAAACACTTTTACCCTTCAAGCCTACATTGAATACTGCCAGACAGTTATTGTCTGCATTTGCTATGTACAGCGTTTTTTCATCACTTGAAAGTGCCAATCCATTGGTTGTTGAACCAATAGGTGAATTAGGATATATTGCCGCATCCAATACTTCTGTTACTTTTTGAGCATTTACATCAATTACAGAGACACTATTATCTTGTGAGTTTGCAACATATAATGTTTTGCCATCCCGAGTTAAAATCAGCTCATTCGGGTTAAAAGACACATCAATATGCTTGGTAATTTTACGAAGTTTGGTGTCAAATAAAGCCACCTTCTTGCCTCCCCATAAAGAAATATAAAGCATATTCCCATCAGGTGATAATACGCAGGTATAACCTTCAAAACCAATATTTTGCTTGTAAAGTATTTTATTGCTTTTTAAATCAACAACATAAAGCGTATTGTTTTCTTTGGTCACAACATATAGTACGTTTGCCTTATCATCAATTTCAATCCCTACGGGTGATATCTTCTCAGGCCATGGTTCTCCTAGTTTAATGGTATCCCTGATTTGCAATTTGGAACCAACTATTTCATATTTAAGGATCCAATTATCATTTCCACCAGAAGCATATAAAAATTTATCATCAGCACTGAATTTTAAGCCATAAAAAGACTTGGGTATTTCAACCTTGTCTAATACCGTTTCAGATTTAGGATCGATTAACTGTATGGTCTGGGTACTTTGCCCGTTATTACTAACTGCCATTAATTTCTCTGAACGGGAAACGGCAATATTCAATGGAAGGTCGCCAAGTTCTAAAGACCTACCTGCCGGAGATAAGGACCAACCATTGGGCAATTGTATTGTTTTTGCCTCAAGTTTAGAAGCTAAATTCTGTGCATTTACAGTAAAGGCCAGAAACAGAAATCCGAATACCAATATTCTTTTCATAGTGATGAATTTAAAATGTTGAATTTACTATTTTTCCCACCAAACTTTAATTGTACTCTTGTCTCCTCCCATTGAGGTAACCGCCAGCTGTAAATTAGTGGGGTTCAATGATTGCAAATAAGTAGGATAAGGAACACGTGAAGGGAATATATTCTCGGCCGGTATACCGGTTCCTCTTGGCAATACAGGATATCCTGTTCTGCGTTTTTCAAACCAAGATTGATAATCCACAAAGAAGAAAGCATAGTATTTCTGTAACATAATTTGTTCTAATTGTGCTTCTTGTGAGGCCGTTGCATTGTATGAAATTTCACTTTGCGATAAGAAATTTGCAGGCATAGTTGCCCCCCACTGAACAATAGATGAGGTAATTCCAGTCTCGTAATGTGCTTTTGGTGTTTTGCCTGTACTAAATCCTTTCAATGCGAGCTCGGCTTTTATAAATTCAACCTCAGCATAGGTCATCATAATGCCTAATTGTGGGAGGGTCTTAAGGATATCATTATAACTTGAATTTCTACCTACTATATATTCCAAACTAGGTGGAAAACCGCTATCGATACCTTGATAAACACTTGCTCCACTTACTGTTACAGTACTCATCCATATCGCTCTTCTAGGATCACTAGAACTATTCAATTTCGTTAAAAAGTACTTGGTGTAATAGTTGCCGGCACTCCAATCAGACAACCTGGCATTATAATAAGGATTGAAATAAGGAAATGTACCTGGAAATCTAAATATCGCATCATCCGCATTCGATACAAAAACAGGATTTGTACTTGGGTCAGACAGAATTGAATTAATCTGCTGATTTACGCTGATTTCGCCATCACGTTTTGAAATTCTTAATAATAACCTTAATCGAAGCGAGTTTGCAAATTTTTTCCAGCGCTGAATACCAACATTCTTACTGCCTGTTAATACATTAGCATTGTACACCATATCACCACCGTAGGTAAGTGCCTTGGTATCATCAAACAGCGTATTGGCAGTTTCCAGATCTTTTAGTATTTGAATATAAATATCTTTTTGCTTATCAAATGCCGGCGAAAAGTTTCCTTCCTGGGCTTTAATTGCCTGTGAATAAGGAACATCTCCGTAAAGATCTGTCAGAATAGAATAAGCCCAACTTTTGTAAACCAAGGCGATTGCCTTATAATTATTTTCCTTAAGCCTTTCAGAAACATTGTAAATGTCTTGAATATCGGTAAGCCTATCATAATAAGCTGACCAAACAGCCTGTCCTGGTTGTACCACATAACGATGTAACCCTTGCCCACTTGTGCTTGATCGGGGAGCATCAACCTGCATCAGTTCATTTGTAAAATTTCTTGATGCACTTACATTATTAATAATTATCCTATACTGCATCTGGCCCAGCAAGACACCCGGAGTTACGTCTTTGGGTCGATTGGGATCAGTATTTAGTGCTTCGAATTTGTCTGTACAGGATGTGATCAAAATCATTAACACACCTAATGTTAGAACTATTTTTGATGAGAATTTCATTGTTGTTTATTTAATACTTAATAAATAAATCTGATTATTATTAGAATTTGAAGGTTAGATTGGTACCTATTGTCCTGTTTGATGGAAATTGAGCAAGTTCTACCCCTGGTGTTAGCGTACCATTATTTAAATTTCCACCCTCCGGATCAAATCCAGGAAACTTGGTGAAATTAAACAAATCTCTACCCCATAATGCAATGCTCGTTCTTTGAACTCCTATTTTTTTAAGTAATTGAGAAGGCAATCCAAATTCAAGACGTACTTCTCTTATTTTGATGAAGGATGCATCAAAAATATTGGTTTCGGCATTACTGATCTGATAATAATTGTCATAATATGCGCTAGCATCTGCTTTAACCGTATTGGGAATAAAAGTTCCGTTTGTCTGTTTTACAACTCCCTGTCCAATAACACCACCTTCTCTACCCGGCAAGGTTACTTTGGTTTTACCTAGTGTATTATTTTTATGACTGGTTTGTGAATACATTTCACCACCTTTTTGACCATCAACAAGAACACTAAATCTTATATTTTTATAACTAAATTCATTCATGACACTACCCTTCCAGTCGGCAAAGGCATTCCCCATTTTACGGGCAACTTGGTCAAGCGGTGCAGGTAAACCATTTGCCGAACTATAGATTATCTGACCATCCGGAGAACGCTGAAATCCTCTACCATACATATCACCCATCAAACCACCTACACGAGCCTCTATTGAAACATTTGTATTATGCTGATAAATAATTTGATTGTTAATTCCTTCAGTAAGTTCTTTCACATAGCTTCTATTTCTACTCCAAAGCAAAGTAGTATTCCAGTTAAATTTATTGTTTGAGATTGGCTTACCTGATAATTTCAATTCCCAACCCTTGCTATTGATTAATCCAGCATTGATTAGAGCAGTTGAAAATCCAGAAACAGGATCTAAAGGAATTGAAAGGATTTGATTCCGGCTATTATTATTATAATAGGCCACATCAAAACCAAGCCTATTTTTAAATAAACGCAGATCTAAACCAAACTCATAACTTTCGGTTATTTCAGGTTTTAATTCTGCATTAAAAAGCTGACTTGGATTGGTAAAACTATTTCCATAGATCCGATCATAATATCTGGCAGTTTGATAAGGTCTGGTATCATTACCAACCTGTGCCCATGACGCTCTTGCTTTTGCAAAAGAAAAAACTTTAGGAAGTGAAAATATCTCGTCAAGAACAAAACTTGAACTTAAAGACGGGTAGAAAAATGAATTATTTTTAAATGGTAGCGTACTCGACCAATCATTCCTTCCAGTTACATCTAAAAATATTTTTTCATCAAATGCTATCTGTGCAGATCCATAAACACTTTGAATAGATTTACTGGTTTTTAACGGATCGGCAACTGCCTGATCTAAACTGTTTGATATCTGATAAATACCTGGCTGCGATAGTTGATCAGCATACATGCCTGCAAAATCATATTTTTGATTCATTGAGTTTGCACCAGCAGAAGCATTGAAACTTATTTTAGATGAAATTTTGTCTTTAAAGGTTAATAGAACATCGGTATTTGACTCAAAATTGAATACATTTTGTTCACGGTACATTCCTCTTGGATACCTGGTCATACTAAATGGACGCTGCTGAGCACGAAACTCATTCGCCATATCAATACCCGACCTAAGCATGAGATCAAACTTTTTAGATATTTTATAATTTGCAGATACTGAGCCAATCAATCCATTTTTATTCATTGTATTCAGCATTTCATACATAGCTAGGTATGGATTATCAGGACCAGGATTGAACGGACTTTTTTGATCTACGTTTTCTAATCCAGGCTCCCAATAAGGCTTATACCATGAAGCTTGCTGGTTTGAAGCAGGTCCAATGATTAAAAAATACATTAATGATTGATTATTGTATCCCGCCATTGGAAGATTATCACTTTTCTTATTCGAATAATTGGCTCTTCCACTGATCTTAAGCTTTGGAGAAAGTTGCTGATTTACAGAAAGTGCAGCATTTAACCTTTCGAAACCCGTATTTGGAATAATCCATTTATTCTTCATTTGAGTTATGGATATTCGAGCAGAGCCTTTATCATTTCCACCATCAAGCGCCAAACTGTTAGAAATGGTTTGACCAGTTTGAAAGAAATCAGATATATAGTTTTTATTGGCTAGCCAAGGAGTTTTTTGAGTGGGTTTGTTCCCAACCGTATTTGGATCATATTGGTAATAGCTTTGTCCGGCAAACTTAGGACCCCAAGCACGACCTGCAGATACAGTTGTACTGGTATTGATCCCATCCGGACTATCCAAATAAGAATAATAGTCACTAGTTCTACCTTCACCATATTCAAACTGATAATCAGGCCAGCGATTAACCTGCTCTATGTTAAAATTAGAATTAAAGCTAATTCCAATACTGCCATCTTTTTTATCACCTGATTTTGTAGTTATAATCATTACTCCACCAGCTGCTCTACTACCGTAAAGTGCAGTAGCTCCCGGACCTTTAAGTACTGTTACACTTTCAATATCATCCGGATTTAAGTCTGAAACACCCGATCCATAATCTACAGGACTATCAGCAGATAAATGGGAGTTAAAACCGGTTCCAGTAATCTTACTACTTAAAGGAACGCCATCAACTACAATTAATGCTTGGTTATTATCAAGGTTCAACGATGATTCACCTCTGAGTGTGATTCTTGATGAGCCCATCGGTCCGGCACCTGTACCCTGTATATTTAAACCAGCAACCTTACCGGAAAGTGAATTTACCCAGTTATTTGTTTTGGCATCTACCACGGCATTTGCGTTAATAGTTTGAGCGGCAAAACCGAGTGATTTTTCTTCTCTTTTTATTCCAAGAGCAGTTACAACAACTTCATTCAAGAATTTATTGTCTTCTGTAAGAATAACCTCATAGGTTTTTCTGTTATCAATCTGAACTTCAAGGGTAGTATAACCAATTGATGAAAAAACAAGATAGCCTTGACTAGCTGTTGCAGCTATTTTAAAATCGCCATTCACATCAGTGGTTACTCCAATAGTGGTTCCTTTAATACGAACACTAACACCCGGAATCGGTTCATTTTTTGAATCTTTAACTTTTCCTGATACTGAACTCTGGGCAAAAGTTTCAATAGGAAAAGAAAATGGACTAATAAGAAGTAGAATAAAACCTTTAAAAATAAGTTGTAAAAATTGTCGTTTCATTGAAAGGATTTTTGAGTGAGCTTTTATTAATGCTCAAAAGTGCCTTTCAGATATTATCAAAAAAGTAAGCCTATATTTTTTTTTGATTATGAAAAAGAGAATTTAATAATCCAGTTGAGGAAGACTTTATAAAAACGAGTCATTATTTTAAAGTTCAGTTAACTTTTTATTAATACCAGTTAAAATTAAAGCTAATTTATGCACCTGCAGTTAATAAATAGACTATTAATACATTGCATTTGGAAGATTAGGAAATTGTTAATGGATGCCCGCCAAAAAATTACTGTACCAGTGGCCTGATTCTTTGATAATCCTTTTCTGGTTTTCATAATTTACATGAACCAGTCCAAATCGTGGCCTGTAGCCCTCTGCCCATTCAAAGTTATCGGTAAAACTCCAAACAAAATATCCTTGTACATTTACACCTTCCGACTTTGCTTTTAGTAGTTCTGCAATATTGGATTGCAGGTAATTTTTTCGTTGATGATCATGTACTTTTCCATCAGATACGGTATCAGGAAATGCAGCTCCATTTTCTGTGACGTACATTTTTTTGAAGTTGTATTTTGAAAAATGATGAAGCATTTCATGCATGGCCTGAGGGTATACTTCCCATTCCATCTCTGTTACTTCTTTCACTCTTTTTTTTGCACTCACCAATGATGAATTTACATAAGGCGTGAAGTAAGAATGCTTAACCACTTCGCGGGTATAATTCTGAATACCTATAAAATCAGGTTCCGCCTGTAACGCTTTCTCATCATCTTGGCGCATAAATTTTTCGATTCTTTTTAAGAAAGGTAGACTTTCAAGCGGATAACCAAGCCCGCAAAGCGGTTCAACAAACAGTCGGTTAACTAGGGCATCTACTTTATCTGCCGCCTTGATATCTTTTTCACTACTTGTATGCGGATGTATCGCTGAACACGAAAAAGTAGTGCCAACCTCCAGATCGCTCCGTAGTTGTTTTGCAATAGTAATACCTGCAGCCTGCGCAAGTGCTGAGTGATGGATTGCCGGAATAAAATTATCCATGCCCCGTTTGCCTGGTGCATGAATACCTAGAAAATATCCTGCCCCGGTATAGACCATTGGCTCGTTCAATATCATCCAATGCTTTACTCTGTCGCCAAAATGATTGATACAAAAAGACACATATTCAGAAAAATGATCAACGATTTCTCGGTTTGCCCATCCATTTTTTTGCTGGAGTGCTTGGGGCAAATCCCAATGATAAATAGTTACCCATGGGGTAATACCAAATTCAAGACAAAGATTTATAACGCGGTCATAAAATGCAACGCCATTGCTATTTAATTGTCCACTACCATTTGGAAATATGCGCGACCAGGAGAGTGAAAACCGGAAATTATTGATGTGCATTGATTTCATCAATGCAATATCTCCGGTATAATGATTGTAAAAATCACAACTTACATCGGCAGAATGCCCTTTAAAGATCTTTCCTTTTTTTTTCGAAAACTCGTCCCATATTGAAGGGCCTTTACCATCAGAATTGATCGAACCCTCAGTTTGAAATGCCGAAGCTGCCACACCCCAGACAAATTGCTCACCAAAATCGGACTTATTAATTATCAAAATAATCTAAAAGAAGTTTTCTCTAATATCTTAAAGAAATTAGAATTTCGAAATAATTTAAAATCAGATCGCTTAATTTTTAAAGGCTTATTTACTAATACATCCTGTGATTCCGTTTCAATAATATCTTTCAATATTTTTTCAGTCATATCTGGAAAATTTACCGGAATCACTTTTCCGCTTGAAACCCAGTCCACTATTTTTTGTAGGTGTTTTTTCTTCAAACTTTTAATGACAGGAACTCCCAAATTTTTTAATGCCTCTGCATTGCATTGCTGCTCATATTGGCCAGACATAGGAATAACCATTAACTTCTTTTTCAAAAACAAAGCTTCTGCAGGTGTTTCAAATCCAGCTCCACAAAACACACCGCTTGCCTTTGACATGCTATCTATAAATTCATCATTATTGATAGGTCGTATCCAGACATTTTTTTCGTGAAATGACTCCTTATTATGTTTTGAAAATACCTGCCACTGAACATTTTCAACTTTCGATAATATTTTCACTAATCGTTCATCATCATAAGCAGGTAGATAAACGGTATAATGCCCCAAATTAACGGGTACTTTCTGTCGCACTTCAGCACGTATTACAGGCGTATAGATATTGCTATCATAAGGTAAAAAATGAAATCCGTACTGGCTGGTTGAGGGGGCGTAGGATCGAAGAATAACTTTTCCAAGAGGGTCAAAATTCTTAGCTTTCGGAGCTTTTTTATTTATAACAGCTGCCTGATGACTAATTGAAACACAAGGCTTTCCGGCAAAATAACAAGCCCAAGACGAAACGGGTTCAAAATCACTGATTACCAAATCATATTCGCTGACAGGAAGTGATTTTATGTCTTTCATTAACTGCTTTAAACGAGATTTTTTATACGTTTCAGCTATGTCAACATTTCCCTTTTTACCGAATATAAAACTTAAGCCATGAAAGCGATAGTTGATTTCAAATGGGAGTGCTACATCTGCCTGAGTTCCACTAATCAATAAATCAACATCATGCTCTTTTTTTAACAATGGAATGATCTCTCTTGCACGGGTAACATGCCCATTGCCTGTACCTTGTATAGCATAAAGAATCTTCATGATTTTTTTAAATTAAATTCAGAAACCATCTGACTAAATAATTGCTTATCATCCATTTCTTCAACATCTCCTTCAGCTTCTTCTTCAGCATTTTTTAACATAGCAATTCTTTCTGTTTCACTAAAGCGAAATAAATCCCATTCACCTTTATGGTATTCTAAAGCAGTAAGATTCTCAATCCAATCGCCAGAATTCAAATACATGATACTTCCATTAGTATGTTCAATTTTGCGCATTTCTGGTTGATGAATATGGCCACAAACTACATAGTGATAATTATTACTTATGCCAATTTCTGCGGCAGTTTCTTCAAACCCATTTATGAATTTAACAGCGCCCTTAACACTATTTTTAATTTTTTTAGAGAATGAGATTTTGCCCCTTTTAAATATTGTTTCTGATATCCAGTTTGCAAGACTATTAATGAGAATCAGTGTATCATAACCAATGGCTCCAAGCTTTGCAAGCCATTTTGAATGCTGCATGGTTACATCAAAAACATCACCATGAAATATCCAGGCCTTTTCCTGGTTATCCAGCTCAATAATCAGCTTATTAAGTATTTGGAAGGATCCCATCTTGAAACCTTCAAACTTTCGAAACATTTCGTCATGATTGCCTGTTATATAATAAACTTTAACACCTTTACTAAGCCAGTTCATAAGATGCTTAATAACCTTCATATGCGACTTAGGCCAATAGCTTTTATTGAATTGCCATATATCAATAATATCACCATTCAATACAACAATTTTGGGCTTGATTGATTTCAAATAATACAGTAGCTCTTTTGCCCTGCAGCCATAGGTGCCGAGATGCACATCTGAGATCACAACGAGTTCTACCTGTCTCTTGTTTTTATTCATTAATGTCTAAAAAAGGAGTTGATTTTAGAAAAACGAATAAAGATGAAGTGGAAAAGAAATTCAGATAACTGAGCGTAAATTTGATTCAATTCGTTCTGTTTAAACTTAGCAATTATAAAGAACATATATTACCTGAATATTAATTCAGTAATAGCAAATTGTTAGGAATAATTGCATAAAATATACAGAGAGATTACTAATTATAAAAAAGAGGGGGAGGAAAAATTTAATGAAAATCAACAAAATATATTTTATTTTTTCTTATCAAACAAAGCATAAACCATAATATATCCTGCAGGATTAGTTAAATCACCTGCAACTGAAACAGCAATATATTGTTTTTTACCACTTAAATATGTGGATGCATTGGATGTGGTATTTGCTGGAATTTGAGTATCCCATAACAACTCACCTGAATCTTTATCATAAGCCCGAAACTTAAAGTTATTTGCACCCATGTTAGCACCAATAAATACAAGGCCACCGGCAGTTACAATTGGCCCGGTATTCCCTTCGGAACCTGTTTCCGGCTCCCCTTTTTCCTGCAAATGTGGATAATTACCTAATGGAATAGACCATTCATAGTCCCCAGTATTAAGGTTAATTGCATTTAGGGTCGTCCATGGAGGTTTAATACCATAGCGTCCTTCTACATCACGGAATTTACCATTGGATAAAACATCAAGGTACCTGACGGGGGTGCTTAGTTTAAATTTATCCGCATCCTTATTCGCTGATTCGCTTTTTGCTATTTCTTTCATGAAATTAATTTCCCTAGCTGATTGTGAATCATTATTAAATAGAAACGAAATAATAGCCTCTTCCTTTCCTGCAATTATATTTGCAAAGGATGGCATCCTGCCACCACCACCTCTTATTTTAATTAATACTTCTTCTTCAGTCATTCGGCTTTTAAGGCCTGCTAATGAGGGATAATCTGCATCCCCATTCTTATCTATCCCATGACAAGCCTGACAATACGTAGCATACAGGGCTTTCCCCCGGGTAAATGGAGTACCGGATTCATTTTCAGATTCCATTTTTTTCATGAGGCTTACTCCGGGGGTATTTGTAGCCCTCACATAAATTATCCCGCTTGCCTGATCAAAAGCACCTCCTCCCCAATTTGAGCCTCCACTAGTTCCAGGAAGATTGACATTGCCTCTTAAGGAAGGTGGAGTAAAAAGACCTTCATATCTTATGGACTTAAATCTTTTCAATAATTCATCATTTGAATCCTTTGAAAAATTGCTCAGATCATCCAATGAAATATGCTGGCGGGCATAAGGCTTTGGTTTTAATGGAAATGGTTGAGTTGGCCAGGCTTCTTCTCCGGGCACATCTGAAGCAGGTACTGGGCGCTCTTCAATTGGAAATAAGGGTTCCCCAGTTTCGCGATTGAGCAAATAAATAAATCCTATTTTCGAGGTTTGTGCTACCGCATCAATTTTTTTTCCATCATGAACAACAGATACTAAATTTGGAGGTGCCGACAGATCATAATCCCAAAGGTCATGATGAATAGTTTGAAAATGCCAGATATATTTCCCAGTTTGAGCATCAAGAGCCACCACGCTGTTACCGAATAAATTTTGGCCCTTTCGGTCTCCACCGTAAAAATCATAAGAGGGCGATCCCAATGCAAGGAATACCATCCCCCGTTTTTCATCAAGGCTCATTCCAGACCAGTCGTTAACGCCTCCTGAGTATTTCCAGGCATCTTTTGGCCAGGTATCATATCCGAATTCTCCAGGATGTGGAATAGTATGGAAAGTCCAAACCAGCTTCCCTGTTTTAACATTATAGGCACGCTGGTAACCAGGCTCGGCGCCATATAATTCTGAAACTGATGTACCCAGAATCAGTAGGTCTTTATAAATAATCCCGGGTGAGGTAGGTGCAACAAATATCTTATCAGGATCGCCCCTCATGCCAAAATTTAGATTCACCTTCCCATTCTGACCAAATGACAAAATTAATTTGCCTGATCGGGCATCTACCGCAAAGAGATGATTTCCAGCAGTAAATAGAATTCTTTTATCATTTCCATCTTCCCAATAGGTAACTCCACGACTATACCCTCCACCTAATCCACCGTTAAACGGATCAAAAGACCATATTTGTTTGCCATTACTTGCATTAATGCCATAAATCCTATTACGGGCTGATGAAATAAACATCACACCGTCTATTACAATTGGATTTGCTTCACTTCTAGAGGTTTTTGCACCTGGAGGAGCATCCTGGTAGGGGAATGTCCAGGCTAATTCTAAGTCGGTAACATTTAACTTATTAACTTGCTTCAAAGGAGAAAAACTACTGCTATTTGCATCCGCCTTGTAGGTACTCCAAGTTCTGGACTGCTGTTTAGCCATCTGGCAACCTGCATACAATAAAATGAAAAATAGAAATAAGCCTAAAGGTATTTTTTTGATCAGCTTATTTTTAAGAAGCATATTTGCTTTGTTCATAGGCAATATTTCATATTTCCTTATGGTATACTAAATTAAAAACGATTCTTTGAATTTGTTAAAAAAAGAGCACAAATCCACTGGATTTAATAAACGAATTAAAAAGACAGATTCATCAGTGAGAATTCAGATCACCATCGTGTAGATTGAAATTTCCATCCTGGGACTACTTTTTGCATTTCAATTTCATCATTACGCTTAGTCAAGCCACAGTTTAAATAGTTTTTATGCAATTTTTCAAGAGCAACTTTGTCTAATTCCACACCTAATCCGGGATCTGTAGGAACAGCTACTGAACCATCAATAAACTTTATCCTACCACCCATAATAATTTCATCAGACTGCCATGGATAGTGCGTATCAAGGGCATAAGGCAAATTGGGAAGAGCGGCTCCCAAATGCACCATTGCTGCCAGAGATATTCCCAAATGGCTGTTTGAATGCATTGACAGGTCTCTTCCGAATGTTTCACAAATTCCTGCTAGCGTCATAGATGCCTTTAGTCCGCCCCAGAAATGATGGTCACTTAAAATTATATCTTCGGCACCTATTTTAATGCTATTAGGTATATCATCAAACGAGGTGGTACACATATTAGTAGCCAGAGGAGTTTTCAAGATTTTTCGTAAAGCAGCCATATTTTCTTGCCCCCGAACAGGATCTTCAAGATATTCCAAAACGCCTTCTAATTCCTTACCATATTGAATTCCAGTTTCTAATTTCCAAACTGCATTCGGGTCGAAACGAAGAGGTACTTCTGGCCCAAATTCATTGTGAAGGGCAAGAATTGCATCCACTTCCTGCCTGGGTTCAAAAACTCCACCCTTAAGTTTGATTGATTTAAATCCAAATTCACTGCACATCGCTTTAGCTTGCATTATGATTTCGGCAGGAGTTAAAGCGGCTTTCTGCCTAGCCGCTTCCCAACCTTGAGCTGCTGGATTTACATCAAACCCATACTCAGCACCTGCGCCTTCATATTTATAAAAAAGGTAGGCCGAAAAGGGCACAGAATCCCGCAATTTGCCTCCTAATAAATCAACTATTGGGCGCCCGAGAACTTTCCCAATGATGTCCATACAAGCAACTTCAACGGCACTAAAAATATGCACTAACTTTCGCTGATCCCAAGGAGCTTCACCTCTTTCTGCAGGAGATTCAGATCCAAAGCTGGCAGTTAAAACCTGTCTGATTTGATTAAGCTGAAATACATCTTTTCCAACAAGGAGTTGCCTCGCCTCAATTAGCGCCTGCTCAATATCTACATTGCCCGGTATTTCACTTATGCCAGTAATCTGATCATCTGTTATTATTTCCAAAATGATCCTCAAGGCATATGGAGCATGAAGTCCTGCAGCATTCAATAATGGCGGGTCAACAATGGCAATCGGTGTGATAATGATGTCACTGATTAGAGGGCCTTTTTGTTTTATCATCTATTTGTATCCTAAAATCAGACTGCCGCTTCTTCAGTTACCGCTTGTATTAATCCTTTGATATATCCATAACAAAATGCAAAAGACTGCCAGTTTGCCAAAGGATCATGATGATGAGGAACATGATCAGGCATCACCATGCCATCAAAACCCACTTCACGTAATTCACGTACAACCTGCAGAAAATTCATGTCACCATTATCAGGATAAACCTCCTGGAAATTATTCCAACCGCCCTTGATATTTCTTAAATGAACATTGAATATTTGATTTCGCTCACCAGCCCATCTAATAATAGGAATAATATCATTCTTGGGATCCTTTAACCCTTCAGCTATTGACCCTATACAGAAGTTAAAACCATGATATTTACTATCGTATAACTGCGCGAATCTCTTGATTCCCGCAAAAACATCCGGACTGTTCCATCGTGTTATTCCGCGATAACCTGCGGGGGTTGGAGGATCGGCTATGTGGTTTGCAAGTTTAACATTATACTCTTTGGCAACTGGTAAAGTTCTATCCAATAGATAAGTGATCCTTTCAAACATTTCATCAATATCTACATCACCGGCAATTGTTTTTGGGTCATTTCTTTTCAATGCTTCAGCATAATTCCAGGTACTATATTCTGCATTACCTCTTTTCGAATCAACCGTTTTTCCAGTCCTTAACACAGGTAAAATGGTTGTATTATAGTTCATAACCTTAACTCCAGTCTTACCTGCAACCATGATCATTTGATTAAGCATATCAATTTCACGATCTCTCTCCGGACTTTTCCCCAGCATAACATTAGGCACACTTACCTTATCAATACCAGCAGAAGTTAAGGCCCAATGATATGCATCCAAACTGATCCCATACTTTTCGCAAGCATCTCTTTTTCTAAATGAATCTTCAAGATCCCAGCCTACGCCAGGAATAAATTTGGGAGATCCACCATCAATATTGTATACACCACAACGGCCTTTCAACTGTAAATTCTCTTCAGTTGTTCCTCCCGACTGGCAGCCAACTTTCATCAAAACTTTTTTAGGTTTTGGTTTTACTTCTGCCAGTGATTCCATTGGTGACAACACGGAAGCACCAATGGATCCGGCTGCGATTGTTTTAACAAAATTTCTACGTTGCATAATTTTAATTTTACTATTACGGTTAAACGAAATATTTTATTTTCCTTCCTGAAGCATAAAAAGAGAACTATGATCCAGTTCTCCATGACCTTCACTGACCAGCTGATTCATTAATCCAGCTATTAATTCTGTTGCTTTTAAAGAAACATTGTGATTAGCACCAGTTTGAAGTGCTATTCCCATATCTTTCTTATGCAGTTTTACTTTGAAACCGGGTACAAAATTTCCATCGATCATACGTTTGCCATGCAGATCCAAAATACGGCTTTGTGCAAATCCTCCCAAAAGTACATCTCTCATCTTTTCAAGATCAACTCCGGCTTTCTTTGCCATAGAAAAGGCCTCAGCTACCGCCTGAATAGTAATCCCAACAATCATTTGATTACAAGCCTTTGTAACCTGACCTGCACCCGGTTTGCCGATCAATACTATATTTTTCCCTAGAGTCTGAAAAATAGGAAGAGCTCTATTAAAGGATGGTTCATCACCGCCAACCATGATCGATAAACTGGCTGCTTCTGCCCCTACCTGACCACCCGAAACTGGTGCATCTAAGGCAGATACACCCTTATCTTTCATAATTGTGAATATTTCCAGGCTTACTGCCGGCGATATTGTGGACATATCAATAAATAGAGATCCAGAATTTATTCCTTCCAACACCTCAGAAACTACATTTTTTACTTCAGGAGAATCGGGCAACATGGTAATAATGATGTCTGAGTGTTTTGACAGTTCTGCAATATTGTCAATCAAACTTGCACCAGCTTCCTTCAAAATGCCGGAAGCATTACTTGCACTCAATACATTAACCTGATAACCGGCCTTTATCAGGTTTAATGCCATCGGTTTTCCCATGATACCTAAACCAATAAAACCTATTTTTTCCATTACTAACAAATTATTTTTTAAACTTTAAACAAGAGGGAATAATTTCGCCCCGATCATAATGACAATCAGACCTGTAATACCCATTACAACCAATAAAGGTGAAATGGTTTTGAGTGCTTCTTTTTCTGTCAGGTTACTTAACTTACAGATAATCCAGAACCCGGCATCATTCATCCATGGAACTAATTTAGAACCGCAACCAATGGCCAAACCTAAATAAACAGGATGGAAATCAAGATTAGCATTCATAGCCATACCAGATAATATTCCTGATGCTGTAATCAAAGCTACTGTTGCTGATCCCTGGGCTGTCCGGACAACTGCTGCGATTAGGAAAGCCAAAGGAATTAAGGCCATCTGGTAATCCTGAGTCATTATAGCGATCTGAGAACTGATACCGGTTTGCTGAAGCATACCCCCAAATGCACCACCTGCGGAGGTGATCAATATAATGCTACCACCACTTGTTAAGGCAGTCCCTACAAAGGTTGTAAGTCCCTCTTTTGAATGCTTCTTTCTACTTGCAAGAACAAGAATAGCAGCAACACCCCCTAATATTATTGCTGTATTTTTATTTCCTAAAAAAGCAGAAACCCCTATAAGATTTTGAATTAATGATGATAAGGTAAAACTATCAGCAGGTTTCATTGCGTTTACAACTGTGTCAATACAGATAAAAATAAGTGGAATAAGTATTGGAAGTAAAGAAATTCCCAGACCTGGAAGGTGCTTGGTATCAAGAATTGCTGAGGCCTTTATATCTTCAATTTTGGCATCCAAAGAATCTCTTAGTTCAATAGGCCGTTTTTTATTGACCCAAACAGAGAAGAAGTAACCTGAAGTAATAGTGAAGAGCCCAACAATTGTACCCGCTACCATCATCAAACCAATCGGAATATTCATCTCACCGATCAAAAATAATGGCCCAGGTGCAGGTGGGACTAATGAATTCGCCATTGCAGCACCTGCCATCACACACATGACCAATAATAAATAATTCTTTCCAATTCTTAAAGTCATGGCTTTTACCAAAGGAATCATTAAGAAAATTACTGTATCGAAAAATACAGGAATACCAATAAAAAAACTGCTAACTAAAAAAGCTACAGGAGCCTTATCCATTCCGGTTAAGTAAAGTATAGATCTTATTATTCGTTCAGCAGCACCACTTTCCAGCAAACACTTACCAATTATAGCGGCCATAGCTATTAATATACCAATCTTTGCTGCTGTATTACCAAATTCAGCAGCTACCCTTTCGCCAACATTTTTCTTTGAAAGTGCAAGTGCGGCATCAGCTGACATTCCTTTCTCCAATCCAAAATTTTGAATAAAATCAGGTGGAGTAAGTAAAGCAACTATAAAGGCAGCAAACAGCAAAGCCAAAAAAGGGTGAAGCTTTAAACCAATTATTCCCCCTACAACAATAACAACGCCAATTAATAATAAAACAAAAGGATCCATAAGTTCAATTTTAATTTACTGGTTTCTAAATTTTGACATTTTCCCAGCCATAGTCCGGGCTCCTTCGGCAACGAATGTAGCATCGGCTCCACAAGCCAGGAAACGAATTCCTAAATCATGATAGCGTTGATAATCGTCAGGATTAAAAAATAAAATCCCGACTGCTTTATTCGCTTTTTTTGCTGCAGCAACTATTTTATTCAGTGCTTCTACAAAGGTAGGGTGATCAAATTGACCGAAAATACCTAACTCCATGGAAAGATCTGCAGGTCCAATAAATAGAACATCTACACCATCAATTGCAGCTACTTCATCTAGGTGATTAAGGACTTCAGTAGTTTCAATTTGTACGATACCAAGTATCTGTTCTCTGGATTTTGCATAATAATCGTTGAAATTCAGACCAAACTGAGTAGCTCTCACCATTTTGGCTACCCCTCTGTTACCAAAAGGAGGATAATGCAATCCTTTGACAACTTTCAGAGCCTCTTCAGCATTTCTTACTTTTGGACACATTACCCCTTCAGCACCCATATCCAGAACTCTGTGAATTCTCTGTGGTTCAGTACTTTCAGCACGTACAATTACACCTGTTGATGTATGTTCAATGGCCTGAATTTGTGATAAGGTGGTACTTTCTGAACCAGCACCATGCTCAAGGTCGATTAAAACCCAATCAAACCCAGATAAG
>Ga0222712_10000688_pt1 | contig 43506 bp, 35 predicted proteins | sample C33_657DmetaG_FD_165043 | JGI IMG/M metagenome (GOLD analysis project Ga0222712, IMG submission 165043) | Estuarine water microbial communities from San Francisco Bay, California, United States - C33_657D | ecosystem: Environmental > Aquatic > Marine > Unclassified | place: USA: California... | reverse complement strand
GCATGGGCGGACTCTAGTGTCGGGGGAGTACTTCAGGCTCTGTTCCTTGCCGCCGGCGAGGTCGCCATCCGTACTGGGGGATCACCATGGGATTCACTCCCACGCCAGATCAGTTGCTTCCGGAGTTGACGCTCCGTCAAGAATTCGTTGTGCTGGCGAGAGCGTTGTGGCGCGAGGGTTACGCCGACCATCTAGCTGGACACATCACCGTGAATCTTGGTGACGGGACGCTTTTGTGTAACCCCTGGTTTCTTACCTGGGATGAATTGCGGCCCTCGCAGCTCATCCGCATCGACCTTGACGGGAACGTGGTTGAAGGGGAGTGGCCAGCGCCGCTCGGCATTCCCCTCCATCTCGAACTACACAAGCTTCGCGAAGACGTTGGCGTTGCGATGCATAGTCACCCTCTTTACGGCACCGTATGGGCCGATATGGGCGAGGTGCCGCCGATCTATGACCAGAGTTCGGGCCTAGGTGGTGGAGGAGATCTCATCGTTATTGACGAGTACGGCGGCGGTGTCGATAACGCAAGCGCCGCTCGTGACGCAGTTGTCGCTATGGGCGACGCCAATCTTGCGCTGCTCGCCGGACACGGTGTTTTCGTGCTCGGTTCAACGATTCGTGCGGTTCACCAGCGCGCAGTGGCGCTTGAACAACGCTGTCAAAGGGCTTGGCATATCCGCGCTGCTGGTGGACGGGCCGAATCGGCCGTGCCTGAATGGTGGATCGAACGAGGCCGTCAGAGCGACGGCAACGGATTTATCGGGTTTTGGGAAGCGATGGCCCGACTCGAACTTCGAGCCGACCCGTCGATCCTCGAAGAGCGCTGATCACTCCAGTGGCTGAGCATCTTTCGTTTTGCCGAATCTGCGCAGCAGCCTGCGGCATCGTTGTCACGACCGACGGCGACCAAGTCATCAAAGTACGCGGCGATGCAGATCATCCGGTGTCGCGTGGCTACACCTGCGAAAAGGGCAGAGCGCTTCCGCAGTGGCATCACTCTCGGTCAAGGCTGAACCATCCACGATTGCGAGGTCGAACTGTCGATTGGGATGAAGCGCTTGAAGATCTCGCTGGAATTGTCGCCGACTCGACGTCGAGGAACGGTTCCGATTCAGTTGCGCTGTATCTCGCAACTGGTTTGGCCTATGACTCGGCTGGTCAGGTTTCGTGCGGAATGTGGATGGGTTCAGTCGGGAGTACGTCGTTCTATACAGCGGCAACGGTCGACAATGCGCCTGTGCTTGTGGCAGCGGAAGCAATCGCCGGCCATCCCATGCTCAATCCAGTATGGGAACCGGAGCAGTCGCGGTTGCTCGTTCTTTTAGCGACGAATCCCGTTGTTTCGCACGGCTACGGAACGACACTCGCCGATCCTGTTCGACGTCTGCGTGAAAATCAGTCGCTCGGCGGGAGAGTCTGGACGATTGATCCCCGGCGTAGTGAGTCGGCTGCGTTGTCCGATGAACACCTGCAGGTTCGGCCCGGTTCCGATGTCATCTTGCTCGCTGCACTCGTGCGCGAACTCTTTGCCGATGTTCGATGTCGTGATGCACTCGCCCAATCATGTGATGACGCACACATCGATCGACTAACGACTGCTGTGCTTCCGTTCACTCTTGAAGCCGCCGAGGTTGCAACCGGTTGTGATCTCTCGCATATTGAACAGCTCGTGGCAGAACTCCGAAACAGCTTCGGTCGCGTCGCGATGTTTTGCGGCACCGGATCAACAATGGCGACCGATGGTGTTCTCGTTGAGTGGTTGCGCTGGGTACTTCTTGCGATGACCAACTCGCTTGATGTCGTAGGTGGGATGCGATTTAACAGGGGCGTTGTCAATCAACTTGCACCTGCACGTCCTGGAACACCTCCGATTGATGGACCACTGTCCCGTCCCGATCTCGTTCGTGTTGCTGGACAGCAGCCTGTCGCAGCGCTTGTCGACGAAATCGAAGCCGGGCGGCTGCGTGTTCTTGTCATTACGGGCGGGAATCCGCTCTCGGCCTTTCCAGAGCCTGACCGTTTCCGTCAGGCGGTCTCGCTTCTCGATGCGCTCGTCGTCGTCGATGTCGCCGACTCTGAACTCTGTGATCTCGCGACACACGTCTTTCCGGCGACTGGGCAACTCGAACGAGCTGATCTCACGTTGGCCGAACAAGTGGCGTTTCGTTCAGGAATGCAGTTCACCTCGGCCGTGCTTGAACCAGTCGACGATCGTCGACCTGTCTGGTGGATCCTCGGTTCACTCGCGGCCCGATCGGAACGACCCATGTTCGGTGGAGCACCCATCGATGCTCTTTCCGACGAAGCCATACTTTCGGGGTTGCTTGGACATGGTCCGCTCGAGGCGTCCGAGGTTCTTGGGGCCGGTTCGAGGGGTGTCGATCTAGCGCCAACCTATGGCTGGGTGCGGGAACGTATGACGCCAGCTGGTCGGTGGATGATTGCTCCGGAGGCCTTTGTGGAACGTTTGGCGCGGCACAGAGGTCCCGAGCCCGGCCTGGTTCTCGTGCCGCGGCGAGAATCGGCCTGGAGCAATTCGGTGCGCTTCGCTGGAGTGGGGGACGAGCCAATTGTTGTCATCCATCCAAACGACGCTCAGAGCCGCGATATTGCGCAAGGAGATTGGGTGGCCGTCACAAGCGACCACGGTTCTCTCGTTGCCACCGTTGGGCTCGACGCGACATTGCGCCCCGGTGTTGTGTCGGTGACCCATGGTCACCCAGGTTCGCTTACTGGAACGGTGACGAGTTCGCGGGCTGAGGTCGACCCACTTACGGCGATGCCTCGGGCATCAGGGCTGCCGGTTCGTGTTGAGAAACTCGGGATGTAATCGCCAATCTCGGCTACAACTACCGGACTACGAGATTTGGAGCGGACATGACGGTTATTGATCAAAAAGTGACATGGGCGAAGGTCGAAGAACGTTTGAAGACCGAAACCGACCCTGTGCTGCGCCGCAATCTTGAACTGCTTTTGCAGCATCAGGTCGCCGAAGCTTCTCTCGATATGGAAAAACTCATGGCGACCGTGTCGGAGCACGCGCACTATCACATGCATTCGATTCCAAACGGCGCTGGTGATCTCATCGGGAAGTCATCGGTACAGAAGTTCTACGAAGACTTCGCTGCATCGGGTGCCGAGAAACTCCAGCTCGATACTGAATGGCTAGTAGTCGATCGTCATTGCATCGTCACCGAAGGGACGATGCGAATGGCATACCCCGGAGCCACTCTTGCTGCGCGTGGAGTCCCTGTCGACGATGTCAACGCGAACTATCTCTATGAATCTCGAATGTGTGTGTTGTGGCCAATCGGTGAAGATGGATTGTTCACTGGTGAAGACACCTACACCGCTTCCGACGGATTCGCTGGAATCGAGCATCGAAAGCTTGCTCCCGGCGACATTGCGGCAATCTGATCGCAGTGTCGTCAATGCGTGGGTTCATTGAAGGCCGTCGACCAACGAAGGATGAACTCGCCGCTTTTCATGGCTCAACCGTCGATGACCTCTTACCAAAGAAACTGAATCTCCTATTTGTCGGAATCAATCCCGGTTTGTGGACCGCTGCAGTGAATGCTCATTTCGCGCGTCCCGGAAATCGGTTTTGGCCAGCGTTGTACCGCGCTGGAATTACGACAATAGAGGTCGATGCATCATGCGGACTTCCGAAGGCTGAACGTGCTGAACTTGAGCACAAGGGAATTGGTATCTCGAACATCTGCCCCATTGCGACAGCGAGAGCTGATGAGTTGACGAAACAGCAGCTACGTGAGGGTGGCGAACTTTTACGAGGGCTTGTTCGAAAAAAGAAGCCAAAAGTGGTGGCGGTGCTTGGAGTGACTGCCTACCGACAGGCGTTCGGTAATTCGAAGGTTGCTATTGGTCGATCCGATGAAGAATTTGAGGGCGCGGAACTTTGGATCCTTCCGAATCCGAGCGGACTCAATGCCCACGAAACTGTTGATTCCCTCGCCAAGTGGTATGGCGATGCGGCACGAGCTGCTGGTGTCACGCTCGGCCGCTAGGCGCTAGTTCATGCCCGGAAGCTTTCCGCCAGCAGCAATCCATTCGCCAAAAACTCGCTCGCCTTCAGCCGGGTTGTACACGTCCTCCTGGTAGGAGAACTGGCCATCGCCGGCGTATTCGAGAATTGTGATGCAACTGAAGCGGAATGGTTCACCGCCTGTCGGATGCGGAAGTACCTGCCACGGGTAATACACGACACGATTTCCATCGAACATGACCCATTCGACGGGGAACTCCATAGTTGCCGGGGCCTGCGCCATGACGTCGACGATTGCTTTGCGAATTTCCTCGCGACCGCGGAACGTGCCGAGGTGATGTTCAACCCAGAGTCCGTCAACGGTATGGAGGTCGGCCCACGCGTTCCAGTCCCCGCTGTCTCCAACAGCTACGAAGTTGTCGTAGGCGGCGCGTACTTCATCAGGATGAAAGTTCATCGGAAAACCTCTTCATTGGAAGCAGTGAACTGAACGGGCATTGATTCGGGACCGCTAATGAAATTGGATGCGCGGAATTCGATTGGTTCGTTGGTCGCGAGTCGAATGTCAGGTAAGCGTTTGAGGAGTTCCTCGAACATGATCTGCAGCTCAAGGCGAGCAAGCGAAGCGCCAAGACAGAAATGCGGCCCGAATCCAAATGCAAGGTGTGGATTTGGGTTTCGGCGCACGTCGAGCTGATCAGGATTCTCGAAAACTCTCGAGTCTCGGTTTGCAGAAGGGTAGAAGAGCATCACTTGGTCACCTTCGCGCAGTGTCTCTCCGTGGAGTTCCACTGGTGCGGTCACTGTCCGGGCCATGTTCTTGATTGGTGACACCCAACGAAGCAGTTCTTCGACGCCGGATTCAATCAAGTCTGGATGTTGCGCGAGGAGATCCCTTTGGTCTGGGAATTCGAGGAGCGCGAGCATTCCGCAGGTGATGACGTGACGGCTGGTCTCGTCGCCACCGATGAGAATGAGAAGGGTTTCGCTCACGATTGATTCATCGTCAAGCTTGTGGCCATCAATCTCAGCGTTGACGAGTGTGCTGATGAGGTCGTCCTGGGCGGGGCGTGAGCGGCGGTCGGCGATAACCCGAAGTTGGTACTCGCGGAATTCGATACCCGCGTTCATCGCCGCTAACTGAACCTCGGGAGTTGGAGTGCCGGTTGTGCCCCGAATCATGTCGTCTGACCATCTCAAGAGATCGTCGTACGCATCTGGTTCAAACCCGAGCATGTCGGCGATGAGGAGAAGCGGCAGCGGTGCGGCGATGTCCCAAACGAAATCGCATTCGCCTTTTGTCGCAACATCGTCGATCAGTTTCGTGCAAATGCGGCGGATTGTCTCGTTGTGGGCTTGCACCTTCTTTGGCGTAAACCCTCGGTTCACGAGCGATCGGCGGCGTTGATGCTCTGGATTATCCATCGAGATCATCATTGGAAGTGGTTCACCGTGGGGGCGAGGTGCTCTCATCGACGAGAACGTCTTTGCATCCTTTTCGATTGCAAGAACATCTTCATAGCGCGTAATTCCCCACACCTGATTTGGTTCGTCCCAGTAGACGGGAGCGTTCTCGCGCATCCATGCCCATTGTTCGTATGGCTGCTGTGCGTACCACTCTCCGTCGAGAAGATTGATATCGCTTCGAGTTTCGTGTGCCATTGATCCCCCCGGAACAACGTCGATGGCAAGTGCCTTGATGACGCTACCGGGAGTCGGGTAAGCGGTGTCGGCTTAGTTGGGTTCTTCGAGGCGGCCATCTGGGTGCAAGGCGAAGCGCTCTCGATCGGCCGCGTGCACCGGACCATCGACTGGCCAGGGCCAGCCTCCGAATCCAGTTCGCTGGTAGTCGACGAAGGTCTGTCGAAGGCCCGCTTCATCGTTCATGACGAAGGGGCCTTGTTGGGCGACAGGCTCGCCGATTGGACGGCCTTGCAGGACCAAGCAGTCGGCCCCACCTGTGGACTGCAAGGTGATGGCGAGGTTCGAGCGCACCACCGATCCTGTGTCGCAATCGAGATGTGTGGTTCCGATCTGCACGCCATCGCCGTCGAAGACATAGAGCGTGCGGACGGTCTCGGCGGAAGTTGCCACTGGGAGTTTGATTGACGTCCCAGGATCAAGATGAATGTGCCAAACAGCGACGTCGGCCGTGGCTTTGGACGCCCAAGAGTCGGGAGGTGGTGAAAGCGGTGCGGTGTCACCGAATCGTCCGGCGATGACAACCACTTCGGTTGAGCGCCCGTGGTCATCAGTGCGGCGAACCTTTGGGAGTTGGCCGGACCACAGCATTGTGAAATAGGGATCCGACATTTTGTCGACTGCCGGGAGATTGAGCCAGATCTGGAAGAGCTCGAGGGGGTTCGGTGCTGACTGATTTCGTAGCGGCATCATTTCCGAATGCACGATGCCTGCACCGGCGGTCAACCACTGGACATCGCCTTCTCCAAAGCGAGCGCTCGCCCCGAGAGAGTCGGAGTGATCGCATATGCCTTTGCGCACGTAGGTGATCGTCTCGAAACCACGGTGGGGATGTTGTGGGAAACCCGGAACAACCGATCCGTGGTACATGCGCCAGCCGTCAATGCCTTCGAAGTCCATACCGATGTTGCGACCTTCAAGCGACGCATTCGGTCCAAGGTCATTGTTTCCGGCTGGATACTGATCGTCGTGATGCGCGCAGAATAGAAATGGATCAATGGTCGGCCAATGCAGACCGAGTGGAACCGTTTGAAGAATGACGTCGTCAGACATGGCTCAAGCGTACGGGCTCGCCACGGCGTCTGAGCAGCGTTTGGTCAGCGTTCGAACCGTTGGAAACGCTCGCGACGCGGGACGACTTTGCGGCCCTTAATCGTGGTCTTCTTCATTGCTCGAATGATGTCGTCAGCAGACTTCTCAGGCACCTCGACAAGCGAAAACTTGTCAGCGATTTCAATCGACCCGATCTGTTTGCCTGCGAGACCCGTTTCGCCGGTGATGGCACCAACAAGGTCTCCCGGACGAACCTGCGAGGAACGGCCGATGGGGAAGTACAAACGGGTCGAGTCGACGCCGATCGAGCGGTCCTTGCCCTTCTTGCCCTTCTTGTCCCGATCTCCACGGTCGCCACGGCTGTCGCGATCGCCACGATCGTTCTTGCGTTCCTTCGAACGTCGAACCTCAACCTCGGGGATCTCGACCTCATCTTCGGCGCCAGTCGTCGCTTCGTGGGTGAGTTTCACTGCAGCCAGTGCGACTTCGAACAGGTCGAACTCGTCAGTAAGCGACTCGACGATGGTTCGATAGCGATCAAGATCGTCATCCAGAAGTGTTTCGCGCAACGTGCCGAGTGTGAGTTCCATTCGGCGGTTGCGAAGATCAGAAATGGTCGGAACCTTTTCAATCGCGATCTTGTCGCCGGTCACTCGTTGAATGTTTTCCAGCAGGCGATGCTCGCGAGGTTCTGCAAGTGTGATTGCGACACCCTCACGACCTGCACGGCCAACGCGTCCGATGCGATGCACATAGGACTCGGGAGCCGACGGCACGTCGTAGTTCACGACGTGAGTGAGCAGATCGATGTCGAGGCCGCGGGCAGCCACATCAGTGGCAATCAACAAATCGGCATTTCCGCTGCGGACGCGAGCCATGACTCGATCGCGCCCTTCCTGATTCATGCCGCCATGAAGAGCCTCGGCGCGGTAACCGCGACCGTTCAGGGTTTCGGCGAGTTGATCAACCTCGACGCGGGTGCGGCAGAAAACGATCGCGGCCGCGGGAGCTTCAACGTCAAGGATGCGGCCGAGTGCCGCAGGCTTATGCGAGCGCGGAACCATAAAGGCGAGCTGCCGGACCTTCGGGGCATCGCCCTTCGCAACGACTGGAGCCTCGATGCGAATGGTCGTCGGGTTCGTGAGGTGGCGTCGCGCAAGTGACTCGATGCGCTTCGGCATCGTCGCCGAGAACAGGACGGTTTGTCGTTCGGTAGGAAGTGCTCCCAAAATTGCATCGAGGTCTTCTGCGAAACCCATGTCAAGCATTTCGTCGGCTTCGTCGAGGACGACCATCGCAATGTTCTTGAGCGGAATTGTTCCTCGTTTGATGTGATCGACAGCGCGTCCGGGCGTCGCCACAACGACGTCGACGCCACGGCTGAGAGCCTGGAGCTGACGACCGATCGGTTGACCGCCGTAGATCGGAAGCACTCGAGCGCCCAAAGCTCGGCCGTACTTATGGACGGCCTCGGAGACCTGCATTGCGAGTTCGCGTGTGGGCACAAGGATGAGCCCGGAAGGATTCTTCGAGCGGTTGTCGGCATCGAGATGCTCGAGCATCGGAAGTGCAAACGCTGCGGTCTTGCCAGTGCCGGTGGCGGCCTGTCCTAAGAGATCCTGCCCGGCGATCAGCGGCGGAATGGATTCGCGCTGGATCGGGGTCGGTTCTTCATAGCCAAGGCCGGACAATGCTTCGACTAATTCGGATCGAAGTGCCAGGCCGGCAAAGGTGGTGGTGTCGGTCGATTGATCCATCAGATGCTCTCCTCGACCGCTCTGGTCGGCCTCCACGCTCTCATGCCTTGGCCCGGAGAACGAATCGACGCCCATCGGAGCGAGTTTCCGGTGAGAACACAACGGTGACCTCCGTCTCATGGAATGATCTGGCCATGGAACTTCGCCCCTTCGCCACATTGACCCTGGCAGTCGCCTCCGACGGGCTCTACATGCTCGGAGCCACCCCTGCCGGAACCAGAATCGTTCAAGAGATTAACGAGGCCCGCATTGAAGGTCCTCGTCTGGCTGCGAGTCTCGTGGGTCATGCTGCCGCCGATTGGCTTGCAATTGATGCGCAAGGGGTCGGCACGTTCGATATCCGTATGACACTGATGACCGACGACGGTGTCCCGATCTATCTCGCCTACAAGGGCCGTGCGGACTGGTCCACGGGAATGGGGAAGGCGCCTGTCTATGTCGGACTGGAATTTGAAGCGGGCGACGAGCGGTACCGCTGGTTGAATGCTCTTCATCTCTTCGGCCGAGGCCAAGTTGGTGATGGCGGCAAACTCGTCTACGAGATTTTCGAGCCCGTCTGAACGAGCCTGCCGGCGGAGAGTCGGCGTCCCCGGACCCACATCAAGGAACCACTCGGGCGGTTGCGGTGATGAGATTGCGTTGAACCTTTTGGGTCGGGTTGTCGATTACTCCTCACTCGCCCTCGTCTGATGAAAGATGGGTCATGTTCGACAATCGAATCACGCGAACGCTAGGTATCGAGATTCCAATCGTGCAGGCGCCGATGGGGTACATCGCCCGGGCACAACTCGCATCGGCAGTCTCAAATGCCGGAGCGATGGGGATTATCGAGACATCTTCGGGTGATCTCGTCACGATTCGCGAGGAAATCGCGAAAATGGCGGATCTCACTGATCGTCCGTTCGGCGTCAATATTGCGCAAGCCTTTGTCCGCGATCCTTCAATTGTTGATTTCGTTGTTGAGCAGGGTGTCCGATTCGTCATCACCTCTGCCGGGGATCCGCGTGCGTATACCTCGCAACTGAAAGAGGCGGGACTCACTGTCTTTCATGTCGTGCCAACGTTGCGTGCAGCGTTGAAGGCCGTCGATGCAGGCGTTGATGGTCTCGTCGTTGAAGGTTCTGAAGGTGGGGGATTCAAGAATCCGAGTGACGTCTCAACAATGGTTCTGCTTCCACTCGTTGCTTCAAAGGTTGATGTTCCAGTGGTTGCTGCCGGTGGATTTGTGGACGGCCGTACGATGGCCGCGGCCTTTGCGCTTGGCGCCGAAGCGATTCAAATGGGAACCCGAATGGTTGCCACTTTGGAATCACCAATTCACGACAACTGGAAACAGGCGATCGTGAGTGCTTCAGAAACAGACAGTGTGCTGCTTAATCGTCACGCAGCACCCTCGTTGCGAGTACTGCGAACAAAGCGAAGCAACGCTCTCGAGTTTGATGTCACGAGCAACGCTATGGAGCACATGGCTCGTCATCAGGAGCTGTACTTCGGCGGCGACATGGATGCTGCTCTCGCCTTGGGCGGTGCGGTGGCCGGCCGCATCGACGCAATAGAGCCCGTTGCCGATGTCATCGCGAACTGCGCAGCAGAATGTCTTGCAATTCTTCGTGAACTTGGACAGACGTATCTGGACGAGCTCAGTCGATCGGTAGGCGAGCCATGAGGTCAGCCTTACGTTCTTCAAATTCGTCGAAGTCGATGACCTTGTCTTCCAGCTGTTTGTGGATCAGCTCGATCTGAGCGAGTAGTTCAGCTGCCGAGAGCTCGCCTTCTGAGGACAGTTCAACGAGTTCTTCCTCGCCGTCAGCCCCAATGCGCGGCTCGCCGCTTTGACGACGATCTCTTTTCAGAGCTTGCTTCGCTTTCTTATTGCGATCGCGCTGAAGTTTTTCGAAACTTGTTCGCTGGGCACCCATTGGGAGCCTCCTTCGTCGGCGTACTGAAGCCGATCTGGTGATATCGATCCGGGGGAGTCGCGCCGCAAACGTTGCGTCGGCAGCGACAGTTGTGGCCTCAGAGCTATCCAAGACCTCGAACGACGCTATCGGTTGGGGAGTCCAACCCCGTGCACCTTGTGCGGGTCATGGGCCACAACCCAAGAAATCAATGGAAAATTGCTGGCTAAGGTGCCGTCCAATGAAGTGATCTAGGGGGAAATCATGTCGTTCGTGCTTGTCGAAAAGCCCATTCCAGCTGTCACCGTTATTACGTTGAACCGACCAGAGCGGATGAACGCCATGGCCTTCGATGTGATGCTGCCGCTTCGCGAACAGCTCGAGGCAGTGGCCCACGACAATGACACCCGTGCGGTGATTATCACTGGTGCCGGCGAAGGCTTTTGCTCCGGCGCCGATCAAAAGGTGTCTGGAACGATTCCTCATATTGATGGACTTACGCCGACGGTGATTGCCCAGCGCGCCGGGAAGTTGCTCGACGACATCATCTTGGGAATCCAGGACATGCCACAGCCAGTGATTGCTGCGATCAACGGTGCAGCGATTGGTGGCGGACTTTGCCTCGCTGCGGCCTGCGATATTCGCGTCGCCTCTCCCGAGGCGTATTTCCGCGCAGCGGGTATCAATAACGGTCTGACGGCGACAGAACTTGGACTTAGTTTCATCCTCCCTCGCATTATCGGTGCGGGTCGCTCAAGTGAACTGATGCTCACTGGCCGGGACATGGGCGTTGAGGAAGCTGAACGAGCGGGCTTGGTGTCGCGTGTTGTTCCGAGGGCCGAACTCCTCACGACGGCTATTGAGATCGCTGAACAGATCGCAGGGCTGAGCCGCGTGGGTATTGAACTGACCAAGAAGATGATTCTTGGCGGTCTTGAATCAACCAGCTTCCGCTCTCATATGCGCAACGAAATGACTGCGCAGCTTTATGTGCGACTCACGACAAAAAACTGGGACGAATCAGTTGCTGCTCGAGCCGAAGGCCGCAAACCGGTCTTTCGCGATTGAGATCAGGCGCCAGCGAGGAGTTCGCGCATCCACGCGGGAGCACGCGTTGCACGGCCGGTCGGATCGACAACTCCGTGGACCGTCGCGGCAAGCGCACAAACCTCGTCATCGACGATTAGCAGGTAGTCCATCTGGAATGTTGCGGCCTTGAACGAAGACACGCGGGTATGGACGGTGACGAGTTCGTCGAACCTTGCTGAACGTCGATAATTCGTGAACAACTCCAGGACAGCGAGGTCGAAACCTTGGGCGCGAATATCTGGATACGGGGTTCCGAGTTCGCGAAGGAATTCGACACGGGATGCCTCAAGCCAAGCGACGTACGACGAATGATGAGCGACGCCCATGGCATCGGTTTCGGCGAAGCGAACGCGAATGTCGAAGGAAAACGCGTAGTCGGCGGGATTCGTTGAGATGTCGAGAGAAATCCGCATAGAACTTGATTAGTTCCGAGGAACGTCGATCCAGGGGAGTTCTTTGTCGACTCGAGGTTCGCCGGGAAGCCCAAGGACTCGTTCTCCGAGAATGTTCCTCTGGATTTCTGAGGTGCCACCTTCGATCGAATTTGCACGAGAACGTAAGAACATTTTTCGGCCTGTTCCGGGCGGGCCAATGAGACCTATGTGATCAGAACGCTTCATTGTGTAGTCGTAATCGATGAGGGCTTTTGCGCCGAGAAGCTCCACACAGAACTCGTAGATGTCCTTGTTCACTTCGGCGAATTGAAGCTTTGCAATTGAACCCTCTGGACCGGGATTACCGATACGGCGGTTCTGCGATGCACGAATATTTGTGAGTCTGAGAACTTCGGCGTTGATCCAAAGTCGCATGAGCCGATCTCGAGTCACGGCATTATGCGTTGCTTCGTCGTCGGCCCACAGGCGAAGTGCTTCTGCAATTGCGCCAGAACCTTGTTGCGGCGTGCCACCGCCTCCTCCGCCGATCGTGGTGCGCTCGTTTGCGAGTGTTGTCATCGAGACGCGCCAGCCCTCACCGACGTCGCCGATTCGATCAGCGTCGGGAACGCGAACCTCAGTGAGGTACACCTCGTTGAACTCTGCTTCGCCGGTCATCTGGCGAAGTGGCCGAACTTCAACGCCGGGAGCGTGCATGTCGAGCGCGAAGTACGTGAGACCCTTGTGCTTGGGTGTGTTTGGATCGGTACGAGCGACAAGCATCCCCCTGTTCGAGATGTGGGCGAGGGTGTTCCAAACCTTTTGGCCGGTAATCACCCATTCGTCACCATCGCGCACGGCTCGACATCCGAGCCCAGCGAGGTCAGAGCCGGCTCCGGGTTCGGAGAACAGTTGGCACCATGCATCTTCACCAGTGAAAATTCGACGCAGCAATGTGGCACATTGTTCATCGGTGCCGTGTGTCGCAATTGTTGGGCCCGCCATCGTGATGCCGAAGAAGAATCGCGTTTCGATTTGTTTCGCGCCGGCTTCGCGCAGGCGCCGATCGATTTCCTTCTGGAATGTCGGGGCGAGTCCGAGACCGCCGCGTCCGACGGGGAAGTGGACCCAGCCCAGTCCGAGGTCGTATTGCCGGCCTCGGAAGGTGACCTCATCGGTGACCGTGGGGTCGAGTTCAGAAAGCAGAGTCGAGATTCGTTCGTCGACCAGGGCGGCAGCGTCGGGGGAGCTCATCGCCGAGAGGTTACCCAGCGGTAATCGCCGGTGTCGCTGTTCTTCGAGGGAATGGGGAGAGTGGCAATGAGATGGTGATCTGCCGGTACTATCGCCCACCGCAGGCCGGGAGCCCCCGGAGTGCACGTGAACGAGAGGGTGGTCCATGGCCGAGGTGAAGTTCGACGACATCGATGCGATCAATGCGCTTGCCAGCGAAGAATTTGGTGAGTGGGGCGATTCGATTGAGGTGTCGCAGCAGATGATCAATGACTTTGCGGAACTCACTGGTGATCGCCAGTGGATCCACATCGATGTTGAGCGCTCCTTGAAGGAAAGCCCGTTCGGTGGACCAGTTGCGCATGGGTTCCTCACCCTGAGTCTCATGCCGAAGCTCGCTACGTTCCCGGTGAAGGTTGTTGGCAACGGAAGTGCTGTGAACTACGGAGCCGAAGGCCTTCGTTTCCTTTCGCCTGTTCCGGCCGGTGCCAAGGTCCATGCCCGCTCCCGAGTTGTGAAGGCAGAGGCGAAGCCGAAGGGCACGCTCATCACCACCGAGGCCGAGATCGCTGCCGAAGGTTCTGACCGTCCGGCACTGCTGTACAAGATGCAGGTTCTGTACACGCCACCGCGCTGAGCGGATTCAGGCGTTTTTCGAACGCCATCAAGGGAACTCAAATTGGGTCCCGTCGCAACTTGCGGCGGGGCTCAGTTCGTTGTGGAGGTCTTGGCGTCGATGAGTTGTGGAGCGAGCCAATTCGCCACTGTTTGAAGTTGGTCCTGACGGATGTGCACGCCATCTGCTCGGGTGGCTTTGTCCTTCGTTCCACCGACTGGGCCGAGGTACCCCTGGTAGTCGATGATCACCGACCGCGGCAGGCCCTTGACCATTGGCAGCACAATCTCATTTACTCGATCGATCCGATCCGGGTCATTGAATGAACTCGCCCGATCAAGCCTGGGCGAAACGAGCCAGACGATGGTGGAATCGTGTGCGGAGAGAACGCTCAAAGCTTCTCTGTATTCTGACTCGAGGAACTGGTCGTAGCTCGGGTCTCCAGGTCGTAACCAGTCATCACCCAACTGTGGGAGTTTGCGATCGATGGAATCCCATGGGCTGGCATAGCCGAGAACAACATCGGGTCGATAGAGATCGATAGCCGACACCCACGAAACAACGTTGGCGTCTTGAACGAGGCGGGGATCGACGGGATCTGCCCATGTCGCACAAACATCGCCCATCGAGCCGGGGCCTTCTTCGTAGAGCTTTTCGCCACCTCGGGTCGTGCCGCAACCCAAATGAGCTTCGTTGAAGACCATGATTTGCCCGGGGTTCTCTGCACACCAATCTGAGAGCGCGAGTCCGAGTTGATACATCACTGAATCGCCGACTACCAGAACTCGAGTTGGGTCGCTTCCCGCAGGCGCAACGCACTGCTTTCCCTCGCCGAGCGCAACCGGCGTTGCCCCTTGTTCTTGAAGCGCAAGGGGGTTGTTTGCCGCAGTTGCCTTTGGTGTCCGCACGGCATTGGCATAGAGCAAAAGGGAAAGGGCAATGATGAGGCCGCCGGCCATGCCAGCGATGAATTTCCAACCGGGCCAGCGGCCCTTGAGGAACGGCTTCTCGATGTATTTGTAACTCAGCCATGCCAGCAGGAAGGTAAGACCGAAACCGAGAGCGAGGTCCTTGAATGAGTTGAGCCCGGGTTTATCGGGTGACTTGTCGCTATCGACGACGATAAACACGAGCCAGTGGTAGAGGTACAAGCCAAATCCGAGTCGACCCGCCCACATCAAGAAACGATTCTGATACAGCCAGTGCAGCCAACCGGTTTTTGCCGAAACGGCTCGGGTCATAAAGATCGACATGATGGCTACAAGAAAAAATCCGCCATACTCGAACATCCAGGCGGTCTTTTCGCTGATAGTGAACATCAGCACGACAAACCCGATCGTGGAGACCAGCCCAAAGAGTTGCGTGAACCAGTGACCCCATCGGGTTTTGGGTTGGCCCCACGATGCGCAGATTGAAGCCATAGCGATACCGAGGAGCAAGGCGAAGGCTCGGGTATCGGTGCCGTAATACGCGCGGGAAACTGTTGCCGGGTTATTGGGGTCGAAAACAATCGACATCCATACTGCGGAGGCGATGGCACCGCCGATGGAAAGGATCGCGAGCCACTTGCGGCCAATCCAACGCATGCAGAGGATCAGAAAGAACGGAGCAAAGAGGTAGAACTGTTCTTCAATTGCGAATGACCAAACATGCCGGAATGGCTGAGGATTCGAATATTGGTCGGCGTCGAAATAATTGCTGTGAGAGAAGATCTCTTTCCAGTTGGCCATCCAACTCATGCCGGCAGTTGTTCCTGCAGTCCATTTCGGAATTTGGCTCGGAGAAATCAAGAACGCAGTTGCGAATGCGACAGCGATAAAGCACACGATGAGGGCGGGCATCAGTCGACGTGCTCGGCGGGAGGCATAGCCACCTGCGTCGAAGCCTCCCGTGCGGTCCCATTCGTTGAGCGCAAGCGAAACAATCAGGAAACTTGAGAGTACGAAGAAGAGGTCGATGCCGATAATTCCGCCGGGAATGAGGTACGGCGCGAAGTGGTACATCATTGGACCAGCGATGACGAAGAGTCCACGCATTCCGTCCAGCGCTGGCATGTGAGCAAGCTTTTGTACGGTGTTTACCGTTGCTCCGTCAGCGGGACCATCGTCGACGACCGCAACGGCAATCGCCGCTGCTAGCGGGTCAGTGCCGACTTCGTCGGCCTGATTTCCCTTGTCGCCGGTCGTGATTGTCATCCCCGAGAAACCCCTCTAACTCGCGAACACGAGCCCTCTCCAAAGTCTGACACAGGCCTTGCGTCGGGCAGCATCGCCCCCGAGGGGAATTTTGCTGCGCTCTAGGAGAGACCGAGCCGCAAGCGTGCAGATTCAGGAAGTTCTGAAAGCAGCCAACGTGCAGCGACTTGGGATCCATCGATCGAGAAATGCACGCCGTCTGGACGCCACGAGATGCCTTCTCGAGTCTGTGTGAAGCCGTTGTCGCAGGTGATCGATTGCAGGTCGACGATTGATGCAGGAGCGACCGGCTGCGAGATGTTCAGGGTGTCAACTGCTTCGCGCTGCAATGCTGCGATCCGTTGTGCTCGTTGCGGGTCGTGTTGCGGTCCGGCGCGCTCTCCGGGACCGGGAGCGAAACACGGCGTTGTTAGGACAATGACCTCGGCACCGTTTGCCGAAAGCGTTCTGAGCGTTGCGTTCATCGCTTCGCGGTAGTTCTGGTCAAACTCAGGATCGCCAGGAGCGACCGCACCGTTGCCCCAATCTCTTGCGTAGAGGTCCCACGCACCCATGAGGATGATCACGACATCAGGATTTTGAGAAGTGACGAGTTGCGACCAGTACTGATCGTGGTCAGGACACTGCGTGCCGTCAGCTGTCCAGGTGCCATCGAACGTCATCGCCTTCGGCGAAACGAGGAGCGCGCATCCGAGTTCGGCACCTCCAGAGACCGAAACGTTTGGGTCGATGATGCGGCGGACGCCGTTATCGAGGGTCACGGCAACGGAATCGCCAACGATGAGAAGCGATGGCCGATTCTGATCACGTGGGGTGGCGAGTGAGCGCTCGCGAGTGGCCGCCTGATCAGTGCCGATTGATGTCGCGATCGTTGATCCCACCGATGGTGCAGCGAGAAGAGCAAAGGTCATGAGGAGCGCGCCCACGCCAAGCCAGCCGATCCCAAATCGGGCAACTCCAAGTTCGGAGCCTCGAAACCATCGTTCAATGAGTTCCATCGAGAGCCATGACAATCCGAACGTGAGTGCCAGTCGGATCAGAACTCCGGCGATTTGTCCGAAGGTGGTGTCAGGTAGTTGCAGACGCGTATCGGTAACAAATACTCGAATCGGCCAGTGCCACAGGTACAGCGCGTACGAAAGGAATCCGATCTTGCGCAGGATCGGATGCGACATTGCCTTGGAGACGACCGTGTCGCCTGAGGCGAGGATGATGACACCGAGAGCAACAAGAGCAAAGACGACGAAACCGCCGCGGTACATCCATCGATCGCTGTCGTGAATGAAAAGAAATGCACCGGCGAGCGCAAGTACTCCAAGCAGTCCCGCAACGAGCGTTTTGCGACCAGATGGACGTAGATGCCACGCGAACATTGCGCCAAGCGCTCCGATGAGAAGTGAAAACGCTCGCGTGTCCGTTCCGTAATAACTACGAGATGGATCTCCATCGCCAAGAAAGAACACCATGAGCCCGATGCTTGTAAGTGTGGCGAAGGCGGTAACGCCGATGAGGAGACGTCGACTCCGCGCGAGGCACGCAATGACTACGAGAGGCCAAACCACGTAGAACTGCTCCTCAATCGCAAGACTCCACAGATGCTGAAGCGGCGAAAGGGAGGTGAACTGATCGAAATAGCTCTGGTTGTGGGCAATCAGATTCCAATTCGAAACGTAAAAGACTGCCGAGAGAAGACCGCTTGGCAGATCGCGCCGTTGTGAAACGTCGCCAATAAGTGTGGTGACCAAAAGGACGATCACAAGAAGTCCGGCGAGGGCAGGGAGGAGACGTCGGGCTCTCCGATTCCAAAACGATCGAAGGGACAACGTTCCGGACCGACGGCGTTCGTCGAGCAGCAGACCCGTGATCAGAAATCCCGACAGCACAAAGAACAGGTCAACGCCGAGAAATCCACCAGCGAGCTCCACGTTGGGCTCGTGGTAGGCCATGACACCAAGGACGGCGATGGCTCGTAAGCCGTCGAGTCCCGGCCGCCACGAGCGAGCCGCGGTGGCAACGGGAATGTCAGGCGCAGTATCGGTCTCCTGTGGCGCCATAGATCTCCCGTCGGGTCCAAACTGTCCGCCATCTTGGCATGGGACAACGGGGGACCTTCGGCGGGCTCGGGTGCAAGGAGTGGGGTGCCTACACTTGCGGACATGGATCGGCCGGTGAGCTTTACCCTCGATTTTGAGGACCTACGAACCGATCCGACCGTTCAAGAAGAGCGGGTCCGAGTTGTTACCGACCGAATTCTCGATCGGCTTCGGGCGTTGGGTATCCGGGGCACGTTCTTTTGTGTTGGAGAACTCGCGGCAAGGCATCCGGAACTCATCCGTCGAGTCGTTGCCGATGGACACGAACTTGGAGTGCACGGGCTGCACCACATTCCCAACGACCTCCTGGGTCCGGAACGCTTTCGATCGGACAACCGCGAAGCCAAAGCGATCCTCTCGGACCTCGCTGGTACCGAGGTCACGTTGTACCGAGCACCGCAGTACTCGCTTATTCCGAGTACTGCGTGGGTGCCAGAGATCTTGACCGAATTGGGATTCATTGCTTCGTCGAGCGTTTTGCCAGCGCGTAGTCCTCTCTACGGGTGGCCTGGCGCTCCGTCATCGCCGTTTCGGTGGCCATCTGGTCTCATCGAACTTCCCAGTCCAGTCATGCACATCGGCCCGCTCATTATCCCGTTCTTGGGTGGTACCTACCTCCGTCTTCTACCAGCGGCGCTGCGTCGCAGGGGAGTGAAGAACGCCGACGCTGAAACGGTTTTGTGGACCTATTGCCATCCGTGGGAGTTCGACCCGGATGAAAAGTTCTACGTCTATGAGCATGGTGGCTGGCTGGTCAGTCGTATTGGGTGGCTGAACCGAAAAGGCATGCTGAAGAGAGTTGAAGCGACGCTTTCACCGGTGGCGGGTGCAACGTTGGGTGAGATCATTGCGTCGCTTGGTGATCTACCAACTTTCGACCCAGCCACTTCAGAACTCATCCCAATTTCTGGATCTTCATGACTCGTCGCATTTCGCGGTTCTGGTTGGCTCTCATCCTCATCGTGGTTCTCGGCTTCGGTGTTCGTGTCGTTTCAATGGCGATTTGGGCGCCTCACAAATTGCCCGACACGGTGTTGCTCGACTGCCCGAGTTACAAGGTGTATCTCTGCGGCGACGCGGTCTATTACCACGACGCTGCGAACCTTCTCGCTGATGGCAAGGGATTCATTGATCCCTATCGCTACCAATACGGTGGCAAAGAAACGGTGACACTGGCGAACGGAACAACGGCCGAGGTCGTCACGCCAGTCGGACATATTGAGCCAACAGCCGGTCACCCTCCGGTCTATGTGCTGTATCTCAGTGTCTTTTCAGCTTTGGGGCTCCAATCAATTGCGGCCCATCAGATTGCTTCGATCCTCCTCGGTTGTGGCTCGATAGTTCTTGCGGGTTTGCTCGGACGTTCGTGGAGAAACGAACGAACGGGCCTTATTGCGGCATTTCTGACCGCTGTCTACGCAAACATCTGGATCAACGACACTGCAGTGATGTCTGAAACTGCTGCGATTTTCTTCACCTTTGCGGCAACGCTCGTTGGCCTACGTTTTGTCCGGGAACCAAGTCGCCGTAACGCAGCATTCTTTGCCGTTATCTCAGCGCTTGCTGCGCTCTCGCGAGCCGAGTTGATCCTGTTCCTCCCGATTGTGGCCGCGGTTGCACTTTGGCGAGCTCCACTTGCATGGGGAGAGCGTTTCATTCGCTATGGCATCGCCGGGCTCGTTTGCTGCGCAGTTCTGGCGCCTTGGGTCATCCGAAACAACATGGTGATGGAGGAGCGTGTCACGTTGTCTGATGGGGCGGGCACCGTCATGGTCCAGGCAAATTGTGACGACACCTACTACGGACGACATATTGGTTATTGGAGCCTTCCCTGCGGCTTGCCACAGCCATACGGTCCCAACGGTGAATTACTCGATGAATCCCAACGCGACGTCGTTGTGAGGGAACGCGCAACGGACTACATCTCCAGTCACAAGGTTCGACTTCTCACGGTTGTCGTGCCCGCTCGTATCGGACGTATGTGGGGTCTCTACGAGCCTCTTGAGCAGATACGGCTCGACATCGGCGAAGGGCGACCGTCGATTCCTGCGAAGGTGGGTTTCCTGCAATATGTGCTTCTCGTCCCGGCTGCGCTTGTCGGTGCGGCGATCCAGTGGCGTCGCCGACAACCTGTCTTGGTCGTGGGGCTGTGGGTTGTTCTCGCAACGATTACTGCGGCGACTGCATTTGGTACCACCCGGTACCGGACCGCAGCCGAGGTTTCGATCGTGATGTTTGCGGCGATCACGATTGAAGCGATCTGGTTGTTGATTCAACGAAAACGAAATCGCGATTCATCTCCTGAGCATGATTCGGCAGAAATGGCATCGCTGTGATGACCGACGACGCTGAGCTTCAACGAACAGCAACACTGCTCAATCATGTGTTTGAGCATGCTGATCCTCTGACAGTGTCTTCGCTTCGTTGGTACTACGACGAAAACCCTGCGGGCAGGGCGGCAGTGGGGAGAGTCGAGGAAGATGGAAAGCGCTTGGGGAACTATGCGCTCATTCCGAATCGGTACCGCTCCGTTACGGGCGAAGAGCGGGTCTTGGGCATTGGGGTCGATCTTGCCGTCGACCCAGATGCTCGTGGATCTGGTGCGTTTCGCCGCACAGTTGAGGATTCCTACGTCCGTGGAACCCAACAGGGTTTTGATGGAATCCTCGGTGTTGCCAACGCCAACTCTGCACCGCGGATGGTGGCGACGCTTGGGTGGAGATCACTGCCCTCGCTTCCGGTCACTTTGATTCCGGCCTTAGGGCGAACGAGCGGTTTCCGATCAACCTCGATCAACGAATCGACGATCGACGTTGTCGATGGGTTGGTGGAGGAGGAATTTCTCCGCACCTCAACATCGGGTTTCGCTCCAGTCTGGACACCCGAACTGCTTCGGTGGCGGCTCTCGCGTCCAGGTCACGACTACAGCGTCCATATTTCGGATGATCTCGTCGTCGTCTCGACGCGTACACATGTGTCGAAACTTCCGTTCGGGATACTCCTCGGAGTCCTCCAACGGCGGGCAACGACTCCGATTCCCGTAGGTCGTGTGGCCGCGGTCGTTGGACGTCACCACAAGGCCCCGTTCGTCATTCATTGGGGCCGATCGCCAGCGCTACGGATGCGAGGACTACCGCTTCCTCAAAAGCTCATGCCCTCGCCGCTTTCGCTGGTGTTGCATCCATTTGTCTCCGAGTTCGATCGAGACGCGTTCGAACTCGGAGAGTTTGGATTCTTGGATTTCGACGCGTACTGACCGACGCTTCGTGGCGCTTGTTCAGTCGATGCCGGCGAGTTTCCGAGCGTACGCCACGACGCGACTCGGGTCATAGGAACGAGAAATCATCATCTTCTCTGCTTCGAGAGATCCTTCGGCATGGATGGCCAAAACCGCGTGGTAGCCGCCGAATTCACGGGTTGTGAGATCGCTCACCATATTCATTGCCCGAATGCGTTGTTCGCCGTCGATCCCCTCACGACCGCCGAGCAATGAGGTGAGCAGAGGTCCGATTTCAGGGTTTGCAAAATCTGCACCGCCAGGGGCGGTGACGAGGAGACCACCGGCGAGATCTTGCACCTGCTGCAGGGCGTGGTGGTACCCGTGCGCGAAATGAGATTTCGCAATATTCACGATGAGTGGATCCGGCACGAAAACACCGTCGTCGTCAGGTGTGCCGCGATGTGCACTTGACTCAACAAGCGCACGCAGCGTTTCGGCGTAGGAAATGAGCGAGGTCAATTTGTCGCGCACATGAGCGGCGCTGCTGATTCCGTTCATATCGGCCATGAGGGCTGCGCACCCGACGAGCGCATCAACCAGTGGGAGCTTGTACGAAATGGCGGTAAAGCGATGGTAATCGACGAAGGCCAAGGCCAAGGGGCCCGCGAACTCGTGCTGGCCATCAAGGAAAACCCGCTCGTTCGGCACGAAGACGTCATCGAACAGTGTGGTGGTTTCCATCATTAATCTCTGAGAGCTGATGGGGGAGTCGAACTCGTCGCCGGCATGCGATCCGTACGGGCTTGCGACCAGACGAAGCCCTGGAGTGTTCACCGGTATGGCGAAACTCACCGCCCAATCTGCGTCGTTGGGGCCCATCGCTCGAGTGGGAAGAACTATGAGTTCATTCGTGTTCGGGGTGCAACTGGTGTGGACCTTGGCGCCTCGAACCACGATGCCGTCGGCGCGTCGTTCAACAATCCGAAGGTAGGAATCAGGATTCGATTGGGCCGATGGTCCAAGACTACGGTCGCCCTTGACATCGGTTTGGGCAACCGACATTGCGAGGTCATTGGTACGACAATGATCAAAGAACTTGGCAATTCGCTGCGAACGCTCGGTGTCGCCACGTGACGCATCAAGTGCTCGTCCAATGCGTCGTAATGCGAAGAGCGCATCCGTTCCGATCTCTTTGATCAGGGGGACGAGTGTGTGGCAACGGGCGGTCGCCGTTTCAATGAGCCGAGCACGGTCAATGAGGTCCGATGTTGATCTGGGCTCAAGGAAGTAGCGACTGTAGGGATCATCTCCTTCGACGACCGCCAACTCGCGAACAGTTGGATCTTCGGCAAGTTCGAAGTCGACAGATGCATGGCGAATTGCCCGAGAGATCACCGGATGCTCGGTGACATCCGGAACTAATTGTCCTCCGAAATACACCGTTCGGTCGTCTCGGAGTGACGCCACGTAGTGATCGGGGCTGCGAAGAGCCAAGGGTCCTCCTCGAACCGTTCTGCCGACCGAATCGGCACGCATTGACGGTACCAGTCGGAAGTTTGCACTTGAAGCACCCGATGGCTGTTGAGTTGAGCCTTGAGGTCGTAAGTTGTCCGTCCGTGACGAGCGAGCGGCGCAATCGACCTACAGCGTCTATGTCGACCAAAGCATTTGTCGTGTGTCTCGCTCTCGCAGCTGCACTTGGATTCGCAGTCCGCTTTGGAACATTTCTCTGGGAAGGACGAACGGCACCGCTTTCAGGCGACGCCGTCTTTTACCACGAGACCGCGAATCTCCTTGCGGATGGAAAGGGTTACATCAACCCGGTCTTCTTCCATGCCGGCTACTGCTTTGACACCGGAGTCAGTGACGGCCCGAAGTACTCGTTTCTTCCGGGACTCGAGAACTGTCCGCGTGTTGAGGTTGTGCAGGCTGATGGATCGGTTCAGACAGAGATCGTGAGCCTCCCTCCCGGAACCGAAGAACCGACTGCCGCCCATCCGCCGCTGTGGTCGGTGATCTTGTCGCTCGCTTCGAGACTGGGTTTCGACAGTGTCAATCAACACCGAATGGTGGGACTCCTCTTCGGTGTTCTCGGGGTTGTGCTCATCGGTATCGCCGGTCGTGAGCTGTTCGGAGAAAAGGTTGGCGTCGTTGCTGCGTTCATTGCCGCGGTTTACGGTTTTTTGTGGCTGAACGACTGGTCGCTGATGAGCGAGTCGCTCGTCATTGCATTCGTGCCGTTTATGACGATCGTGGCGGTGCGATGGTGGAGAACTCCCACCTGGAAGATGGCGATCGCTCTTGGCGTTCTCTCGGGCCTTGGAGGGCTTCTTCGAACGGAGCTCCTTACCTACGGTCCGTTATTGGCTCTCGCTGCATTGATTGTGAACCGCGCTCGTTGGAAACGTCAGCTTCGAGATTTCGCCATCGTGAGCGCGGTGTGTCTCGCCGTTCTTGCCCCCTGGTTCGTCCGAAACATGACGGCATTCAGGCAACCGATTTTTCTCTCGCCGACCGGAACCTTGCAGGCGCAGACCAACTGCGACGAGGCCTATTACGGCGAGAAGACCGGCTACTGGGAACGTTTCTGTGCCGAGCCTGAGCCTGTCGGCGATAACGGAACGATGCTTGATGAATCTGAACGCGATGCCATCAAGCGGGGATGGGCGAATGACTACATCTCGACGCATAAGGGCCGGCTCCTTGTTGTGGCGCCGCTGCGTTCTTTACGAATGTTCAATCTTTATGACCCCATCGGTACGGCGCGATTCGACATGGCAGTTGAAAATCGCGAATTCCGTCAGTCGATTTTTTCTCTCATGGAGTATTACTTGGTCGCCGCACTCGCAATCTTTGGCGGTGTCATCGCTTGGCGCCGTCGTCTCACGCTGTTCCCGGTCATTCTTTGGCCGGCTTTAGTTGCGTTGGTGGCCGCAGCGAGTTTTGGAAACAACCGCTATCGAGTGAGTGCAGAACCGTCGTTCATTTGGCTTGCGTCACTGGCGCTTTGTGTGCTCTTTGAGCGAATTCGGAACAGCCATCGAGTGACGGATTCGGCGAAGACCGCAAGCACGGCAACGAGTCCGAGTTGATGGGCGAACAGAAAGCCTGAAGGCCACACCGCGGTTGATCGGTACTCACGCCCGAACTGGAGCCCGGTATAGAGAACGACTATCCCACCAATCGAACTAAGAACGACAAGGGTGGCGATTGAGGAGCGGCGTCGAGTCCAGAGGAAGAGCGACGTGATGATTGCCATTGCGATGGCAACACCAAGGCCGCCTACGAATGCGGACAAGGCCGTACCACCGATCAGTACACCAAGACGCATCTTGGTACTCGTGCGGTTTGCGAGTTCAGACGTCACTAAGACGGGATCGGTTGCGTCGGGAAGCTTGCGAACTAATTGGCGACGTCGCCACGCAATAACAATGGCGGCCGCGCATAAACCGATGAACCAAAGTCCGGAGACTGCGAGTCCTCCCCACACGACTTTTTGCGGGGCCCAGGTGATGTCAACGGTGAACGTTGTTCCAGTGACGGCTGGATCGATCATCCAGCCGTTTGCAAAGCCGTCAATGAGTGTTGGATCCCCGAGTGACTCACCGCCACGAACGGTGGCCTTCCAGCCGTTCGAAAGTGACTGTCCGAGCACTAACCAAAAAGGAGCTGACGCGTTTGCGATATCGATTTTGTAGGAGTTCTTGCCCGTTGAAGTCACCGTCGTTGATGGCGTGTCAGTAGTCGTGGCGTATTGACCGATTGGAACGGATCGGAGTTCCAACGCGTCGATGTCAATGGCGCTGTCGAGTCCCTTGGTGGTGACGAACCGGTGATCTCCACGTTCGAGTGTCTGCGGAGCTTCCGACCTCTCGCATGGAACGAGTTCGAGAGAGTTCCGCGCAAGCGCATTGGTGACTGAACCTTGCACGACAAACGACTGGTCGGTTCCATCGAGCGTTGCCAAACCCGTGCGGCAGATATTTGGCATCTGGGTGGGGAGTGGGGCAACGGTGGTCGGGAGCCCGAACTCGGCGATTGCAATCGGAAGGATTCGGGGGCCACCGCTGAAGAACTCTTTCGTGGTGACTTCGCGCTCAGCGGCGATTGCGATCTGGATAACTTTCGAAGTAATCGTTCCGGTTGGAACGTCAATACTTGCAACATTGCCAATTCGATCAACGGTTGGGATTTCTGGAACAGCAACGGTGCGAACCGTTCCGTCTTCCAAGGTGAGTGCAAGGGCTGTAGGGACGGAATGTTCTGTGTCATTGACGACCGACATTCGCAGTCGATCAAACGTCACCGGTGCTGGGCTGGTGACAGTTGCTGTCGCACCTACTTGATTATCGAACTTGGTCGTCCAAGCGGTGGAGAGGTCACCGTCAAGCGCCGAGGATGGGCGAGCGTCAAGGTCTCCCTCGAGGTAATCACTCCCGCTCACGATTGGGTAACCGGCGGCAAGTCCGGGTCGACCAACCGTGTCGTCGATGACGGCGCCGTTGATGCCCGTGCTGAGCCGTGCACGTCCCACCATCATGAAGTCGCTTGTGCTTCCCACGCGAAATAGCCGTCGCATTTGAAGTTCCGTGTCTTGGCGGAATCCTTCAACGGGGTTCGCTCGGAGTCGAGTAAAGAGATACGCAACGTTCGTAGCGGTGGGGGCGAGGTCGTCAACACCAGCGGTCGGTGTAATGATCCATTCCTGTGCGGAAACCCCAGGGACGGTTACTTCTTTGAAACCGACGTTGGAGAAGCCAAGCCATGAGGCGAGGTTCGTGACGTTTGCGTCGTCGATTCTGATGGTGAGTGACGAGAACGTGCGTGCACCATCAAGTTGAACTCGCTGGCCGTTTCCGAGGAACGACTCGTCGGTCATGTCAACGGTGGTTACGGGCACTCCATCGAGCAGGACCGTTGCTTTTGTGATCCAGCGGTTTCCTTGAGTCTGAAGGAGATCAATATGGTCGGCGGTTATGGGATGCGTGTAGTCGATAACAAGACGACTGCCGACGACATCAGAGAATCCGCCTGTGGTCCATGCCGTGCGAGGATCGCCATCGATCGCATTCACCGGTCGAACTTCAGAGGAATACGCGACGATGTTGCCGTAGGACGTTGCCCGGACGCTAGCGACGTCATCTCCGTACCAAGCAGTTGTTTGATCGGCAACTGTCTCGCCCGGGAACATGTCAAGGCGAGCATCCTTCGGGTCGTCCGCAAGTGGGACGTAGGAGGCGGTTTCGGTCGCACCGTTGTTTTCGCGAAGCGTTCCCCAGCGTTGCGCGCGTTTGCGATTGGTGTCGGTAATAACCAAGTTTGGCTTTGAGGCACGAATTCCGTTGAGTAGCGAGGTGGACGTGGTGGCTGTCGCCGCGTAAAAAAGTGGCCGTTCGCTCGGCAACCGATCCCATGTCGCAGCCGCTACGACACCGTCACCATCGCCGAAAATGACCGTTGGCTGATTGGTCGTTTCTGAACGAACGAGCGGGCGGACATTGTCGACTGGATAGATCACGAGAGGTGGAGTCGGTTCCGTCGAATTGGGATTCGCGATGTACTGCTCGTCAACCATTGGTTGGCGGGAGTCGGGCGTATTCACGGTGGGTTCACCGAAAGTGGTTGGCACACCAAGGCCATTTGTGGGATTCGTTCCACCAAATTGTTCCCACAGGTCTGCTGGTCGCGGTCCGCGATAGCGCTCGAACTGACTGTCGAGACGCAAGAGGACATCAGACGCAGAAAGTAAACGGGCAACTCCAGCAGCGGCCGCTGTTTCGCTGATGCCCTCTTGCAGCGTGCGATCGAGTGCTCTCACCAGATCGACGGTTGCTGGCGTTCCATATGCGGTGATCTCGCGACCAATCCACGGTCGATCGATAAGGCCGGGAGTCAATGGATCTTGAGTGTCTCCCCATCGGTACGCGCCAAAGTCGGCACCTGGAAGTTCGAGAACGCGAAGGTCGGTGCTTTGTGCATCGAGCCATGATGCAGCGTCGGTCCAATATGAGGGAAGCGTGCCGGGGAACTTCAGATCGGATTGAACAAGTTTGCCGGTCCAAAGCGGAGGAAGGTTAAGAATCGCAATGCAGATCAGGCCGATCGGTAACGCGAGTGCGAGTCGTCGATTAAGAGGTGCTCGGAACTTGCGAACGATCACCGGTAGAAGTGCATCGACAAGAGTCGCGATAAGTGCTGCGAGTCCGAGGGCGACAATCGGAACGATTCGTGGCGAACTCCGGAGGGCGAACCCGATCTCGAGTGACGTCGTGTACTTGATGATGGAACCGACCGGCGATGGGTCGTTATACGGGTAGGTGCCGATGGCGAAGACGAGACCAGCGAGAATGAGGGCAACGAAGAAAGCTCGATATTTCCAGCGCGTGAGAATCGCCCCGAGGAGACCAAACAACGGGAGTACGAACGACAGCGCAAGCATGATGAGGTTGGTCGTATAGATCGGTGCAGATTCGATCCATCCAGTGAGCCCATCACGACCGTAGAAACACCAGTAGCCAAGTCCGCGAAGCGCTTCGGGGGCAGTCGAAGTTTCAGCAACAGTTTCGACAGTTTCAGTCAATTGCAGGATCGGAAGGCCGAACTTCCCTTGGATGTAGAGGCCAGACAACCACCACAACTGGGCTGGTCCCGTGGTTACTGCAATGCGAAGAAGGGACCTGATTGCATCTCGAAGAGTGGTCTCGTGCGTCACCCAAATCGCGAACGGGACTAACAGAATTGGTGCAACAAGAACGAAGATGACAGAACTCGCGTTGGTACCCGCCATAGCGGTGACGACCAGCGCGAACAGAATCGGTGCACGCCAGGTTCGTTCCCGCAGCGCGCAAATCATGAGGCCGATCAGCCACGGAAGCGCGCACCACGGCGTGAGAATGACCGACATTCGGCCCATGTAGGACAACACATACGGGCTGAGCATGTAGGCGAATGCCGCAACGGCTGCTCCTGGACCTCGTTGACCGAGCTTCCGCAGCATCCAGAGCGTTCCCGCTCCGGCGAGGAAGAACAGCGTGCCGAACCACAACCGTTCAGCGATCCATGTCGGTACGCCAAGTGTGCGGAAGATCCAATACCAAGGACCGAGGGGGAACAGGTAGCCGATGTTCTGGTGAGTGACGGTCCCCGCATTGATATGCGAGTCCCACATGTATGGCGCACGTGCGAGCAACTTGCTCGGATCCAAAAGCAAGTAGGCCTTTGTATCGGCAGAAACTTGACCGGGAGCCGTCAAGAGGATCGGGATGTACGCGATGCAGGCAAGCGCCGCATAGGTCCAGCGGTCAATGCGTCGTGTGCGCGGTTCCTCAACAGATGGGGATGTCGGTTCGCTCATATCGCCGTTGGTGGTGTCCGTGAGAGTCACTTGATGCCATCACAGACGCCGACGGGATCATCGAATTGCCATGCCTGACGCCAAGGCCCACTCTTCCAGTCGGTCACAGTTGGAGTTGACCATCCAAGGGAAACGGCTCGGTTCACGATGACATCTGTGAGGTTCGCAGCACCCTCCTGGCAGAGGTGCCAGTCGTCGGTTTTGCGGAGAAGGTGAACAGTGCCGTCGTCTCCGACCCAATAACGCGGAGTCGAACCATCTGGAGCGGTGAACGCCGAGGTAATGGAGGGATTGTCGACCATTCCCGGGTGGCGAGCAGCGACAGTCGCAAAGACTCGATCGATTGCGCTGACATCGAGCTTTCCTCCTGGCATCACGGGGAGAAGCATCACACGGATTCCGTTGTCAACGAGCAAGGAGACAGCGTCGTCGACGAGATCTGCATACGCTGCCTCGCCGTTCTCTCTTATAAAGGGAAGGTCCCAGCTTCCGAACATCATCACGACGAGATCAGGACGAAATTCTGAAATTGCGTTGGACCAGTCCGTTCGCCAATCGACACCCGTACTGAGGCCAAATCCGGGGCCGGCTCCAAAGACAAAGTCACTGGCTCCGCTGGCTTCCATAGCGGCAGCGAGAGCGGGGGAGACGTCCATGCCACCCGAATCTCCAATGATCCAAACGGTGGGCGCTGGGGGAGCGGCGGCACCTTGTGTAACTGTTGGATTGAGACTCTCGAGGCGGTTTCCGATTTGGTCGAGGCTCATATTGGCGTAGGGGACTGAACTCATCGGCGGATGCAGAGAGATCAAGAATGCGCAGGCGACGACTCCGCCAACGCCTGCGAGCGCAGCTGACCCTGCTGTTTTGGTCGTTCGGAACAACGTTCCCCGGCGGACCGGCATCTCAAGGATGAAATAGGAAACCAATGCGATGGCGATCGTGACTGCCATGCGCAGCACGAAGAGAGGGGCAAGAGAGAGTCCTGTCCTGTATTCGGAAAGCACCAAAAAAACGGGCCAGTGATAGAGGTAGAGACCGTAGGAAAGCAGTCCGGCCCATCGCATTCCCGCCGTTGAAAAGAGTTTTGAAAAACGTCCCGCTCGTGTACCGACGTAAATCGCGACGGTGGAAAGCGCTGCATAAACAGGAAGGCCGCCCTGTGCCAAGCCAGGCGAAGCTTCACCGACGGTGAACCAAGCAGCGAGGATCGCAAGTAGGGCTCCAACACCGAGTAGGTCGAAGTAGGTTTCGCGGTTCGTTGGTTCCGATGTCGTGCGGGATCGACTCGACCACCAAAGAGCGAGCAAAACGCCGAACAGCAGTTCCGCAACTCGCGTGTCCGTTCCGTAATAGACGCGATCGAAATCGGACCGCTGGAGCCACATGAGCGCCATCGACAAAGCGGCGACTGCGAAACATGCACCAGCTAGGAGTCTTCGACCCCCAAATCGCATCAGTACCAACGCAACGATCGGAAAGACCAAATAGAACTGCTCTTCGATTGCGAGCGACCAAAAATGTTGAAACGGCGTCGGATCAGAAAAGAGATCGCCGTAACTGACGCCCGAGGTCCACAGTCGCCAATTGGCGACATAACCAAGAGAAGAAAGCATGTCGCCACGGATCGAGGCGAGTTGCTCTGGGGAACCGATTCGCCACCAGACGATTCCGATCATGGCGATTGCGGCAAGTGCGGCGGGCATGAGTCGACGCAGGCGTCGGCCCCAAAAACGCCAGAGATCGATCGACTGCGAACCTTCAAATTCTCGAACGAGAAGATTGGTGATGAGGAAGCCTGAGAGAGTGAAGAAGGTCGAGACGCCGAGAAATCCACCTTTGGCCCAGGTGAATCCGCCATGGAAAAGAAGAACGCCGACAACCGCTAGGCCGCGTACTCCGTCAAGGGCGGGAAGGTGGGGAAGGGCAGCCGATCGGGCGGTGGAATCTGCTTCGGCGCTAGTGATTGTCGCGGTGCTGTCACTCATCACAACGCCCCGGGATCTCTAGAGGCGTGAGGGTTCGGCCGCATACTCACTCCGGGCAAGGTAGCAGGGGGTTTCTCCGACAAAGGGGCGGCTGGGGAGTCGTCGGCAACCTTAGGAGCGCTCGTCGAGCACCATCTTGAGACATTCAGTTGCAGGATTGTCTCTCCAGACCATGCTGTCGGCAGGTAGGAGCCCACGTTGATCAAGTCGATTCATTACCCGCACGACAATGACGCAATAGCGGGCCGCAGCGAAGAGTTCATGGGCCGAGGTGTCCCGCTCCTCTCGTCCGGCATGTGTGAAGTACATCTTGCGCTGCTCGTCACGATTGGGATCGCCATCGAGTCGTTCAATGCCAGCGAGCTCATGCATCGTCCGGTCAAACATGAGCCACCATCCGAGATCAAACTCTGGGGGGCCTATGCAAGCAGCTTCGAAATCAGTGAGGCAGACCGGGGTTGTGCCCTGCCAAATGATGTTGCCTGGCCGAGGATCGCCCCAGCACAATCCGATCGACTCATCGGTTGGAAGCTCCTCCTCGATGATTGTCCATGCTGATTCAAGAAGTGGATGTGAACGACCTTTGAGTTCAGCCTCGCCAAATGATCGCCAAAGATTGAGTAGACGTTTCGAACCGGGAGTGGCTCCAGCAGGAGTGAGCCACTCGAGTCCGAGCGTTGATGGGTCAACATTGTGGAACTGTGCGAGTTGATTGAGGCCGTTGTTAATGAGCGCAGTTCGATCACGCGCAGACAAGTGGGTGAAAAAACCTTCAACGCTGTAGGGCGGACTCTCAATAGGAACGGCACCGTTGACGTGATTCATGACGAAGAATGGAGTGCCAAGAACGGCGGGATCGCTTTCGTATCCCACGAGGCCAGCTATCGGCAGTGAGGTTCTGTGGGAAAGGCTCTCCATGATTCGGTATTGGATTTCGATTTCGGGCATGGAGAGATCGGATTGTGGCGGATACACCGCTGGTTCCGGCGTTTCGAGTCGAACGACAAAACGCTGTGCGCCGTTGTTCGCCGAGTGTGTAGTGAGAAGGATGGTCTCGGCTGAGAATCCACCCGATGGTCGACCATCGATCTCGACACTGAGTTCTTCCTCGTTCAATTTCGAGGCAATCCACTGTCCGAGTGCCTTGGTGTCGAGCGATTCTTCCGTCATTGTTCCCCCTTTTCGGTGAACGTAGCAGCGAGACGAGTTTCACAATGGGGTCCATCTACACTTTGGGCACATCGATCCTTGGGGGACTCGTGACAGATCTTGTTGAGAATCCAATGCTTCTGCCCGATCCTGATCCGGCAGAAGTGAGGTACACGATCATTTCGGTTGACGACCACCTCGTCGAACCTCCGGGGATGTTTGATGGTCGTTTGCCGTCGCAGTATCAGAGCCGGGCGCCGAAGGTCGTAACAAACGAATCCGGTCATGAGGTGTGGGAGTTCGAGGGCCAGCGGTTCACGCAGGTGGGCATGAATGCCGTTGCTGGTCGACAGAAGAGCATGAAGAACCTCGAGCCAACGAAGTTTTCTGATATGCGCAAGGGATGTTGGGATATCTCCGAGCGTGTCCGCGATATGGATCTCAACGGTGTCTGGGCATCGATGAACTTCCCGTCGATGATCACTGGTTTTTGTGGGCGTGTGTTTGCTCAGATTGATGATCTCGATCTCGGCTTTGCGACCACGCAGGCTTGGAACGACTGGCTTTTTGAAGAATGGTGGCAACCTGCGAAGGATCGCATCATTCCCCTTGGTCTTACGTTTTTGGCCGATCCGGTTCGGGGTGCTGCTGAAATTCGTCGAAATGCTGAGCGCGGGTTTGTTGCGGTCACGCTCCCAGAGCGGCCGCAAAACATCGGATTCCCATCGCTCTTTACGGGCTATTGGGACCCGATTGTTGAGGCATGCGCTGAGACCGACACCGTGATTGCTCTCCACGTCGGCTCTTCGGGCGGTTACCCATCTCCTGAAGGGGCACCGGCGCTCCAATTAGGCGCCACGATGTTCGGGCAGCTTTCGTTAGCGGCGTGTGCCGAGTGGTTGTGGTCGGGTTATGCAGTGAAGCATCCGAACCTGAAGATCACGATGTCAGAAGGCGGAATCGGTTGGGTAGCGATGCTTTTGGATCGTCTCGACAACATCATCGATCGATCCGGTTACGGACTTGGGTGGGAGATGCGCCCAGCAGAAGTTTTGCTCCGAAATTTCTGGTTCTGCACGATTGATGATCCATCGACAATCATTACGCGACATCGCATTGGAGTTGAGAACATCATGTTCGAGACTGACTACCCACATGGCGATGGAACGTGGCCGGATACCCAGCAAGTGGTTGCCGAGACCTACGGCGATCTCCCTGTCGATGAACTGAGAGCAATTCTCTGCGAAAACGCCGCACGAGTTTTCCGGCATCCGTTGCCCAATGACGTTCTGCCGCGCTAAGCGCTCGTCGCGATTGCTGTTTGTCGAAGGACGTATTTCAGGACTTTGCCGCTTGCATTGAGTGGGAACTCTTCGACGACAAACACGTGTCGGGGAACCTTGTAATTGGCCATTGATTCCCGGCTCCACGCCACGACCTCTTCAGGAGTCACCGTGGAGCCCGGCTTCGCGATGACGAATGCGACGCCGATCTCGCCCATTCGATTGTCGGGAATGCCGAGAACCGCAACCTGACTGAGTTCTGGATGGGTGAGGAGGATGTTCTCGATTTCCGCGGGATACGCGTTGAATCCACCGACAATGAACATGTCTTTCATGCGGTCGGTAATGCGAAGGTTTCCAGCTTCATCCATGACGCCGATATCTCCGGTGTGGAGCCAACCTTCATTGTCGATCGCTTCTGCAGTTGCTTCGGGATTTCCTATGAATCCCTTCATGATGTTGTATCCGCGAATCAGGATTTCTCCAGGTTTGCCGGCGGGCACTGCTTGACGGTTCTCGTCGGCGACGATGACTTCAACACCGGGAATCGCGCGTCCGGCGGTATTCGCAATGATTTCGGGATCATCAGTATGACGACACATTGTTGCGATGCCGGTCGCTTCGGTGAGTCCGTAGCCGGTCACGATGGTTTTGAAGGTCATCTCGGAACGCATGCGGTGAATCATTTCGACCGGAACTGTTGCCGCGCCGGTGACGGAGAGGCGAAGGCTAGAAAGGTTGTAGGAGCGGAGGTCGGGATGGTCGAGCATCGTTTGATAGATCGTGGGCGGCCCGGGGAGCATCGTGATCCGTTCTTCTTCCACGCGACGCATCACCGATGGAACATCAAAGATTGGGTGGGGGAGGTTGGTTGCTCCCATCAAAATGCAGGCCAAGATGCCCGACTTCAGCCCAAAGCCGTGAAAGAAGGGATTGATAATGAGGTAGCGATCACCTTCGGTGAGTCCAACAACCGTCGACCAGCTCCAGTACGCGCGCACGCTTGCACCATGGGTGAGCATGGCGCCCTTTGGGAGACCTGTTGTTCCGGATGTGAACAGGATGTCGCTGAGATCATCGGGCATGAGTGCGTTTGCACGCAACGTCGCCGCATTCGCGGGGACCTCTGTCGCCTTCGAAAGAAACTCTGACCAAGAAAGCGTGTCCGGTCGAGCGGGGCCCTGCAGGAGCACGACGTGTTCGAGCGACGGTATATGCGAACGTTCGCCGAGGAGTTCTACGTAGTCGGTCCCAAGAAATTCAGAGACGGTAAAGAGGAGACGTGCTCCCGAGTTGTCGAGAATGTACGTAGCTTCGGGTCGTTTAAATCGAGTGTTGAGAGGTACAAGAACCGCGCCGCAACGATGAATCGCACACGCTGCGATGACCCACTCGGCAATGTTCTGCGCCCAAATAGCGACACGATCGCCGGGCTCAATGCTGAGCGCGATGAGGGCGCGTGCGGCTTCGTCCACACGCTCGAGAAGTTCCTCGTAGCTGAGTCGGAGGTCTCCGTCGACAAGTGCTTCACGATCACCGAATCGTTCAGCCGCAACCTCAAGCGCTGCGGCGATCGTTGGGGGCAATGTGGAAGTGTCGAAAGATTCGATGTCGGAAATCACAGAGTTCTCCAGAAGCAGCGGTGGCGACTCACTATTGAACCACGGTTCAACGCTTCGATGTAGGGTTCACAGGCGCTTCAATGCGGTCGAGAGGACCCATTGCTCGCCTGGTCTTTAAAGGAGATGACTCCACAATGAGTTCAGATGTTTGGCGGACAGGTTCGCAGTCAACGATTCCGGATTTACTCATGCGGCGACTCGAAAGCGACCCAGACAGCCAGTATCTCGATGTGTGCGGCGACACGGTTACCGCTGCTGAGGTGTACGACATTGCGGCTCGACTTGCGGGTGCGTTCGTCTCGATGGGCGTCGCAAAGGGGGATCGAGTTGCAACACTGATCGAGAATTCGATCGAAGCCGTCTACGCATGGTGGGGGATCATTCTCGCTGGCGGTATCGCCGTTCCCATTAATACGGCGTACAAGGGCGAATACCTTCGTCATCAACTGGCCGATTCCGGTTCGCGAGTGGTGGTCGTGGCGGCGGAATTCTTTGATCGTCTCGAAGTGGTAGCGCCCTTGGTGGATTCGTTGCAGCACGTTGTGGTGATCGGAGATTCCCACGCTTCTCTCTCCGGAACGTCAACAAGTCGTTGGTCTGAGCTACTGACCGCTGAAGCAGATGTTCCGTCGCTTACGACAAAGCCGTCCGATCTCGGCACATTTATCTACACCGGTGGCACGACTGGCCTTTCGAAGGGTTGCATGTTGAGTCACAACTACCACGAGGCCCTCACGCGTCAGATTGGCATCTGCTGGGAACGTACTGCTGATGATGTTGTCTGGACCCCATTGCCGATGTTCCATTTCAATGCCATCACCACTGCAGTGTTGGGTCCACTGGTCTTTGGTGGTCGTTCTGCGATTTATCGCCGATTCTCCGTATCCAAATTCTGGCCGGAAATGAACCGTGTCGGCGCAACGATCACTTCAACCCTCGGAACGATGGCCTACCTGCTGGCTCATGATGTTGATCGTCCCGAAATGCCCCGTTCTGGAGCACCCGAAGCAAACACATCGCTTCGATTGCTTGGTGCGGCTCCAATGCCAGTCGAGGTTGACGACATCATGAAAAACCGGTTTGGACTCAAAACCTTTAGTGCGGCCTACGGGGTGACAGAGGCAAGCCTGATTTCGTGGCAACCGCCGGGCGGCTACAACAAGCCCAACGCAGCCGGTGTCATCAATGACGAATATTTCGATGTTCGCATCTTCGACGATGATGACAATGAATTGCCCCGCGGATCTCGCGGTGAAATCGTCATCCGACCCAAACGCCCGGAAGTCATGTTCGCTGGTTACTGGGGAAGACCCGAAGTCACAGTCGAAACCAGTCGGAACTGGTGGTACCACACCGGCGATGTCGGCATCATCGACGAGGAGAACTTTTTGTTCTTCGTAGATCGCAAAGCTGATTACTTGCGCCGCCGCGGTGAGAACATCGCGAGTTTCGAAGTTGAGTCGATCATCATGGGTCACGGTCAGATCGCCGATGTAGCGGTGCACGCTGTGCCGAGTCCATTGACTGAAGACGATCTCAAGATCACCGCCACATTGGTCGAAGGCGCAACGGTTTCCGAAGAGGAACTGTTTCTCTGGTGTGTTGAACAACTGCCGTATTTCGCGCTTCCTCGCTATATCGAGTTCCGCGACGAACTTCCTCGTTCGCCAGTTGGACGCGTCTTGAAGCGCGAACTGCGCGACGAAGGCGCCACTCCAACAAGTTGGGACCTCGAAGCTTCAGATGTGAAGTTCGAAAAGCGATAGCTCAGCTTTTTGAACGTTGCGCGAGTTGTTCGCGTAGGTCAGCAACTCGTTCAGCGATCCATGGCTGTTCGATCGACCACTGTTGTTGCTCAAGTTCCATTCTTGCCGCGTCTTCGTGATTGAGATCAACGGTTACGTCGAGGGTCTGTTTGGCCCGTTGCATCGCCTCGGGTGGCCGTGATGCCGCTCGACGGGCGTACTGCAAGGCAAGGTCGTACGCGTCGCCTTGCGGAACACAACGCCATGCCAATCCACACAAAGCAGCTTCCTCACCAGACAGGCGGTCGCCAAGCAGCGAGAGAGCAATGGCGCCCTGCCGCCCAACACGACGAGCGAGGCCTCGGAGTTGGCCGCCACCGGGATGAACGCCGAGATCTAAGAGGCGGGGATCGAACGACGCATTCGGCGAGCAAATGATCACGTCGCAAGCCAACGCAAGATTGATGCCAGCGCCGATGACTGGTCCGTCGATGATCGCGATCGTTGGAATGGCGAGGTCGATGAGCGCGTCGGCACCCCTTGCGATGTCAGAGAGACTGGCCCGGGGCTGAACGAGATCGTCAAGATCTCCGCCGGAACAGAAAACCGGGGGAGTCGAGCGAAGGATCAGCGCACGAGCCCCCTGTTGTGCTGCTTCGATCACTGCCGCTTCGAGGTCGAGCGCAAGTTCGATCCGAAGCGCGTTGCGTCGTTCGGAGTCGGCCAGGGTGAGAATTGCGATTGGTCCGTCGATGAGTTCGAAGTTGACCAGAGGATGATCCGGCGGTCTCTCGATCGGCGTAAAGAGACTCACGCTGTTGGCGCGAGTTTGCCGACCTCGATACCGACATGCTTCTCGCGTCGCCCGGTGTCGAAGGCCCGCTCGCTCACATCGTGTCCAGCCGCTTGAGCTCGAAGAGCCGCGACCGTTGCTTCAGACTTCGGAATGTGAACGAACGGGTCGAAGTTGTACCAACGCATAGCGTTTTCGTAGGTGATCTTGTTGATTTCGTCATCAGGGACATCTTTGGCAACTTCAGCGAACTCTTCGCCGGCAAAAGGCCAGGACGAATCAGAATGTGGGTAATCACATTCCCACGCAATGTTGTCGATGCCAACGTCGTGGCGAAGCTTTACGCCGATGGGATCGGCGATGAAACATGTGAGGAAATGCTCCCGGAAGACTTCGCTCGGGGTCTTCTTTCCGAAATCCTGACCGGTCCAGAGGTGATGCATTTCGTAGGTGCGATCGAGTCGGTCAAGGAAGTAGGGGATCCAGCCGATGCCGCCCTCGGAGAGCGCAATCTTGATGGTTGGGTACTTCTTCAAGACTCGTGACCAAATCAGGTCTGCAGCGACGGCGCAGATGTTCATTGGCTGCAGGGTCATCATGACGTCGATCGGTGCATCGGGCGACGTAATGGCAAGTTTTCCGGACGAACCGAGGTGAATGGAAAGCACGGTGTCTGTATCGCACAGTGCTTGCCAGAATGGATCCCAGTACTCGTCGTGAAGGCTTGGGTAACCGAGCGTGAACGGGTTCTCCGTGAACGTCACCGAATGAACACCTTTGGCCGAAAGACGCCGAATTTCTTCACCGGCGAGCTGCGCGTCCCACAGGATGGGGAGGCCCATTGGAATGAATCGGCCTGGAGCGGCTGCGCACCATTCGTCGACATGCCAATCGTTGTAGGCACGGACAACATCAAGCGCGAGGCCTTTGTCCTCACACGCTGCGAACAAGCGGCCACTGAATCCAGGAAAGGACGGGAAGTTCATTGACGACAAAAGGCCGCCACCGTTCATGTCCTTCACGCGTTCTTGAACATCCCAGCAGCCAGGTCGAATTTCCTCGAAGGATGTAGGCTCAATGCCGTATTCCTCTTTTGGACGACCGGCAACGGCATTGAGACCGATGTTGGGGATGACCGAACCCTCAAACATCCAAACGTCGTCGCCTTTGTCATTGCGTTCGATCTTTGGGAAGCGACCTTTCCACTTTGCTGGAGTGTGGTTATCGAACATTGACGGAGGCTCGACCAAGTGATCGTCGACGCTCACCAGAATCAGGTCATCGCTGTTCATTGCTTCCCCCAAGTGAGTGAATGTTGGTTGTCGTCGGTTGACGCAGTGGCCCTCGAGACGTCTCATAGAGACTCCTCGACACCGGTTTCAGTTCTCTGAACTATAGTTCAATCATTCGAACGAGGCGATGGGTACTCGTGATGGACGCACACAGTTGAGGGGAATCTCGTGGGAAGAAAGAAAGACGAATCCAAGAAGGCGGATCCGGCAAAGTCCGCTCGCACGAACCTTCATGGCGGCATCGTTGATGAAGCCGATGCCGCTGTCGGCGAACTTGAGTACGCGAAACGCATGTTCTCGGCTCCATTTGATCACGGGATCGCCCAACCTGACCGTGCCGTTTCGACGGTCAAGCACGGCACTCGTGCTCATCTCGAAGGCGGTGTCTCCTCCTCCAACCAACAGTTTTGGTGGCAGGGCGGAGGCCCTGCCACCGACGTGGCCGTGCAGAACATCACCATCTACCCGCCGACCCGCGGCCAAAAGACACAGGGCGACCCTTTCGAACCAGTGAAGATCGGGATCCTCATCGATATGGATCTCAATCAGCTCCTTGCTGACTGGATCGACCCCACGATCTTAGCGATCGAAGATGCTTTGAATGAAGGCGTTTGGCGTCGGAGCCCGATCCAGCTCGTGATCGCTGATGCGCGCGGCCTCCCTCGTGAGAACTACCGCAAACTCATCAAGGGTTATGAATGGCTTGTCGAAGAGGGCTGCGTCGTGGTGCTTGGTCCGATGATTTCGGACAACAGTCTTCTGCTACAGGACACGGCGAATCGCCTGGGCGTTCCGTGTATCGGTTGGACCGGTGCACACAAGTTCGCCAGTGAGTACTGCTTCACCGTTGCCAACGGCGACGTTGCAACCGAAGGCGTGATGTGCGCGCAGTGGTTGCACGCTCAGGGCCATGACAAGGTGGGTCTGTTCTGGGAAGCAGGATCCTCGGGTCGCGATTATGCCGATTATTTCCGCGACGCGGCACTGGGTCTTGGCATGACGATCATTCGCGAAGTCAAGCTTGAACCGAATCCTGTCGGCCTTAAAGACGATCTTGAAAGTATGCGAGCATTAGGCGCTGAAGGCCTCTACTACGGCGGTTACGGATACGCGACGTTCCATTTTGCTGACGCATTGAAAGAGTTGAACTGGGATCCGCCCCGAGTCATGGGAACGGCGTTCATGTTCTATTCGAACTCGAATGCGTGGGCGGAAGGTCTCGAAGGTTGGCACGGCGTCGATCAGCTTGGAGAAGACGGCGCGAATCCGAACTACAACGCAATGATTGATCGTTTCGAGAAGCGCTTCGGGCGAACGACGGGCAACGTTGTTGTTGCGCTGGCGTACGACACCGCACGCGCAGCGATTCACGGCATCGCCAATGCCGCGATTCCTACACCCAAGGATGTCAAGGAAGGACTCGAGCGCATTCGCTGGATGCCAGCTACAAATGGCGGCCCTGGTTGCTATGTGCAGTTCGGTCCGTGGGACCGCAAAGGCTACAAAGGTGATTTCCTTACGATCCGTGAACTACGTGGCGGCGAGCTGCGATTCGACGGATACCACCGACCGCAATGGCCTTCGAACAGAAACACCGAACGATGACTGCAACCCGAGCAACGAATCCAAAAGAGGAACGACGTCTTCTCCATCAGGAATTGAGTCGCACGCAACTTCTTGACGCCGCCGAAGAAATCTTCGGGCAAAAGGGATTTCACGAAACGACGTTGAAAGAAATTGCTGACCGCGCCGATTTTTCTGTGGGCTCGGTGTACTCCTTCTTCGAAAATAAAGACGATTTGTATGTCAACGTCTGGCTGCGACGTGGCGCCGAATTCATTCCTGGATTCGAAGATGCACTGAAGGGCGCGACAGAAGGTCTTGATGCAATCGCTCGGATCGTCGATTTCGAAGTGTCGTTCCTTCGCTCTCGCCCTTCGTTCTCGAATTTGTATCTGCGCTCAACGGCGTCGCTTGTTCCCACCTCGAATGAAGCTGCTTCTGAGAAGGTGCTTGAGAACGCGGAACACGTGCTCAAGATGCAGGCCGATGTCATCCGACGAGGCCAGGTAAGCGGCGAACTCCGACTCGGTGATCCAGACGCGTTGTCTCGGCTGCTCTCAGCGATGGTGCAATCGTTCCAGTCTGTGGATCCAGAGTCGGGGGCTGATCGCTCCCTTTCACTATCGCTCAGCGAATTTCAACAGATCGTCCGGTCGGCGTTTTCGCCGTCGTAACTTCTCGCACATTTTCTGCACATCATTTTTGGGGGAGTAATGGAAACAGGAATCGCTGGAAAGAGCATTGTGGTCGTTGGTGCTTCAGCAGGCATTGGCCGTGAATCGGCGCTCGCGTTTGCGCGTTCCGGTGCAAAAGTGATGGCCGTGGGGCGTCGAGAGGACAAGCTTCGCGAACTGGCAGCCGAGGCTGACCTTCTGTGGTGTGCGGCCGACATCACGGTCAACGGTGAACCGCAACGTTTGATCGCTGAGGCTGTGAATGCATTTGGTGGCATCGACATTCTGCTCAATGTCGCCGCGTCATCTCCCATGGTTGCAATCGCCGATGTCTCGACCGAGGTATTTCTTGGAGTCTTCGCCAGTAACGTCGTTGCACCGTCTGAGGTTTGCAAGGCCGCTCTACCGCACCTCAATGAAAACGCATATGTCGGATTTGTGTCATCGGAAACCGTCGGTCGTCCTCGTCACGGCATGGTTCCGTATGGGGCATCAAAGGCGGCACTCGAGGAAATGGTGAATGGGTGGCGAGTTGAGAATCCCACGCTTCGCTTCTCAACAATTCGCGTCGGCGCGACGATCGGAACCGACTTCGGTCGAGATTTTGGCGCCGAGGAGATCAGTCGTTTTCTCGAGGAATGGATCCGAGGAGGTCACCTTGCAGCAGAAATGATGAATCCACTTGAGGTTGGAGTCGAATTGGCGGAGCTGGTCGCCGTTGCGTACATGCATCCAACCGTTGGTCTCACCGACTTTGCACTCCGTCCTCCTGGCCCGCTCGCCACGATGGGCTAACTGTCACGATCGATCGAAGGCCCAAAATGACAACGTTTGATCCAACACACCGTGCAGTTTTCATCACTGGCGGTGCATCGGGACTCGGAGAAGCCACTGCGCTGTACTTCGTGAATCAAGGACACCCAGTGGTGGTCCTCGATCGCGATGCAACGAAGTGCGAATCAATCGCCGCTCAGCTTGGCGATCGTGGAGCCGTGATCTGCGGCAGTGTGCTCGACGATGTCGATGTGCAGCGGGCAATCGACGCCGCTCGTACGTTTGGCGATCTTCGTTGGGTGATTGCCTGTGCTGGTGGCGGTGAAGTGGGTGGACGCATCGTCGGAAAGGGCGGTAGTCCTCACGACATGGGTATCTTCCAGCGCACACTTGATCTCAATGTGACCGGTTCGTTCAATACGTTGAGATTGGCGGCGTCGGCAATGTCTGAAAATCAGCCCGACGGAGACGGAGAACGTGGCGCTGCGGTGCTCATCACGTCGGGTGCAGGGTTTGAGGGACAGATTGGTCAAATTGCGTATGGCTCGGCGAAATCTGCGCTTATTGGAATGACACTCATTGCTGCTCGTGACCTTTCATCGGTTGGCATTCGCGTCAATGCGATTGCTCCTGGCGTGATGAATACCAGTGCATGGGAACAAGGTCCGCCGGAATTAAAAACTGCGCTTGAAGCGACTGTTCCCTTTCCGAAGCGACTCGGTGAACCCGAGGAGTTCGCCCGGTTGGCGGAACATCTCCTGAGTAATCGCTATATGAATGGTCACGTTGCTCGTCTTGATGGGGCGCTTCGCTTCGCGCCGAAGTAACGAAGCAATTCTTCTTATCAGCGAATTGCGTACAGCTCGGCAACCACATCGGCGGCGTCGTCGATTGAACCGAACTGCGTCTCAAGGATCCACGCGCGTTTCAAGAACAGGTGGGCATCAACTTCCCACGTGAAGCCCATTCCACCATGTACTTGAACGCAGGTCTTCGCGTTCTCGGTTGCGGCTCTTGCTGCTGTGAGACGAGCGCCGGCAACTGCACGCGGGATCGAACCAACCTCGGGTTCATCGATGGTCACGCCGGCGGCCCACACCGAAGAGCGTGCGACCTCGGTGCGGATCCACGAATCGGCAAGGAGATGCTTGAGCCCCTGGAACGAGCCGATCGGTCGACCAAATTGCTCGCGTTCCTTTGCGTACTCAACGGCGAGTGAGGTGCTTCCGGAGGAATTACCCGAAAGTTGTGCCGAGGCGAGAAGAGAACCGCGTTGGCGCCACGCAGTTGCGAGTTCGGGTCCACCGACGGATTTGCCCTCGGGACGCGAAGCGAGGACGGTGACCGGTGTTGTCGGATCGGTGGGATGAAGAACATCGGAACCACTGATCTCTGAACATGAGATGAGTTCCACGCCATTGTCGGAAACGACGAGAAGTACATCGGCCGAACGGAAGTGTTCAACGATCAAGGGTCCGTCGTGGGGGAGGTCGACGAGGCAGGGGACAACGGAACCATCGATCACTCCCTCGACCACTCCGGACGCAAGTGTCGCGGCGACTAACGGTCCGGGAACAAGTGCAGCGCCGAGTGCTTCGTGAACCAAAACTGCGTCGATGAAGTTGAGGCCAACGCCACCGGATTCTTCAGGAACGGCAACTCCGAACGTGCCGAGTGCGGCAAGTTCGCTCCAACGAGAACGATCAAAGCCCGTTCGATCGCTGAATGAACGAATGATTTCGATCGGGAATCGGTCGGCGGCGAATCCCGTGATCATCTCGACAAGGGAGTTTTGATCGTCGGTTGGTTGAAGATCCATGCTCAACGCTCCCGGGGAAGTCCGAGCACGCGCTCGGCGATGATGTTTTGCTGAATCTGGGTGGTGCCTCCACCCAGAGAGATTGCGAATGCATGCAACTTCGCATGCACGAGTTCTCCGGTGGGTAGCCCATCGAGATCGTCGAGTGACAGCGACGATCGGTCGAGGACTCGGAGCGCAAGATCGCCCAAGCGATGTTGCGTTGTTGCGAATGC
>Ga0222712_10000687_pt1 | contig 43525 bp, 33 predicted proteins | sample C33_657DmetaG_FD_165043 | JGI IMG/M metagenome (GOLD analysis project Ga0222712, IMG submission 165043) | Estuarine water microbial communities from San Francisco Bay, California, United States - C33_657D | ecosystem: Environmental > Aquatic > Marine > Unclassified | place: USA: California... | reverse complement strand
GCAGATCGTGTGTGGCGCGCCGAATGCAGCCGCTGGCTTGAAGGTGCCCTTGGCGACTGTGGGTGCGGTGCTGCCTGGCGACATGAAAATTGGCGTGGCCAAGATGCGTGGTGTTGAGTCTTTTGGGATGTTGTGTTCAGCAAAAGAGCTGGGCTTGTCTCAAGAGCACGCGGGCTTGTTGGTGTTGCCCGGTGACGCTAAGGTTGGCGCGAGTGTGCGCGAAGTTTTGGATCTTGACGATACGTTGTTCACGCTTAAGCTCACACCGAATCGGGCAGATTGTTTATCGATTTTAGGGGTTGCCCGAGAAGTGGCTGCCTTAACCGGTGCAGCACTGACCCTTCCTCACACCGCGGCAATCAAACCTGCGCTCACCGAGGTGATTCCTGTTACGGTGCAAGCGCCAGATCTTTGCGGGCGTTTCGCCGGTCGGGTTGTACGTGGTGTAAACGCGCGTGCTCAAACGCCAGACTGGATGGTTGAACGTTTGAAACGGGCAGGGCAGCGCTCTGTCACCGCCTTAGTTGATATCTCTAATTACGTGATGTTGTTGCTGGGCCGGCCAACCCATGTTTTTGACTTGGATCGTATGCCCAAGCCCGCGATCGAAGTGCGGTGGGCGCGTGCCGGTGAAACCTTAACCTTGTTAAATGATCAAACGATCACTCTTGATCCCACAATGGGTGTGATCACTAGTGCAGACGTACCAGAGAGTTTGGCCGGGATTATGGGCGGTGCCTCAACGGCAGTCTCGCTTGATACGACCAACATTTATGTTGAGGCCGCTTTTTGGTGGCCTGAGTCGATCGCAGGCCGCGCGCGCAAGTTAAAGCTCAATTCAGAGGCTAGCCATCGTTTTGAGCGGGGCGTTGATTTTGAACATATCCCTGAACATCTTGATCTGATTACCCAGCTGATTTTAGATATCTGCGGAGGGCAGGCTGGCCCAATCGATGATCAGCACATCAAGCTACCAAAACGTGAACCAGTCACCATGCGCCTATCGCGCTGCCATCGTGTGCTGGGCGTGAAGGTTAAACAAGACGATGTGTCGCAAACGTTTACCCGTTTGGGATTTGAATTTACAGTGCAGGGCGACCATTTTGTGGTGTCGCCACCTTCGTATCGTTTTGACATTCAGATCGAAGAAGACTTGATCGAAGAGGTCGCTCGAATCATTGGCTTTGAAAGTATCCCAGCCGTGCCACCGATCGCAGCGGCTCGCATGAGCATGACGCCCGAGACGACTCGCTCTGCGCATACTGTGCGGCACGAGGTTGCGGCACTTGATTACCAAGAGGTCATTAATTTCTCGTTTGTTGAACAAGCCTGGGAGACCGACATGCTTGGGCACGCGGACCCGATCCAGTTGCTCAATCCGATTGCAAGCCAATTAGCTGTTATGCGTTCGTCGCTGTTGCCTGGTCTGGTGGCTAACATTTGCTACAACGCGAACCGCAAGCAATCGCGAGTGCGTGTGTTTGAGCTTGGGCGGGTGTTTAAACGTGCAAACGCGATGGCAGATGGCGCGCTGACTGTAGCGGGCGTAGATCAACCACAGTACTTAGCAGCAGCGGCCTGGGGCCCTGTGACTGAAGATCAATGGGGTCAAAAGAGCCGAGCGGTTGATTTTTTTGATGTCAAGCGCGACCTCGAAGTGCTGTTTAGCGCGCACGCTCAGCAATTACGGTTTGTGCCTGCTCAGCATGCCTTGCTGCATCCAGGGCGCAGTGCCCGTGTCGAACTTGGCCAAGTTGCGATTGGTTGGCTTGGTGAACTGCACCCCCGCTGGGTGCAGCAACAAGAGCTTGCATCAGCACCAGTGCTGTTTGAGGTGTCTCTTGAATCTTTAGCCGCTCTGCCAATGCCGAGTTTGCACGAGTTGTCGCGCCAACCCATGGTGCAGCGCGATTTGGCGATTTGGGTCTCTGCTGACAAAGCAGTACAAGCGTTGCTCGACACCATTGATCAGACGATCGGGGCGGATCCGGCGCTTGCTGTGGTGCAGCATGTCGGTTTGTTTGACTTGTGGCGCGACCCAGCAAAGGTTGATTCTAATGAAAAGAGTCTTGCATTTCGAGTCTCGTTGCAAGACACTGGTAGTACGCTTGATGAGGCACAAGTCGATATGTGTATGACCAAGATACGTGCTGCACTTGAAAGTGCCCATCAAGCCCGTTCACGTTAAACCAGAATGTCGGAAATTAAAAAATGACATATGAACATTCTTTAGCAGAATCACGCACTCTAACCAAGGCCGAGTTAGCCGAGATGCTGTTTGACCGCGTGGGGTTGAATAAGCGCGAGGCCAAGGATATTGTGGATACATTTTTCGAAGAAATTCGTGATGCGTTGGCACGGGGTGAGCCGGTCAAGCTCTCGGGCTTTGGAAATTTTCAAGTACGAAACAAGCCACCGCGCCCTGGGCGCAACCCTAAAACGGGTGAAACCATTCCTATTGCAGCGCGTCGGGTGGTGACGTTTCATGCAAGCCAAAAATTAAAAGGTGCAGTCGAACACACCGAAGTGCCGCAATCTGATGTATAAAACAAAACGTTAAGTTGTCTTTGTGCAAAGCGGAGGCTCGCGCTGCACAACTAGAGCCCTTATCCAATTTATGTGCTTTGAGTCGGCAGGTTCGTTGTTAGATTATGTAGACTCTTTTGCCCATCACGTTTTTACGCCGATAAATGATCCTTTCAGATACGCCCATCGTTTTGCCGCCGATACCCGCGAAACGCTATTTCACGATCGGTGAAGTCAGCGACCTCTGCGGTGTCAAGCCTCACGTACTGCGCTATTGGGAACAAGAATTTACTCAATTAAAGCCAGTAAAACGTCGTGGTAACCGCCGCTATTATCAACACCATGAAGTCTTGTTGATTCGCAAGATTCGCGAGTTGTTGTATGAACAAGGGTTCACGATCAGTGGCGCGCGAAATCGCCTAAGTGAGGGGCGTGAGATCCCTCAAGATCCAGACGCAGCTGTGCGGTTGACGGCGGCCGAACTGCATGCTTTGCGCACCGAATTGCGCAGCATCCAAGAGTTGCTCACTCAAGCCGCTAGCTCCGCAACGCAGACTGGTCAGCTTAGCCTGAGATAGGGCGTTAGCTCTGCTATACTTACGTTCTTTCGGGGCGTAGCGCAGCCTGGTAGCGCACTTGCATGGGGTGCAAGGGGTCGAAGGTTCAAATCCTTCCGTTCCGACCAGATATATCAAAGGGTTAGCTTTCACAAGAGGCTAACCCTTTTCGTTTGGGTCTGTGAATCGTCTCTCTGGTTACCGTTCGTCTGGCAATGATTTCCAAAATCAACTTAGTCATTGAAAGCTAGGGGTCCAAAAACTATTGAATCAGAAGATAGGCTTTATTGGATATTGAAATCACCCCAATATATGGGCTACTGAATGTTAAAGTAATCAGGCTAATTGGAGTAAGAACTGTGGCGGTTGCAATGAACATCGCCACGACTAAAGACTTTGGTTTTGCTACGTGAATAAATGCAACTGTGAGTAGAAGAATGACAGCGAGGAATAAAATCCCGCTTAACCGTAATGGGTGAATATCAAACGATGTATAAGCCAAACGGATACTGCGAGCGTTATTTACGGTCTGAAAGGCATTCATTAGCACCTTCGATTCCGCATTATTGTTCAACTGATTAGCAGCCTTGAATAAATCAGAACGCATAACAATAAATTTTTCTACCGTTTTTGAGGCGTCTTTTCTGTCTGACGTTAGTGTTTGCCACTCTTCTTCAATAATAGATTTTGCGTACATTCGAGTGGCATTGGCTAGATTGTTATCTTTTAGCTCCGGAAGCGTACTGGCAAGGCTAATGATCTGAATGAGTCCCTGACTTTCAGCCTTGATGGCTTGTGATGCGACGTTGTAGTTTTCCCAAATCGAGGTGCCCATCAAGGCACTGAGTAAGGAAAACAATACCGCTGGCAAGCCAAAGAAAGGAGCCACAACTCCCTCATACTGCAGCATCAATGGCCGAGTTTTTGGTGATAAAAAAATGCGAGTAATGATCACCGCAATTGCGATAAATACAAAAATAATGAACAGGACTAACTCGATTTCGTCGTCAGCATTTATGTTTAGCATTTTGGCCACACCGTTGAATTGCTTTGGTAATTCTCGCCGATTGACATAAGCGTACCATCAATGCCCCACTATTTCGTAAAGTTGTTGATGCCGTTAGAAGTACACGTTTGGCTGTAAGCGATCCATAAACCCTAGGCCTATTGCCAACCCTGATAGGCAAGATGAATAGTTTAATGGCCGCCGTTAACGGGCACACATTGAATCCTGCTGAGTGACTGTCCACAACTCACCCTGAGTGGCGATATCAATTGACTGAAAGCTGCGAACAGACCTCGGTCACAGCTGGCAAAGATCTTTGCACAACGGTACTAGACTTATCCAAAAGAAAATGTGATGATCGAAAAGTATCACAAACATGGAGACGCAACATGACCGAAGTGAAAAATCAGGCAGTGCAGCCTTCGTATGACCATGGTGCTAGCAGCACGCGCTTGATTGGTGACACGATTGGACAAGCCTTTGATAAAACGGTCATGACGTATGCGACTCAAGACGCTTTGGTTGTGGTCGACCAGGGTATTCGGTGGACTTGGCAAGAGCTGGGTGCCCGCGTGCGGGCCTTGGCCGCTGGTTTTCTCGCACTAGGACTCGAGCCTGGCGATCGTGTGGGTATCTGGGCACCCAACTGCTCAGAGTGGGTCCTGACGCAATTTGCAACGGCTAAGGTGGGGCTCATTCTGGTTAACATCAATCCGGCCTATCGTCGTGCTGAGTTGGCGTATGCGTTGAACAAGGTCGGTTGCAAGGCACTGGTTTTAGCGCCAGCGTTGAAATCCACGGATTACTTGGCAATCTTGACTGACTTGGCGCCTGAGCTTTCGAGCGCCAAGCCTGGCATGTTGCGGTCTCGTGCATTGCCAGAGCTTAAACACGTGATTCGCTTGGGTACGCCGCAAACCCCAGGCATGTTCAATTTTGATGATATCAGTGCGCTGGCGCAGCCCGACGACGCCATGCGTGTCGAGACCTTGGGCGCATTGCTGCAATTTGACGATATCATCAATATCCAGTTCACCTCTGGGACGACGGGTCAGCCCAAAGGTGCCTGCCTTACCCACCAAAATATTCTCAATAACGGCTATTTTGTTGCTGAAGCCATCAAACTGACCGACAAAGACAGGCTGTGTATTCCGGTGCCGCTGTATCACTGCTTTGGGATGGTGATGGGAAATTTGGGATGTCTGACACACGGTGCCACCATGGTGTACCCGAGTGCGGCCTTTGATCCACTGGCTGTGCTGAAAGCGGTGCAAGAGGAGAAGTGTACCGCTCTGTACGGAGTCCCCACCATGTTTATCGCCGAGCTTGAGCACCCAGACTTTGCCAAGTTTGACTTGCGTAGTTTACGCACGGGCATCATGGCCGGCTCGCCCTGCCCAGTCGAGGTCATGAAACGAGTGCAAGCCGAAATGAACATGAATGAGGTCACCATTGCCTACGGCATGACCGAAACCTCACCAGTATCCCTGCAGAGCGCCACAGACGATCCGTTAGAGCGCCGGGTCTCGACGGTCGGCCGGGTGCAGCCACATGTCGAAATCAAGGTCGTCGATACCGACGGACGCGTGGTGCCTCGCGGTGTCACGGGCGAGCTTTGCACGCGTGGCTACTCTGTCATGCTGGGTTATTGGAACGACGAAGAAAAAACCCGTGAGGCCGTTGACGCTGCAGGCTGGATGCACACGGGCGACTTGGCTGTGATGGACGAGCAAGGCTATGTCAATATCGTTGGACGTTTAAAGGACATGGTGATTCGCGGTGGCGAGAATATCTACCCGCGTGAAATTGAAGAATTTTTATACAGTCACCCGCATATTCAAGACGTACAAGTGATCGGTGTACCTGACGAAAAATATGGCGAAGAGCTCTGTGCCTGGGTGAAATTACGCGAGGGCCAGGTCATCACGGCAGACGAGGTGCGAGCCTTTTGCAAAGGTCAGATCGCTCATTACAAGGTGCCCCGTCACATTCGTTTTGTAGACGAGTTTCCGATGACAATCACCGGAAAAATACAGAAGTACATCATGCGCCAACAAACCATAGAAGCTCTTGCGCTGACCGAACAGAAAACTGCTTAAAAAAGGTTGCGTGGCGAAACGATTGCTGAGTGTTCAAAATAGGGATGAGGTACTATATTTTTTTCATAAAAATAAGGTGCTTTAGCTGATGTCGTCCGTCGCTAAAATTTGGAACCACATGAGACATTTTTTAATTATTTGCATCGCACTTATGCTGACCGGTTGCGCAACAAAAGAATATCTCAATGCGCAAACTGAGTGCTCACCCGCTGCGTTTCAACGATATCCCGTTAACAGCGTACAAATGTATGTTCAACGCACAAGATCCGTTCAGGTGGCAACGGGTGCTGAAGAGTGCGAGAGCCGTACAGAGGGCAATCGAACCTACACCCGCTGTAAGCCTGAGATGAGAACGAGGTCAGTGCCGTATCAATCATTAGAAATGGTGGATACGAACGCTCAGGCGCGCAACGCTTACTTACAAAATTGTACTGCACGGCTCTGTGTAAAACGTTTTGGTAATCCGGCGTGTGAAACTGCGCAAACTTCGCCGGCAAGCCCGGTAGTCGCGAATCCTGCCACAAACGCCGTCGTTACGAATCCTGCAGCAAACGCGGTCACTACGAAAACCCCAAAATCCCCGAAAAGCGCTGGTACGGCGCCTGGCACTAAACCTGTGCCTAAGTCACGTGATACTTCAGCAGACGACGATGACGATGATTGAGGGGAGGTTTGTTTGGGTCAATTAACCCTGCCTCTGCACAGCGACCGTAGCCCTTTAAGTGAAGGGAGCCTTTGAAAGCTTATGTTATGTTGGTTCTTTGGTTAAGTGCTGTGCTGCTAAGTACTCTAAGGAAAATTCTTTCGTTGCGACTCAAAGGCGGTTAGGGGAGGAAACGCTTCGGGGTCGGTTTGGACATCAATCAAAAAAGGGCTAAAGGCGTACTCAGGACGTGAGGACTCTTCGATTGCGGCTTTGAGTTCAGTGAGTGTTGTGACCTTGACGCCTGCGCAGCCGCAGGCTCGTGCGATCGCAACGTGATCGAGAGGCCCAAAATGACAAACACTAGTGTGCGTGCCAAAGCGACTATGCTCGGCGTTGATTTGAAACCCTAGTACACCGTTGTTTAAGACCACGATCGTCACACCAACGCCATGTCGCTTGGCCGTCTCCATCTCGGCCCAACAATGAGCAAAGCCACCATCTCCGGTTAAGCAGATGACTCGTTTTTCAGGTGCGGCAATTTTTGCGCCAATTGCCATCGGAAATCCCCAACCGAGACCGGCGATGCCACGCGGCGTTAGCACACGCATCCCAGCGGTGACAGACTTGATATATTGAACTAACCAGATCGAGGAATAGCTTGCATCAGCGACCCAGGCGATCGGGCCCTTAATGGTGTCTAGCGTACGCACCACTAGTTCAGGGTGTAGGTGCCCCTCAATTGAATCGGCCTCGGTATTGCGCTCGAGTTCGTGAGCTTGATGGGCTTTTTGAATGAGCTCGCGTAGCGCGTTTGTTCGCACGGTCAAATCAATGGCTTGTGTCTCACAATAACGCTTGAGCGAGGCTGTCAGTGCGGTGAGGGTCTCTCGTGCATCGCCCAGTAATCGTACGGCTGGATAGTTGCGCCCTAGCTCTTCAGGGTCAATATCGATTTGTGCGAACGTTGCCGACGTTGGAAAAAGTGTCCAACCTGCGGTGCCATTTTCATTGGTTCGAGTGCCGATAAAAATAATCAGATCGGCGTTGTTTATGTACTCTTTGAAAAATTTTGTTGGAGCCCGCGTACCCATGGTGTTCCCAATCACTCCAATTGAAAGGGGGTGAGTTTCGTCGATCAGTCCTTTTCCCATATTGGTGGTGGCAACAGGGATACCCGCCACGTGTTGAAGTGCGGCGAGTGCTTGTGCCGCATCTGAATGATGAGCGCCGCCGCCTGCAACCATCAATGGTTGTCGGGCGCTTGCGATCATCAGCGCGAGTTTGTCAATCAGCGGGGCTGGTGCAAGTGATCGATCAGCAGGGTAAGCACCAAAAGCATCGCTGTAATTTTGTGGCTGTACCACAAATGGTGTTGAGGCCTCGGTCAAGATATCTGGGGCAATCAACAAGACGACTGGGCCGGGTCGCCCGCTTGTAGCGATCTGAATTGCACGCTCGACATACTCACCGGCTCGGCTCGCTAGGTTGATTCTTTTTACCCATTTCGCGCAACTAGAAAACAGCGTCTCATGATCGAATTCTTGGAAGGCATTTTTGTCGGCGGTGGCGCGTGGTACCTCTTGGACAATCGCCAGAATCGGCACCGAAGCTTTGGTCGCTTCGGCGAGCCCCGCGACTAACAGAGCTGCGGCAGGGCCATTTTGTGCTGTGATGACAGAGATTTTTCGGCTTTGTCTTGCGGCGCCATCGGCCATCGCGATCCCGGCGTTTTCAGTTCTGTAGCCGATTTGTCGGATCCCGGCTTTTTCAGCGGCGAGAAACAAGGCAGTGGGGCAGCTTTGACCGTAAATCTCTGTCACACCCGCGGCAACGAGTACGTCGACGATGGCGTGAGCCGCACGGTAGCCGTCAAGATTTTGTCTTTCCCAAGTTCCCTTGGGTGAAGAACTTGAGGTGCTCTTGTTTTGCATGTCAGTTTTCGCGAGGATGCAATTTACTTGTGGTAATCGACGTTGCCTGGCCAAGGTTCTTCTGAGATATCAAAGACCATCCCTTCAAAGCCGCGAAATTTGTCGGGTCGTTTACGGTCTGCGAGGGGGGCCAGATCCATTTCATCAACGTAGGGCACGCCACCTAGTTTTTCGACCATATCGACACAATGGTCTGCCTGGTCTGTGAAGACGCCAAAATGATGTAGGCCGACATAATCCATGCCTTTGCCAAGTTGGTCGGTTTTAAACTTTAAGAGTGCGATATTGAGCACGCCATCGGTCAAAAAATATCCACTCGCTCGTTCGTTATCCATGTACTTGAGCTCTTTAAAGCCAAACACCTTCGTGTAAAACTCTAAGGCTTTTGCTGGGTCTTGCGTGGCAATAACGAGATGACGTAACTGAGACATATGCCTACTCCTACTCGAGGTGTGGTGAAAAATATTTTTAAGACAACTGACTATTCAGGGCGTATTCCTGCCGAGCGAACTAACTCACCAATCCGCACCGCTTCTCGCTCAATAAACTCGCTAAATTCTACAGGGGTGTTGGGTAACACTTCATTGCCTTGATCGACGAGTTGTTTGCGAAAGCTAGGCTCCTCTAGCACCTTACGCAGTGCCGTATTCAATTGTGTAAGCCGCGCTGGTGCCAGACCGGACGGCGCAAACAAACCAAGCCAAGTTGTCAATTCAAAACCGGGAAGGGTTTCGGCGATGGTGGGGACATCAGGTAACGCCGGTTGCCGCTCTCGGCTGCCGACGCCAAGAGGCTTAAGCTTACCGGCGCGGATCAGCGAGAGCGAAGTGGGTGGGGTGTCAAAGTAAGCGGCGAGGCGACCCCCGATTAGATCGGGAACAATCTGCGAACTGCCGCGATAGGGCACGTGTGCCAAATCGATCTTTGCCATATTTGCGAGCATGACCAGGCCTAGGTGTGAAGCAGAACCGTTACCGCTTGAGCCAACATTGAGCGGTGTTTGCGAGGCCTTGGCCATCGCGACGATATCGGCAACGGTATTAGCAGGGCTTGCGGTAGACGCCACCAACATCATTGGAGTCTGTGCGATCTTACCAATTGGTTGAAAGCCGCGAACGATATCAAAGGGTAGGTTTGGGTATAGAAACCGATTGACCACTTGTGTAGCAGTGTTGCCAAGTAGCAATGTATAGCCATCGGGCTTGGCTTGTGCCACAAATTGCAGGGCGATCGTACCATTGCCGCCAGAGCGATTTTCAACAATGACCGGTTGTTTGACGAGAGCCTCGAGTCGCACACCGACTAGTCGCGCCAGGACATCTGCGATCCCACCTGTTGCATAGGGCACCACAATCTTGATAGGTTCGCTTGGAAACTCGTCTGCACGAGCCGTTAAGCAGAGAAGTAACGCGAACGACCCGAGACAGCGTAACAATAGATTTTTTTTCATCTTGCTCATCCTCTTGGAGATTGTTTAATGAGTGCAATCAACCGGGTCGTTTCTTCTGTGGTGGTATCCCAGCGGCATACCAAACGAAACATATTTGGTGCCCGGCGATAAAACAAAACGCCTTGAGCGATGAGATGATCAACGGCTTTAGGGTGCATTTCAACAAACAGTTCGTTGGCCTGTACCGGCGCCAGTAGTTTGACGCCCTCTAGGTGTGCGATGCCTTGCGCAACCGTTAAGGCAGCCGCGTTAGATTGGCCAGCCAAACGTAGCCAAAGATCATCTTGCACATACGCTAACACCTGTGCTGAGGCGAAGCGCATCTTTGACCAGATCATGCCAGCGCGGCGTAAGTGGAAACCCATTTTTTTTGCGATGTCAGGGTTGAAGACCACGATCGCATCGGTTAGCAAGCCACCGTTTTTTGTCACGCCAAACGACAAAATATCGACGCCTGCTTTCCAGGTGAGTTCAGCTGGGGTGCAGCCAAGGGTGGCGACGGCATTGGCAAACCGCGCGCCATCCATATGCATCGTGAGGCCGTGCGCGCGGGCAACCTGACCTAACGCGGCAACTTCTGAGACCGAATATATGGCACCCATATCGGTTGCCTGCACAAGGTTGACCGCCTCGGGTTGGTTTTTGTGTGCTTGCCCTTTGCCGGCGGTGCTAACTGCCGCATCGAGCGCCAAGGGGTCGATCTTGCCGTCAACGCCGTGCACCGGCGAGACTTTCAGGCCGCTACCGAAAAAACTGGTGGCATTGCACTCTGACGTATTGATGTGCGCTTCAGGGCTGCAATACACGGCACCAAAGGGGCTGCCAACTGCGGCGAGGGCCAAGGCGTTTGCGCCGGTACCGGTTGGCACCGGAAATATCTGCACCGGATGTTCGAACAGCTGACTAAAGCGCGTCTGCAGTTGCTTGGTGAGTGCATCGCCACCGTATCCCAAGACCGACCCTTCGTTGGCCGAGACAAGCGCCTGAATCAGTTCGGGCGCTGCGCGCCCACAATTGTCGCTGCGAAACTCTAAGTCGGTCATATTGATACTCAACCTTTGTTTAGGTGTACGGGGGATGCTCGCTAAATCGCAATCTGTGTTCCTAACTCGACAACACGGTTTGCAGGCAGCTTGAAAAAGTCGGTGGCGCTTGTCGCGTTTTTAGACATGAGTCTAAAGACATGCGCGCGCCAAGGCGTGAAGCGACTTTTTGTCGTGCGCACAACCGTTTCGCGCGCTAAATAAAAGGTGGTAGACATCATGTCAAACGTCATACCGTGGGCTTCGCACAATTTGAGTGCCCGAGGCACGTCAGGATTTTGCATAAAACCGTAAGTGACAATGACTCGACTAAAGTTTTTACCTAAATCTTGGGTCTCAACTTGCTTTGAAACTTTGACAAACGGTTTATCTGCAGTTTTGATGGTCATTAACACCACGCGCTCGTGCAAGATCTGGTTGTGTTTGAGGTTGTGCAACAGCGCCGACGGCACGCCATCTGGCGAGCTCGTCATAAACACAGCTGTACCACTAACGCGATGTACATCGTTGGTAAATTCAATGAACGACTCAATCGGCATACTGCCTGAAGCTGTCTCTTCGTTGACCAGTTTGCGACCGCGTCGCCAGGTCGTGAGCACGGTAAACGACACCACACCTACGACAAGCGGAAACCAACCGCCATCAGGAATTTTGATTGCATTGGCAGCGAAAAAAGCCACATCGATGACCAGCAAAGAGCCCGCCACCAAGAACACAAATATCCAGTGCCAGCGCCATAACAGACGCATGACGAAGGCGATGAGTATGGTGTCGATCAGCATCGTACCCGTCACTGCGATGCCATAGGCTGCCGCTAAGTTGGACGAGGATTTAAAGCCGATGACCAGTGCGACAACCGCAATGTAGAGAGTCCAGTTGGTGAAAGGCACATAAATTTGGCCTTCTTCTTTGCCAGAGGTATGGATGATTCCCATGCGTGGTAGCAGGCCCATTTGAACGGCCTGGCGCGCGACTGAAAACGCGCCCGAAATCACGGCCTGAGAGGCGATCACGGTGGCGACCGTTGAGAGCGCAATCATGGGGATCAACGCCCACTCTGGCGCCAACATATAAAACGGGTTACGGATGGCTTGGGGGTTGTGCAGCAGCAGGGCACCCTGTCCAAAATAATTCAACACTAACGCTGGCATCACAAAACCGAACCAAGCCAGCCGAATGGGTGAGCGACCAAAGTGACCCATATCGGTATAAAGCGCTTCGCCACCGGTGACGGCCAAGACCACCGCAGACAGAGCAAAAAACGCAAGCTTGGGGTATTCGTAAATGAACTGAAGGGCGTAATAAGGGTTGAGCGCCACTAACACTTCGGGGTGCTTGAAGATCTGGTTGATGCCTAGGCACGCCAACACCGTGAACCACACAATCATGACGGGCCCGAAGAACATGCCCACTAGGCCAGTGCCGCGCTTTTGAATCATGAACAGACCGGTCAATACGATGACCGTGACTGGAATCACAAAATCTTTAAGGGTAGGTGCGATGATCTCAAGCCCTTCGACCGCGGATAAGACTGAGATGGCCGGAGTAATCATGCTGTCGCCGTAAAACAAGGCAGCAGCAAAAATGCCCAACATCGTGAGAAACCAAGAGAGCCAGGCCGGATTTTGCCGCGAGGTAATTAGTGCTAACAGTGCGAGCGAGCCACCTTCACCGCGATTATCGGCGCGCATAATAATTGCGACGTACTTAATCGACACTAGGACCATGATGGCCCAAAACACCATTGAGAGCAGGCCAAGGATGTTTTCGGGGGTCAAAGGAATCGGATGATGCCCATTGAAAATTTCTTTGAGCGCATAAAGCGGACTTGTGCCGATGTCACCAAAGACGACACCGATTGCGCCTATTGCCAAGGCGGGTAGTGCTTTACTATTTTTCATTCGATCGCATTCATTGAGGCTACAGGGATCAATTGTATTGAGTTACTGAAGCTTTAGGGAATACTGGAGGCAAACGGCGATCGAGCGACTCGATGAGGTCGAGTCGCTAAACCTTTCAATCTGCCTTTATGTTTCGTTCTTTCACGATCTTCGCCCATTTTTTGGTATCTGACGCGATTTGCTCTGTAAATTGCTCGGGGGTGCTGGCGATGACTTCAGCGCCCATTTTTTCAAGCTGCCCACGCATCTCGGGTTGCGCCAAGACGGCGGCGATATCAGTATGCAATTTGGCAATCACAGCTTTTGGAGTTTGAGCGGGTGCGACAAAGCCAAACCAATTGGTGAAGTCGTACCCCGCGACACCCGACTCAGCCACGGTGGGTACATTGGGTAAGACGGGTGAGCGCTTGGCGCCCAGCACAGCCAACACCTTTAAACGACCTGACTGAATGTGTGGCAACGCTTGCACCAGGCTATCCATGGTGAAGTCGACTTGCCCACCGACTAAATCGGTAAAGCTCGGGCCGCTGCCTTTGTAAGGTACGTGAGTGAATTGCGTGCCGGTCATGCTGGCGAGCAGTTCAATGGCCAAATGCGGGGCACCACCCATCCCTGAAGACGAGTAATTCAGCTTGCCCGGTTTTTGTTTGGCAAGTGCGAGAAGCTCTTGCACATTGTTGGCTGGCATCGAGGGATGTGCCACTAAAACAAAGGTGACACCAACGACGTTGGTGATTGCGGCGAGATCTTTACTAGGATCAATGTCCATTTTGTACAGATGTGGATTAATCGCCATGTTGCCCAGCGTGGCGAGCATAATGGTGTAGCCGTTGGGTTCGGCGCGTGCCGCTAAAGCCGTGCCAATGGTGCCACCTGCGCCACCTTTGTTCTCGACAATCACAGACTGCCCCCAGGCTGCGGTTAAACCCTGCGCGACCCGGCGAGCAACGATGTCCGTGCCGCCACCAGGTGGAAATGCCACAATCATTGTGACTGGCTTATTTGGATAGCTGCCGGCGGTTGCCTGCGAGGTGGCTGTGTTGGTTTGTTGGGCGAGCGCAGAGTTTGTGAAACAAAAGGCTGCGGCACACAGAGCGAGTTTAAGTTTTTTCATCATTGTCTCTAAAAAGCTTTGTTGAACGACGTAACGTTATCTTCGGTCTTAAGCCATACCAAGCGACCCTAGATTTTTTTAAGCGCAGCTGTAGTCGCTTACACCCGTTGGCACTACGCCATTTGCGTTTGCAAAAACTTCTTGGCAGTGTCTTGATCAAGCAAAGGATAGACATCCATGTGTGCAGGAACAATATCGCCCCATTCGTTCATTAAACGGTGCAAGGTTTCGGTTGAGTCGACATTAAATAGCGCAACTGCGCCACGGCCAACCCGTGCGTGCACCGAGACGGCCAAGCCTGACTCAAGCAGAGGATTCATCCAATCCCAGTAGCTATGGCGCGTGCTCGCCATTGAAGTTGGTTTTTCGGGGCGAGGGGTGCTAATGACTAAGAACAGCATGGGGGGGTCTCCGGGGCGATGACGCCTAGTTTTTTGTTGAAATATTTCAGGTAGTGATTGCCGCGCTGTCACGCGGCAGTAGGGCATTTAGTCTACTGTATCTTGATTCACTCAATAAGTTGTGGTGACTAGGTTGTGATGACCTAAGCAGGATGCTGTGATTTCCAGTGCCTCGCAATATCGATACGACGACAGACCCAAACGCGATCGTGTTTGGCGACGTGATCCAAAAATCGCTGTAGCGCAATGAAACGACCAGGGCGCCCTAGAATGCGGCAGTGCATGCCGACCGACATCATTTTTGGGGTCTCATTGCCCTCGGCATACAGCACGTCAAAGGTATCGCGTAAATATTCAAAAAAATGTTGAGCAGTGTTAAATCCTTGTGGCGTGGCGAACCGCATATCGTTTGAATCGAGCGTATACGGAACAACCAGTTGATTAATGGTTGAACCATCAGTTTTAGTCACTGGCGTATAAAACGGTAAGTCGTCACCGTAGTTGTCGCTGTCGTACTCAAAGCCACCGTGATCGGCGACCAGGCGTCGCGTGTTGGGGCTGTCGCGCCCGGTGTACCAACCCAGTGGCCATTGGCCTTTTGTGATCTCTTTAAGCATGACGGTGGCAGCTTGCATATGCTCGCGCTCGGTCGCTTCATCCATGCCTTGGTAATGCAACCAGCGCAGGCCATGCGAGGCGATTTCGTGCTTTTGTTCAAGCAAGGCTGCGGTGAGTTCGGGGTGACGTTTTAACGCGAGTGTGACACCAAAGACGGTAAGCGGCAGTTTGCGACGTTCAAATTCGCGCAAGATCCGCCAAGCGCCCGCGCGTGAACCGTATTCGTAGATGGATTCCATGCTCATGTGTCGCGCGGAATAGCTTTCGGCACCAACGATTTCAGACAGAAACCGCTCTGAACCCGGGTCGCCGTCGAGCACGGTATTTTCAGCACCTTCTTCGTAATTCAATACAAACTGAAGGGCAATTTTGGCTTTGCCGGGCCAATTGGCTTGCGGCGGTTGCGCACCGTAGCCAACGAGGTCGCGTGGGTAGTGTGATGAGTAGGCGGGCTGAGCAAAGGGGTTGGGCATATTGGTTTTGTAAAAAATTAGAAGACGAGTTCAAGAATATGATTAAGATCATGACAGCAGTAGGTAACAATCGTCAATGAAACTCTGCTGTAAGTATAAATTGGCATGAATCTTGCCTCAATGGACACAACATGACAAAACAGCTACCTGATTTTATTGAATGGCGTGCCCGTGACTTAGCCACTCGCGTCAACAGGCAACATCTGACCGCAGTGCAGGTCATGCAGGCTGCGCTAGAGCATATTGCTTGGGCGAATCCGCTATTGAACGCGTTCATCGATATCGATCACGCCTCTGCCCTCAAACAAGCGGCTGGGGTTGATCTGAAGATTCAGCAAGGCGCGCGCCTGCCGTTGGCAGGTGTGCCGTTTAGCGTCAAAGATAATTTATGGGTGGCGGGGCGGCCTGCAACCTACGGCTCGCAGCTTTATGCGGATCATATCGCCCCACGCGACAGTTGGTCAGTCGAGCAACTTAAAAAACAAGGGGCCATTTGTATTGGCATCACAAACACGCCCGAGTTTGCGTGCAAAGGTGCCACGCAAAATCCCCTGCACGGCATCACGCGTAACCCCTGGAATTTAGACTTAACGCCGGGTGGCTCTTCAGGCGGCGCTGTGGCCGGGGTTGCAGCCGGTTTAGTCCCCGTTGCGCTGGGCACCGATGCCGGCGGCTCGATTCGGCGCCCAGCGGCGCATACCGGGCTCGTTGGCTTTAAGTGCACACTTGGCTTGATTCCGAACCCCTGGGGGTTTCCGGATCCGAGCCATGACCTCTCAACTATTGGCATCGCCACACGCGACGTGCAAGACTGCGCCTTGATGCTCGATGTTCTGGTTGAACATCATCCTAACGACCCACTCTCGCACCCTTTACCGATGGCGATGGTTGCGCCACAGCCGTTTACCGCAGCGCTGAACGCCCAGCGCGATCAAACGCTTAGGATCGGTTTTTCGATGGATTTGGGCTGTGGTTTTGCCATTGATGACGATGTAGCGGTGGCCATCGAGGCTGCCATTCAGCAACTACGGCGGGCAGGATGGAAGATCGACATCTCGCATCCCGCCTGGCCACCCAAGACCAATGAATACCCCTTATTGGCGCAACAACAAGCCGGGTTGGCTGCATTGTTTGGGCAAGCGTATCAAGAGGCCCCTCAGATCTTTGATCCGGATATTGCCGTGCAAATCGAAGCCGGGCAAAAGGCAACGGGCCCAATGATTGCGGGCTTGTCTTTGCAACGTAATAGGTTGCGTGAGGCCTTTAACACGTACTTTGATTCTTATGACTTACTGCTGTGCCCGACGGTACCGGTTGAGCCTTGGGCATGCGAAGGCCCACCGCCGAATGTGATTGGTGGCAGGCCTGCCACCCCACGCGGGCACGCGCCGTTTACACCCTTGTTTAATTATTGTGATGCGCCGGCGTTATCTGTGCCCTGTGGCTTTGGTAAAAATGGTTTACCTCTTGGGTTGCAAATTGTTGGGCCGCGCTATGGCGACCTGCGCGTCTTACAGTTCGGCTTTGAGGTGCAGAAAGTGCTGAATCTCAAGATGAATTCGCCGATGATCTTGGCACAGACGCAGCAGGAATATGCGCAAGAGTCAAGATGAAGTTCTGCTGGCATGAGCAAGGCCTGCGGGTGTGTGTTTTACTTTTTTGCCTGGGATTGAGTATGAATGACAGCGCCTATTCGCAGAGCCTGCCCAAGGGTTTCGTTTATGTTGATCAAGTCGTGCCTGATATCCGCACTGATTTACGTTACCGACTTTCTGACAACTTTGTTGGTGCGACCGTTGACGGGTATTCAGGCGCGCGCGCGATCCTGACCCAACCTGCCGCGCAGGCCTTGGCGCAAGTGCAGACAGAGTTACGCGAGCTTGGCCTTGGTTTGTTGATTTTTGATGCCTATCGGCCGCAGCGCGCTGTCAATCATTTTGCACGTTGGGCGAAAGACTTGTCGGCCAACAATATGAAGCCGCGTTATTACCCAGAGGTTGAGAAAACTGAGTTGTTTTCACAGGGCTATATTGCGTCACGCTCTGGTCATAGTCGCGGCAGTACCGTCGATTTGACGTTGGTGAGCCTGTCACCACCTTTTGAACAATTGGATATGGGGACTATCTTTGATTTTTTTAGCCCACGCTCTTGGCTGGACGCTACGGGTTTATCGGCTGCGCAAGAGCGCAATCGCGCCTTGCTTCAGCGCACGATGAAGACGTATGGCTTCACCCCGTATGCTAAAGAGTGGTGGCACTTTACGCTGAGCGCAGAGCCGTTTCCTGAGACTTACTTTGATTTTGAGATTCGCGATGATTTGAGTGTGCGGTGATTGCGTTTGTTTTGTTGCGGCTGGCCTAATAGCGTAAGAATCGTCATACAGAGCGCACGCGTTTAGCTAAATTATATTTAGTTACGTGAATCTTGGATATAAATTTGACCAATGCCTCATCCGCCGGCACACCGGCACTTGGTCGAACACTTGTTTCTTTCAGATAATAAGCCTCAGCCTCAGAGATAAACTTAGCACTACCTGTGTAAAATCCTTACCTATTCGAGAACAGTTTATTTGTCTTTGGTCTGCCACACGAAGAACGCAGACTGGTTGGATGAAATGTGATGAATTGTTCAACCCCTAGATAAGGTCTGATCTGCATGGCTGGTCAACTGCTTGTTAGCGGCAATCCGCAAAATTACAGCGCAATCGGTGAAGCTGGGCAACCTATTTATTCGGTCGCGTTTCAGCTCAGAGAAGCGGTACGACTGAAAGCCGGTGCTGACGTGGCGAATTGTCTCGCGACACCGCAACGCAACGAACAAGGAAACGTGATCGACTGGTATGCGCCTCAACATGGCGATGTCATACCTTGGTCTGCTGCCACCCCTGAAGAGCGCGAGCACGCTCTGATCATGCTAGACGCGGCACAACGCAAAATCGACGAGGCGGTACGCCTGCTCAAAAGTACTGAGCCGCGCTCTGATCAAGCGCTTCGAGAAAAGAAAACACTGCTGCCTTTGCTAGATAAAGTGTTTATCTTTCCGGATTCGAATTTTATTTTTTTGGTGAACGGCAAACCGGTCGTCACATTTTGGGGGTTTCATGCGCAAGGCGTAAGCTTGCCGGCTGATCCCTTCGTCAGTCTGCGACCAGTTGTGCCAGCGCCCGTTACTGCGCAGCCCGCTGCGCCAACCAGAGGCCGTGCATGGTGGTGGTGGCTGCTGCTTTTGCTCTTGCTGTTGCTGCTTTTGTTGTTCGTGTTGCGTAGCTGTGGCGCGCCGCCTTGGATGTTGCAGGCGATGCCGATACTTGAGCATCTGCAGCCTGCGCCTGAGAGTACGTTGGCGCCTCAAAACCCAACAGGCGTACCTTCGATCCCCCTCAACCCAACAGCGAAACCCGAGCCGTTGCCCGACCAGCGTGTTGGGGTGCCTAGTCGTGTTGGTGGTCAAACAGACAGCACAACGATTATTACCAATGGTGGACCAAACTCGAGTACGGGCGTTGTGCCAGCCCCGGCAATTGTTGACTCGGCGAGTACGTTGACAGAGCAGCGCCCCAACGCTTCTGTTGTGCCGGACGCTACCGGCGCAGCGCCCGACACGAATACTCAAGCGCCAGTCATCACGCCACCAAACTTGCCTCTCACAACTGGGCGCGAGACCGATAAGACTCAACCTGAGTTGAACACGACAACGCCACCACCCAACAGCGCCAATAACCCAAATATTGCGACGCCTATTCCGAATGCCGCGACGGCGAACCCGAATGCCGCGACGCCCAGTCCGAATAGTCAAACGCCTGGGCCTGGGGCGAGTGGTCAACTTGGCAACCCGATGTTGATACCGGATTCTGCGCTCAATAGTGGATCGACTCGTTTCTTGGAGGGCTCGTGGAGTGCGGGGGCCGGCATACAAGACGCTGCGACCGGCAAACCTGTGCGCCTTGAATACGACTTTAGTCAGGGTAATGGACAAGGGCGCGTCACGGTAAAACGCGGCGACGGCGTTCAGTGCACGGGTTCAGTCGGTGCACAGATGCAAGGCCGCAGCGTGCAGATCAATGATCGCGGCACCGCGAAGTGCACCGATGGCAGCACGATGGCGTTGCCTAAAGTCACTTGCACGCCAGGTGCAGGCAATCAAGCGGCCTGTCAAGGGCAATACGATAACGGTACCTCTTTTCCTGTGTCGATGCGACACGCCCCTAAATAGCAGGACCTCATTTCATGCTTGCAGATATCAACGCGTTCGAAGAACAGACCACGCTTATTATGGGAAGCGGGGTTCAATTTCTGGATTTTGCGGCAACCTTTGTCATCAAAGGTCAATCGGGTGAGTTTGCAAGAATGGGAGATGCTGGCCCCTTGGCCAGGCTGCAAGAAGACGAGCGCACTGGCAAGTTGCATTTTTCGTTTGACGAGAAGAAACAAGCGGTCGTGCCGACCGTGGATGTGAGTTTGGATCAATCGTTGCGTTTGCTGATTGATACGTGGTTGCCTGTGCCGTACTTCCGGTTTAGTCCTCCAGCCCGTTTTGAAGAAGGCCCCTCAAACTGGGCACGCGTGCGCATTACAGAAGTTGGCGCAGGCCTTGACCCTGGAGGCAACACACACCGCATCACCTTTGCGTTTGACACTAAGGTCATAGAGGGTCGCAGTGATACGGCTTACATGGGGCCCTCGACTGACGACATCAAAGCCGGGACGAGCTTTGCGTTTGCGCATCGTTCGCACGAAATGGGTTGGTTTCTTGATCAGCAATGGCTCAATCTATGGTTGCAAGAGTTGTTTAGCGAGCTTGCAAAACCTCGTTTAAAACGTGACGCCGAAGATATTCGTGAAGAGACGGCTAAATTGCATCATCAGGCGCACTATCTCAATATTTTGCATTTACTTGGGACTCAATTGGCGTTACCCGAGATCAAGGTGATCTCGAACGAACGCAACGATTTGTACAAGCCCATTCAAGTCGATTTAGTGCTTGACGTTGGTAATTCACGAACCTGTGGCATCTTGGTTGAAGACCATCCGCAAGAAAATGATGGCTTAAGACGTCGTTATGAGCTTGAACTGCGCGATCTTTCGCATCCCGAGCACGTGTATCGTGAGGCGTTTGAGAGCCGCATCGAATTTGCGCAGGCATCGTTTGGTAAAGATCATTTTTCGGTTCAAAGCGGGCGCAATGATGCCTTCTTGTGGCCAACGATTGCCCGCATTGGCCATGAAGCAGCTGGCTTAGCTAGCTTGCGCCGAGGCACCGAAGGCGCGACCGGCCTATCGAGCCCCAAGCGTTATTTGTGGGATCAGGACAGTTTTGAACCGGGATGGCGCTTCAATACTTCGAATGCCAAAACTGAAATCGAACCCCATGCAACGGCAGCTCCGGTGTCGCGCTTGATCAATGAGATGGGCGAGGCTCTTTACACGCTTGATCCGTTTGATCGTATGCCGGTGTTTCATCCGCATTATTCGCGCAGCTCATTGATGACGTTTATGTTGTCTGAGGTTCTTGCGCAGGCACTGGCGCAGATTAACAGCCCAGCGCAGCGGTTACGCCAAAGTCATGCCCGAGTCCCACGTCATCTGCGTTCGATTATTTTGACCGTGCCTCCAGCGATGCCCCAACCCGAGCGCAAAATTTTTGAACAACGTATGCGTCAGGCGATTGGGTTGATCTGGAAGAGCATGGGTTGGCATCCTGAAGATGCTGGTATCGAGACTGAAGAAGAGCGTCGTGCCGCGTTTCCAGGTTTTCCGGAAGTGCATGTGCAATGGGATGAGGCGACCTGTGGTCAGGTGGTCTACTTGTTTAGTGAAACCCAAAATAACTTTGGTGGTCGACCAGAAGAGTTTTTTCAGGCGTTGGCGCGACCCGATCAACCCCCGCGTGCGGGTTCGACCGATCCGTATATTTCAATCGCCACGATTGACATCGGCGGCGGCACAACGGATCTGGTGATCAACGAATACTTTTTGGATAAAGGCGAGGGCAATGCTGGACGCGACGTAGGTGGTGGGGCTTACATTCTGCCTGAGCAGCGGTTTCGCGATGGTTTTAAAATCGCTGGTGATGACATCGTTCTGGATGTGATTCGAGCAGTGGTACTGCCGGCGATCGGCAATGCTTTCAAGGCTGCTGGTGTCGCAGAGCCTGAGGCGCTCGTTTCGAAATTGATGGGCAGTGAGTCGCTTGATGCGCAGATTGCGGTGCTTCGGCAACAATTTACCTTGCAGGTTTTATATCCTGTTGCCTTGACTGTCATCAAAGAGTACGAAAGATACGACCCACTCGAGCCCGGTAACTTGGGCTCTAGGCTGGTATCCGAGTTGCTCAGTGAGGTGGGGCACCCTACCATTGACGTGCTGGATTACGTCAATACGGCAGTGCAGCGCGCGGGCGGGACGCAGGCAATCGGCTTCAGTATTATGGATGTGGGAGTGCAAATTAATCTGCGCCGCTTACACGAGCTCTTTTTGCGCGGCGAAATGAACATCTGTAAGACCTTAAAAGCAATGTCTGAAGTGGACTACGCCTACCAGCCGGACGTCTTGCTGCTTACTGGGCGCCCATCGCGGATGCCTGGAGTCTTGGCGTACGTGCGTTCGTTGTTGGCGTTGCCAGCGGGTCGCATTTTACCGATGCACCAATATAAGACGGGCCCGTGGTACCCCTTTCATAAAAATGGTCGCATCGACGACCCAAAGAGTACTGCGGCTGTTGGTGCCATGCTGTGTTTATTAAGTCGCACTCTGCGTCTGCCCAATTTCTTTTTTAGATCAGCAGCGTTCAAACCCTATTCGACTGTGCGCTTTATTGGCATGATCGATAACAATAATGCGATCAAAGACGCAAACCTGTTTTATCGCAATATTGATCTCGACAACGAAGAGTATGAGTTTCCGGATACGACCTTTGAAATGCGTGGCTCGATGCGCTTGGGCTTCAGACAGCTCGAAACTGAGCGCTGGCCCGCCTCGCCGTTGTACACCTTAAGTATCGATGATCGAGACCTACGAGAGAAACTGGCTTCGAAAGGTGTGGTGCTAAAAGTTTCGCTTAAGCGCAGCGAACGCTCGGGCCCCGAAAGTTTTGAGTTGGCGTCGGTAGAAGGGGGCTCAAAAAGCAAAATCAAATTCAGACTCAACACGATGGTAGATGCGGGTTTGGGTGCTTCGCAGTACTGGCTCGACAGCGGCAGCGTGAGGTAATCGGCATGACAATTGAACGAGCAGAGAAATTAGTATCCGGTTGGGCCACCATTCATCAAGAGTCGGGTCAGGCGATTGATTGGATTCAACGCGTACGAGGCAACGCGCGCAGCGTGGATAACGAGGCCGATAGCTTGATCTATCGTTTGCGACGCGTGCGTAATCAGGCAAAGAGTTTGGGTGTTGCGGCCGGACTGCCTTCAACTGTTGGTTTTTTTGGTCTCTCGCAAGCAGGAAAATCGTATTTAATTTCTGCGTTGGCCGCAGGGGGTGATGGCAAGCTTGAAACTGTTGTTGACGGACAGCGTTTGGATTTTATTAATCATATCAATCCACCAGGCGGCGGTAAAGAGGCAACCGGCTTAGTGACGCGCTTTAGCTTTCGCGCGAAGCAAGGGCCAACGGGCTTTCCGTTAGAACTGAAGTTATTTGAAGAGATTGAACTTGTCAAAATTTTTGTCAATTCGTTTTTCAACGATTTTAATTTTGAAAAAATTGGGAATCCAATTGATGCCATCGATGCAAAAAGAAAGCTGTCAGAGCTTGAAGCGCGCAAACGTGCGCAACGCGTAGCGGGTATCTCTGAAGATGACATGGTATCTCTGTGGGAGTATTTAAAAGAGAGTTTCGGTAACTCAATTGGTCCCTTAACAGCAGAGTTTTTGCCTCGCGCGGTGGCCTTGGCACCTTTTCTCAGCATTGAAGATCGAGCCCAACTCTTTGGTTGTCTGTGGGGGCAGGCTGGTGCGCTCACTCAGGCGTTTTTGAGTTTGGCACAAACTTTAGCCCAGCTTGGGCAACCCAGTCGTGTGTTTGCACCGATCGAAGCGCTGGTTCGCAAAACCGAGAGTGGTGTGTTGTCGCAAGCTGACAGCATCATGAACGTTGATATGCTACAGCGTTTAGGCAGACCTCAAGATTTGCCGGTGAGCGTATTGCCAGTGATCGCTGGGCAAGCGCAGGCGCAACAAAAAATCACCATGGCACAACTCGCGGCACTCACGGCAGAGTTGACCTTTCCGTTGGTGAATCAGCCGCATCAGAAGATTTTTGAAGACGTCGATTTACTTGATTTTCCGGGCTACCGCGGGCGCTTGGGCTTAGATTCTTTAACCGATATCAGCGGCGCGCAAGGCAAGGATCAAGTCGGCAATCCGATCGCGCAATTATTATTGCGAGGCAAAGTCGCTTATTTGTTTGAACGCTACACCGAGTCGCAAGAGATGAACGTGCTTGTGGTGTGTACGGCCTCGCATAAGCAGTCTGATGTGACCGAGGTTGGTCCGGTGTTGTCGAAATGGATTGAAAAAACTCAAGGTAAAACCGCTGAAGAGCGCGCGCGCCGCGACCCTGGTTTGATCTGGGCGGTGACGATGTTTGATATCAAGATTAACGATTCGTTAACCAAAGATGAAGACATGCTGCACACGGTTTGGAATAATCTTGTACAGATGACCATGCTTGAACGGTTTGGCGATCGTTCATGGATGCAAGATTGGGCAAAAGGCGTCGAGTTCAACAACACCTTTTTGGTGCGGAAGCCGCGCACACCGGTTTCATTTTTAGACGTTGAGGGCGGACAAGAACGATCGATCACTCAATCGGTGGCGTCGCAGTTGTCCTTAATGGAAAAGACCTTCGTTCAGGCGCCACTGATCGCGACACATGTCTTTGAACCTGCACAGGCCTGGGGCGCCATGATGACCTTGAACGACGGAGGCATCGAGCGTTTAAGCCAGTACTTGTCGAAAGTCTCGACACGCGAAGTCAAGCTTGCTCGTATCAACGAACTGATGAACGAGGTATTACACGAACTGATCGATAATCGTTTAGGGCGCTGGTTTCATCAAGATGGCATGGGTGAGGTCGAGGCCAAGCGTAAGATCGCCCAGCAAGTCGTGACTGCCTTAACGCCACGCATTCGTCTTTTAGGTGAAATTCAACAGCAACTGCAGCTGTCTGACAGTACTCTGCAAAGTTTGTACTTAGGTGCTGGGGTGGACGCACAGGACAACGCGTCTGAGGCGATCGTTGATACACCCTCTGCTGTCAACCTTGGGGATGATCCGTTTGGGTTAGGTGAAGGACTCGATCTATTCGGAGATTCTGCAGCGAAACCCGAGACCACACAAAAGGTCGCGCCAACGGGCAGCGATGCTCGCTTTGCGAAGTTGGTCTTGAGCGCTTGGTTTGAGCATTTACGAAGTGTTCCAAGCGATGAGCAATTATTGACGTACTTTGGTTTACAAAAGGCCGTTGCTGAAATGCTCTGTGACGAGGTGCTGACCGCTGGCGCGCGTGTTGATTTACAAGAACATCTTTTTAAAGTGGTGAGCCGTACTGAACAAGTCGGTACTAAACGCGACAAACTCGTTGACCGACAAGTGTTGGCCGCGAAGACTGTCTTGGCAGATTTTATTGCCTGGCTAGGCTATATGGAAAAGCCCGTTGAGAGTCGACCTGAGAGTCGGGTCAACAAAGGACAAAAATTGTTTGCACCACCGACTCGTATTGGTCAGGGGCAGCTGCCCGCGATTGGTAATGAGGCGATTGATCACACCCGAATCTATATGGGCGACTGGTTGGTGGGCCTCGCTCAACTAATCGTCGAGAACGCCGGGCATGACGGTGGGCGAGAAATAAAACCTGAACAAAATGCTGAACTGGGCGCCATGATCGCCAAGTTTAAAACTGCACATTTGACTGAACAATGAAAAAAACCTTACCAGAGCTAAAACCTGCGGTTAACCAAATACCTGGCTACGCGCTTTTAACCCTTCAGGGTTGGGAGACACCCGCCGCGTCGTTTGATTGCAGTTACGAAGTGTGCGTTCAACGCAATCAAGACAGTCGTTTCTTAGGGGCCGATAAAAAGTGGACCGCCACACAAACTTGGCACCAAGTGGATGCGACCGAGAGTCAAAATGATTTTGTGGCACTCACACTTGGCCCAAATGTGGTTGACCCACTGGTTGAGAATCCACAGATGACCTACTTGTTGCAAGCGCGCTATGGGCAAGAGCTTGCACAAGGTGTGATGCGGATTCGCGAAGGTGTTTTATCTTCACACGCTTCTGGGGTCACTGGCGAAGCGGTATCGCGCATCGCGAAACCATTTGAAACCGCAGCGCCGGCGGTAACAGCAGCAGCTATGACACCCGAGGTGCCGCTAACGGGTACACCGAACGTGGCGCCAGAGCCAGCCAATCCATCAAAGTCAAAGTCATCACCTGCAATGCTTATTGCCGCGATTGTGTTGGTGTTGTTGCTCATTGCCGCCTACTTTGGCTGGCGCTGGTACCAAAATCAGCAGCAAGTGGTCGTCACGCCGCCAACCGTAACGACAGGAGTTGCTGCGGTAACGACGCCACCGGCCGCTGAGCCGCCGGTCGCAACGCCCGCTGAACCTGCAGTTGCACCGCCCATCGCGCCGCCAGCGGCTCCACCACCTGAGCCAGCACCTGTTGCGGCTACCGTTGCACCACCGCCACCGCCACCTGCAGCCTGCAGCAGCGCAGCACTGGCCGCCACCAAGGATGATTTGTCGTTTATTCAGGCTTGTCTAAAAACCACCCCTGATACGGCGAAGGTGTTAGCCGTGATCGAGACAGCCAAGACGGCAAAGCGTTGCGAGATTGTTCAACGTTTATATGCGTTTAAAGGGCAAGCAGGTGACATGGTGATCGCGTTGGCTTACGCCAAAGAGTTTGATCCAAAATTCTTTACAGCAGGTTGTGTGACAGCCGCTGACAAGAACACAGCCCTGTACTGGTACGACTTGGTGCTTTCAAGAGATGCGAACCACGCTGAAGCAAAAGAGCGTGCCGAGGCCTTGAGGAAATAAGACAACGTCTTGGTGCTTAACTGTCTGACCCAAAGAGGAAACGGAATGAAAGGTTTGTTTAGAATCGGTTTGAGTGCAGCCCTGCTGTTTGGTCTGTGTTTCAATGCATTGGCTTCGAATAAGCCTCTTTTGCAAGCGGGCAAAAAGACGTTGTATCAACGGGTCTTGACGACCCCTGGCTGTAAATTGACGGTAAAGCCAGGCGATCAATCGGGTGCTGCACAAGAAGCCTTTAGCCGTTACTACGTGTATCAACGTCAACAGGTCACTGGCAAAGAATGGATTGAAGTTGGCACCGATACAGTAGGCAAAAAAATTGGCTGGCTGGATAGTGCCTGCACCGTTGAGTGGAAGATGCAACTGTCGCTAGCCTTCACCAACCCAGCCGGTCGGGATTTGGCCTTGTTTTTTAAAGATCGTGTCAGTATTGAAAAAATTGCGGATTCTGCCACACCGGCTCAAACGTACGCGCCAATTTTAGAGAACATGAAAAAAACTGGGCGTGATCCAGTAGTGGTCGCGCGTGAGCCCGAGCTGTTTGTCGACTTAAAAAAGAATTTTTACTTGCTACCGATTTTGCAAGCGGAAGAGATTAAGTCTGATGCGGGTTTTGACCTAAGAGTGCTTGAAGTGGCGTCGGTCAGCAAACAAGATCCTAACGCTAACCCCGCTACGAGCCCGCAGGTTGTGCAAAGCTCAATCAAGGCCTTTAACGCTGGGGTTGTGTTTGTGCTGGACTCAACGTTGTCGATGGATCCCTACATTGAGCGTACCCGTGAGGCGGTGCGCAATGTCTACAACAGAATGGAAAAAGAGCAACTTGGCGACAAAGTGAAGTTTGGGATGGTTGCGTTTAGATCGAGTATTAAAGCCGTGCCAGGTCTTGAGTATGTTTCTAAAATGTATGTGGATCCAACCAAAGTTAAAGATGGCGCAGATTTTTTAGCCAAGATTAAAGATCTGAAGGCTACCAAGGTGTCGAGCGCGAAGTTTGATGAAGATCCATACGCAGGCGTGTATGACGCGTTGTTCAACATCAACTGGAACGAATTTGGTGCGCGCTATATCGTGTTGGTGAGTGATGCGGGTGCCATAGACAGTAACGATCCTCTATCCTCGACAGGTTTAAACGCCGAGCGTTTGCGCGAATTTGCCAAAGAAAAAGGTGTTGCCATCTACGTGTTGCATCTAAAAACCGCAGCGGGCGCTCAGAACCACGCTTCGGCTAAACGGCAATACGATGTTTTGTCTTTTAATGCGGTAGCCAACAAGTCTCTTTATTACCCTGTTGAAGCCGGTAACGTCAGCACGTTTGGTCAGACGATCGATACGATGGGCGCGGCGTTGGTCAACCAGATCAAAATGGCCTCGACGGGCGAGGTCGTCGCGGGCAGTGCTGCAAGTGCGACGGGCAATCCACCGCCACCGCCTGCAGCACCGGCTGCTGCACCGAACGCGACAGCCGCTCAAATCGCTCGTGATGCAGAGCTGATGGGGCGCGCCATGCAACTCGCCTACCTTGGTGATGTGACGAATGCAAAAGCACCGCCATTCTTTAGAGCTTGGATCAGTGATCGGGATTTGGTTCAACAAAATTTACCGACCACTGAGGTGCGGGTGTTGCTGACCAAGGCGCAGCTCAGCGATTTAAGCAGTGTGGTGCAGCAAATTGTTGACGCCGCGAACGCTTCGCTGGTGTCGCCGGGAGATATGTTTGAGCGCCTGCGTTCGGTCGCCGCCACAATGGGTCGTGATCCAAATGATTTACGTCAAGCCAATGCGACTAAGCTCGGTGAAATGGGTCTCTTAGGAGAATACTTGGACGGGTTGCCTTATCGAAGCGATATCTTGTCGCTTGATGAGGAGGGCTGGAAGAGCATGTCGGTTTCGGCCCAAACACAGTTCATGATGCGCCTGAACACCAAATTGCGGCAATATCAAATTTACAATCAAGACGTTGGGTCGTGGGTATCTTTAGCAAAAGACAGCCCGCCTAGTGAACATGTGTATCCGGTTTTACTAGAGTCGTTGCCCTAGCGTGCAGGCGCCCATTCTTTCTGTGACAGACATGCACGTGTCGCGTGGACGCGTAGGGCAAGCCTATCGCGTTGAGCTATCGTCATTAACGCTGTGTACGGGCGAGGCGGTGGCTGTTGTTGGGCCAAGCGGTTGTGGCAAAAGCACTTTACTTGAAGCCTTGGGCTTAATCCTAAAACCCGAACGGGTCGGGCTGTTTCAGTTACTGAAAACCGATCTCGCCAGTGACTTAACCTTGCGGGCAGGGCGCAGGGAGGCGCGTTGGGCACGTTTGCGTCAGCACCAAATGGGTTATGTGCCTCAAACCGGCGGTTTACTGCCGTTTTTAACGGTGAGGCAAAATATCGATTTGCCGGCTTCGATGTCAGGCCGTGCGATCGATCGCACCTTGCTTGCTAGATTGGTAGAACGCCTTAAACTCACCGATCTGTTAAACCGGTTTCCCCGTGAATTGTCGATCGGCGAACGACAACGCGTGTCGTTCGCACGTGCTGTTGCGCACCAGCCTGCTTTAATTTTGGCAGATGAGCCCACTGCTGCCTTAGACCCGAACTTGGCGCACGAATTATTTGCGTTGATTATCGAAGTCGTGAGCGAATTCAATATCGCGGCGTTGATTGTTACGCACGAGTGGTCGCTTGTGGCTGAAAGCAAACTTCGCAAGGTTGTTGCGGTTGTGCAGGCCGATCACAGAACGGTGTTTCATGAGCAGTGATTACGCCTCTCCGCGTCTCAGCGTATTGCTCGGTCTTGCATTACGCGATCTGATCCATGATCGAAAAGTATCGATTTGTATGATGGCCTCAGTGGTGGCAGTGGTGGCGCCCTTATTGTTATTGTTTGGACTGAAGTTCGGCATCGTCAGTCAAATGCGCCATGACTTGCTCTCTGATCCGCGCAACAAAGAAGTCAAGATGATTGCCAGTGACAATCTGGATCAAGCTTGGTTTGATCACCTGCGTGCATTGCCCTCGGTGGGGTTTGTGATGCCCTTAACGCGTGCGCTAAATACGGTTGCTGATCTGTATGTTGACAGTAAACGTTTTGCTGAAAATGTTGAGTTGATACCGACTGCAGTCGGTGATCCACTCTTGGGTGAGGTACGACCGCCCTCAGCGGTGAATCAGGTTGTCTTGACGGCAATGGCAGCGCAACGTTTGGGCGTTCAGCCCGGCGACACCGTTCGGCTTAATATTTCGCGCCAGTTAAATAAGGTGAATCAGCGAGGTCAAATACACGTGCAAGTTCAGGCCATCTTGCCTGCCGCAGCCTTTGGTCGAGCGGCTGCCTTTGTGACCTTACCGTTGCTGGTCGCACTCGAGGACTTTCGTGATGGGTTTCAAGTGCCTCTTTTAAATGCGGCGCAAGGCGAAACCCCACGCACGCGGCAACATTTTGCACGGGCCAGAATTTACGCCAGTGAGATTGATCAGGTGGAAGCATTAGCCTCGTTCTTAACGAGTCAACGCATTGAGACGAGTAGCCGCTTAGCTGAAATTAAATCTGTTCAACAGATTGATCGCGTGCTGACCATTATCTTTAATGTGATTGCTTGGGCGGCCGTGCTGGGCTGTGCAGCCTCGATGATTGGTGGGTTGATGGCCAATATTGATCGCAAACGTAAAGATTTAGCGCTACTGCGCCTGTTTGGTTATGGTCGCCAAGCGATGCTCGGTTATGTGGTGATGCAGGCGACGACGTTGACGGCGGTAGGATTTGGCCTTGGCTGTCTGTTGTACGGGATGGGTAGTGTGTTGTTTGATCGGCTCTTGGGCGTCGCGTTAAGCGCAGGGCGTTTTGTGTGCCGACTTGAACCCATGCATTTTGCCTTTGCGTTGGGTGCGGCGTTACTGGTGAGTTTGTGCGTGTCACTCAGCGGCGGCATCTTAGTCACACAAATTGAACCTGCAGAGAGTTTAAGAGATGTATAAGACACTGAAAAGCGGTTTGAAATCGAAAAAGGTTTTAGAGCCCACTGCTGGGTTAACGCTCAAGCGCGTATGGGCAGCAGGGCTGTTGCTGGCTGTGACGCAGGCAGTTCTTGCCGCGCCGTGGGATACAAAGTTTTTTAATCCTAAGCCCGCAGAAGATGACGTGATCTTGCCAATGCCTTGCGAAGGTTCGATGGCATTCAGAAAAATTCATGTACCGCTAGACAAACCGCTTGATGATCTCAAAGTCATGCTTGGTTCTGACTCTGGTGATCTGCGTTACCTTGAACAGGCTCACCCAGCATTTATTGCTGGCAGCTTTACCACTGATAAGCCCGCACCCGGTCGTTACTACTTGATGGCTAAGTACGAGCTCACTGAACTGCAGTATCAAGCGGTGATGACTGAAGCGTGCCCAAGGTCTTCGATGAAGCTGATGAGTCCGCAAGTGTCTATCAGTTGGTTTGAAGCGATGCAATTTAGTGATAAGTACAACGTATGGTTAAGAAAAAATGCTCTTGAAGCCTTGCCAAAAGAGGATAAAGTGCCGGGCTTTGTGCGCTTGCCAACCGAGGTGGAGTGGGAGTTTGCGGCGCGTGGAGGCAACGCGGTCTCAACCACTGACTTTCGAGCCTCGATGTATCCAATGGTAGACGGTATCAACAAACACGTATGGTTTGCGGGCTCTCAATCTTCGAACGGAAAATTACAGGTGACTGGTTTGTTGCAACCTAATACGCTTGGCTTGCATGACATGCTGGGAAACGCAGATGAGATGATGTTTGAATCATTTCGGTTAAACAAACTCGATCGCTTTCACGGGCAAGCGGGTGGTTACATTGTTCGGGGCGGTAACTACACGACGGCCGAGGCCGATATCCGTACCTCGTGGCGACAAGAGCAAACCTACTACCGCGGTGCTGAACCCAATCGCTTGAGAACGAGTGGGTTGCGCTTGGCATTGGTGGCCCCTTCCTTAACGTCTCTTGATCGTGGCAAAGTCATTGAAGCGAGTTGGGAAAAATTGGGTGCTAGTCGCGAAGCGCCGGCAGGCGTGGCCCAGACACCAGGGGCCACGCCTCAAGCCACAGCCCCGACGACCGTCGAGCGCTTAGGATCGTTGCTCAGCGGCATGAAAGACGACAAACTAAAAAAAGAACTTGAGACAGTGAGATCTGAACTGCGTGCGAGTAATCAAATGCGCGATGAACAGCAAAGTTTGGCGATTCGGTCTGCGTTGCAGCAGGGGGCTTTTGTCTGTTCATTGCTAAAACGCGATGCTGACTTTTATGAAGATTTGTTGAAACCGTATACACGAAGCTGCACAAAAACAGACGGGCTCGACGATTCTGCGCTTGCCCGTTGTAATTTACTCAAGACGAACATCGACAATAGAAAGCGTACGCTTGATCTGGTTGTCAGTATGTATTCTGACGGGATTATTCAAGCTAGCACGATTTATACCGCGGCGATGATTGCACCAGAAGTGAGCGTTGAAAAACAACAGCTTGAAGCACGCAAGAGTAATTTGCATTTATATCTCAGTACCTATTGGACTCACTTAAGTGGTTATTTGCGAACGCGGCAGGTGACCCATAGCGACTGGATTGCTGGTTGTCGGGCCGTGCCGAATTGAGGAGTGTTGAAGGCACTCAAGGGTCTGGCTGTGACAGAAAATAATTGGTGAAGAGAGGTTGGAGTAATTGAGTTGCAATTAGTTTTACAAAATGTATTCAAAATCTTGTGCAGTATTTATCTACCCAAGGAGAAGTTAATGTTGAGTTATTTTGCTATGCGTACCCGGACATTGTTTGTGACACTGGTCTGCGGTGTATTGCTTGCTGGTTGCCAAAATATGGGCGGTGGTGGTGTTGACCCCCGTTTAAGTAGTGGGGATGACGCACAGTTCTTTAGCAAGTCAGGTCTTCAAGCCTGTGCCGTTGGCGCAGTAGCTGGTGCACTAGCCTGTGCCGTGAGTAACTCTGGTAACAAAGCCGCCTGTATGGCGATTGCGGCAGTGGCTGGTTGTGGCGTGGGTGCCGGCGCAAACTATTTGCTCGATTCGCGTCGCGCCAAATTCTCAAACAACGAACAACGTATTGATTCGTTTATTGAAGACGTCAAGAGCGACAATCAAAAATTGCAAACGCGTATTCAAAACATCAGCGTAGTCTTGAAAGAGAACCAGCAAACGCTAAAAACAATGCAGCAGCAATTGGCCAGTAAACAAATTGATCAAAGGAAAGCGAAAGAACAACTTGATCAGATCAATGCGAATAAAGCCTATCTAGAAAAGCAACTTGCCGACATCAATGCGCGTATTGATGGTTATCAAGAGATTATTGATAAAGAAAAAGCGTCAGGCGTTCAAACAAGAAGACTTCAGTCTGAGTTAGCGCAATTGTCAAAAACGCGTGATGCGATGAAGAGTGATCTTGATATCGCCTACGGGTTGGCGCCATCCATTAAGGTGCTGGGCTAAGTCGATCGGTAATGACCGACTCAATCGCTACGCTTGCGTGGTGGTTGAGTGTGGCATACAACCTTTGATGCCATGCGCCCGTGGTTGTCAGCTCACTTGTTGTTGCCTGTTGCGGGCGTTGAGCGAGGTGCTTGTTGTATGTTGTTTTATTCTTTCGAATTGTAGTTTGTCAAAAAAGGGATTGTTATGAAAATGCGCTCAATGTTGATGCCAATGGTGCTCTGTTCTGCGACGCTGTTGGCAGGCTGTGCCGTTGACAAAGCCGGTTGTGATCCAAGAGCCATGCGCGATGCTGGCTTATTCACAAAGATGAATTGCGATTTTTCGGGCTCGTATGATGCACGTGCCGCTGATAAAAATGCTCAATTGCAGGCTGAGCAAAAAAACAATGAACTTCTTAAACAAGCCCTAGCTGATTTAAGTAAACAGAATGAGCTTGCCTCTGCCGACCTCACCGCTCGCCGAAGCCAAATTGCTGGAATGAACCGCAGCGTGAGCGCGTATCTGAATCAGTTGAAAAATTCAAATCCAAACAATGTGGCCCTGCAGGCGCAAATTGCCAAAGCGAATGCCCAGTTAAATGCATTGAATAGCACTCCGATTTCTTCTTCACCGGCCTCGACCCAAGCACTGCAGGCGCAAATCGATAAGGTGCAGAAAGAGATCCAAACACTCAGCTCCGATTACGCGATTTTGAGTAAGTAAGGATCAGGCAGACAATGATTCGTATTACGCAGCGTGCGTTTGATATCAAGACTGCGGGGCAACTCGAGTCGCTGCACGCTGCGTTCGTACAAATCCTTGCCAATCAGCTGCCACCCAGTGTGGCAGCGCTCTATGCGACGCCTAAGGCTGATGCTGACGGTACCGTGCAGTGGCTGACGAATGTGAGTGGGCAGCCTCGGCCTTATGCTGAGTTGCCTGTTGCTGAGGCAGGGCGCTTAAAGACTGTGTTGTTTGAGAGGCTGTCTGCGCTCAGGCAATATGCCGAGGTCTTGGAAAAGCAGCCGGGCCATGATGCTGCGGCGGTTGAGTTGCTGAAGCACGCCGGTGCCGAGCCGCCAGTTGAAGCGATTTTCTCACTGAACGGACAGCCAGTATTGTTGTATTGGAATCATGCTTTACCGCCGGATCCTAAACGTCAAGTGCTTGCTGCACCTGTCGTGCCGCTTGCGGCGGCCACTGTGGCTGTCGTCGCGACTCCTGTTCTAACCAAAGTATTGCGTTGGCTGGCGGCGCTTTTGGTCTTGCTAGTGATTCTATTTTTGTTGTGGTGGTTTTTTTGTCCAAAATCTTGGCGTGTGTCGAACGTTGACCAAGCGCTCGCTCCAACCACTGAGGTTGTCACGCCACCCCTGGTGAGCCAAGTGTCGCCACCGCCACCGCCAGCGGCACAGCCACCTGAAGTGGTTAAGCCTGCTGAGCCAGAGACGCCTCCAGAGCCGCCTGCACTGCGTAAACCCGTTGACCCACCTGAACCTGAGGTGCCGGCAGAGCCTGTGCCACCTTTGGTTGAAGTGCCTGAGCCCGAGCCAGAGCTCTTGCGCCCGCGTGTGGTGACACCTGAACCTGTGCCGCCAAAACCTGAAGTGGTGCCCCCTAAAGTTGCTGCGCCGGTCAGGCCACCTGTTCCAAAAGCCATTACCATCGAGAACGCTAAAGATGTCTGCCCAGAAGATCGGCCGGCCTCGTTGGCACCTGAAATGATCGTTGTCTTTGATGCGTCGGGCTCGATGCAAATTAATATCAACGCGACCGAGGCTGAGCAAGAATGGCTGTTTAAGATACTGAATGCGGGGCCGAACCCACTGAGTCGTTTAAGTCCAAGTGATCGTCAAAAATTTGAGCGCTTGCACCGTGAGCCAACGCGGATCGTGACCGCTAAGCAAGCCACGATTGACGTCATGCAGCGTCTACCTAAAGACGTGGGGACTGGCTTAGTGGTGGTGGATCAGTGCCCAGGCGGTGCACGTAATCTAGGTCGTTTTAGCCCGAGCCAACGGGGACAAATGATCAATCGCTTAAGTCAATTGCGGCCGCACCAAGGTACGCCTTTGGCGGATGGCTTATTACAAGGAGGCGAGTTGGCCGATGGTGTGACGCGTCAATCTACCATTCTGTTGGTATCCGACGGAGAAGAGAACTGTGGCGGTGACCCTTGTTTTGTGGCTCGTAATCTTAAGCGTCAAAAGCCACATCTTAAGATCAATGTGATTGATATTGGCGGCACGGGTGCTGCAAACTGTGCGGCCGAGTTAACGGGTGGCAAAGTGTACACAGTGTCAAATGTCAAAGAACTCAACCTCGCGGTCGAACGCGCCACCCAAGAGACTCTTGGGCCAGCGCATTGTGCTAAGCCAAATTAATTGCTGAGACCGTTACCCGATCTGTGATCGACTCACTGGCTTAGGTTATTTCAACCCTTCGGCCGCCAGTGCCGCAGCCACTGCTGGATCAGCATTCATCCGCTGAAAATGCGCCTCAAGGTTTGGCATGCCAGTTAGGTCAACATTTTTGGCTTTCGCCCATCTTGTCGTGACATACAGATAGGCGTCAGCCACCGAGCGCCCGTCTGACAACCAATTACGACCGGCCAGATGTTTATCAGCCACTGCATACAAATCGCGCACGCGCTTGATGGCGCTAGCTGACAGTTCGTCTTGACCCGCTTTTTCGGCCATTAAACGCGCTGCACCAAAAATCATTGTGTAGGTTTTATGGATATCAGAATTGCATAAGCCGAGCCAACGGCGTGCCTCAGACCGCGCGCTGAGCGAGTCACCACCAAGCAACTTAGCTTCGGGATTTTTTTCGGCCAAATACTCAAGAATCGCAATGTTTTGCGTCAAGGTAAAACCATCGTCATCGATCGCCGGTACTGCGCCCAACGGGCTGATGTTGATGAAAGGCGCAACCTTTAGCGCCTCGCGCGATACCGGAATATATTCGAAGGGTTTACCAATCCAATTCAGGGCGATGTGGTCAACCAGTGAACAGGCACCGGGGAGTCCGTAGAGTTTCATGTTTTTCCTTTATCGTTTAGGGTTAGGTTCAGTTCAAAATTTACCAGCTTGATAATCTTGCACCGCCTGTTCAATCTCGGCCCGGGTATTCATCACAAAGGGTCCGTACTGCACCACTGGCTCGCCAATCGGTGCGGCAGCCAACACCAAAAAGCGGGTATCTGTTTCAAGGCTGTTGACTCGGACCTGCGCACCAGCGCCCAATACGGCAAGGTGGCGCGCGCTAATGCGCTCGTCGCCGACCATCGCTTCGCCTTCATACACGTACACAAAGGCGGTATGGCCGACAGCGATCGTTTCAAGAAACTCCCCGTGGGCGCCCATGTGCACATCCAGCATTAAGGGTGCGGTGGTCATGCCCTGCAGCGGGCCAGAAATTGGATCAAGACCGTTACTGTAGGTGCCCGCAATGACCTTCACGGTGCCCGAGCCATCCAGCAAATCCACCACTGGCATGGAGGGTGAGGGGATGTCGCGATACGCAGGCGGGCACATTTTTTCGTCTGAGGGCAGATTGATCCATAACTGAAAGCCGTGCATGCGGCCTTCGGTTTGTTGGGGCATTTCAGAATGGATCACACCGCGACCGGCGGTCATCCACTGAACATCACCGGGTCCTAAGTCGCCACTGTTACCCATATGGTCTTGGTGCAACATGCGGCCATCCAACATGTAGGTGACGGTCTCGAAACCACGATGTGGATGGTCGGGAAACCCGCCGATATAGTCTGAGGCCTCGTCGGTCGAGAACTCGTCAAGCATTAAAAAGGGGTCAAGATTCAGGTCGGGCGAATATGAGTAGACGCGTAACAATTTGACCCCAGCGCCATCGTGGGTGGGACGGCCGGGCAAGACTTGCTCGACTTGGCGGATATCGGTGGGTGCTGAGGGGTAGGTCATTGCGTTTCCTGATTATTGCTAATGCGTAGACTCTAGTCTAAGGTATCCTGCCCTGATCGAGGCAAAAAAGGGCTAAGATCACGGTTACTTTTACTCGAGGATCTAGCGCATGAGCCGCCCATTTAAGATTGCAGTACTGCCAGGTGATGGTATTGGTAAAGAAGTGATGCCTGAGGGCTTGAGGGTCTTAGAGACCGCATCTAAAAAGTTTGGCTTAAATCTTGAATTTCGCCATTTTGACTGGGCGTCTTGCGACTATTACGCCAAAACCGGGCAAATGATGCCTGACGACTGGAAAGCGCACCTGATTGAGTGCGATGCGATCTATTTCGGCGCCGTGGGTTGGCCAGCGATTGTGGCCGATCACACTTCGCTGTATGGCTCGCTGCTGAAGTTTCGCCGTGAGTTTGATCAGTACATTAACTTGCGCCCAGTGCGTTTGTTTGACGGCGTACCTTGCCCGTTGGCAAACCGCAAGCCAGGCGATATCGACTTTTTTGTCGTGCGCGAAAACACCGAGGGCGAGTACTCGGCCGTAGGCGGCAAGATGTTTGAAGGCACCGATCGCGAGATCGTGCTGCAAGAATCGATCTTTACACGCATTGGTTGCGATCGCGTGTTGCGCTTTGCGTTTGAATTAGCCTCACGTCGCGCACGCAAGCACGTTACCATCGCAACAAAATCTAATGGTATTGCGATCAGCATGCCGTATTGGGATGAGCGTGCCGCCGAAGTGGGCAAGGATTATCCTGGCATCACCACCGACAAACAGCACATTGATATTTTGTCAGCACGTTTTGTGTTGCAACCTGACCGCTTTGATGTGGTCGTGGCGTCGAATTTGTTTGGCGACATTTTGTCGGATCTGGGCCCAGCGTGTACCGGCACGATTGGTTTGGCTCCATCAGCAAACTTGAATCCCGATCGTAAGTTTCCGTCACTGTTTGAACCAGTGCATGGTTCAGCGCCTGACATCTACGGTAAAAAAATCGCCAACCCTGTTGCGATGATCTGGTCGGGCGCCTTGATGCTTGAGTATCTTGGCCTTGGCTTGCCCGAAGCTGATCAAAAGCCTTACCTCGACGCACACAATGCAATCGTGAAAGCGATTGAAGAAATCTTGGTGACTGGCCCGCATACGCCTGACTTGGGTGGCAAAGCGCATACACACGATATGGGTGAGGCGATTAGCAAGATTTTGGCGAAGTAATTACGAGGTTGCCGTTTCAAAGTCACGGCAACCACAAAGTACGAATTGACTGCGCGTTGCTCGCGTAGTTGATTCGAGCAAGAAACGGCTGCGTGCGCTTAGCGCAGGTGCACAAACAAGAACTAACTGTACGTGCCACGCACAATGTTTAAACAAGCCTCGCACACATAAGCGAGGCTGCTATTTTTACAACGAGACAACAATGACACAAGCATCGCGCCTGAACACCCGCCGTCAATTGGTATTAGGTAGCCTAGGTGCTGCGGTGAGTGCCGCGCTACCCAATGCCTTTGCACAAGGCACTGCCTTCCCTAATCGCGCGATTACGTTTATTTGCCCTTGGCCCGCAGGCGGTACGGGTGACGTCACGATGCGTACGTTAGCGCAAGTGGCCTCGCGCGAGTTAGGTCAACCTGTCGTAGTCGAAAACAGAGTGGGCGCGGCAGGCATGATTGGTGCAAAAGCGTTGGCCTCTGCTAAGCCAGATGGCTACACCATCGGGCAACTCGCCATTTCTGTGACGCGTTTTGCGCAGTTAGGAATGATCCAAGTCGATCCGCTAAAAGATTACAGTTTTTTAGCGATGGCCTCGGCCCAAACGTTTGGGATTGTGGTGCAACCCGACTCGCCCTTTAAAAACTTGCTTGAGATGGTGGCCTTCGCGAAAGCGAATCCTGACAAACTGACTTACTCGACCTCAGGCATTGGTGGACAAACCCATATAGGGATGGAGGAGTTTGCCTTGGCGGCAGGGATCAAGCTGACGCATGTGCCTTATAAAGGTGGCGCGCCCGCGTTGCAAGGTTTGTTAGGTGGTCAGGTTGATATGTTGGCAGATTCAAGTTCTTGGTCTGCACTTGTCGAGGCGAAAAAACTCGTGCTGTTAGCGACTTGGGGGGCAGAGCGCTTGCCTCGCTTCAAAGAGGTGCCCACGCTCAAAGAGTTAGGCTTTGGCGTGGTCAACGATGCGCCCAACGGCGTTGTTGCACCCGCAGGCCTTGAACCCGCCATTGAGAAAAAGCTTGCGGCGGCTGTCGCGGTTGCTGTCAATAGCCCAGAGTTCAAAGCAGTCTGTGAAAAAATCGATGCGCCTGTGATCTTTTTAGATCCTGCACAGTATCGGCAATACGTCATCGAAAATTATAAAAAAGAAACCATCTTGATTGAAAAACTGCAGCTCAAAAAGCTGCTTGCGAGTTAAGACCGTGGGCGCAGCGCTGATTCGTCTTCATCCTAAAGATAACGTTCTGATTGCGCGCGAGCCGTTAACGCTTGGTGCAACGGTGAACGCCGATGGCACAACGATTAAGGTACGCGCGCAAGTGCCGGCTGGCCATAAAATTGCTGCTCGCAAAATCACCGCAAACGAAATCGTGTTGAAATACGACACGCCGATTGGTGTCGCGACACGTGACATCGAGCCGGGTGAGCACGTGCATAGCCACAATATCGCCTTGGCCGACTTTCAACATCAGCATGATTTTGGGCGCGATGTGGTGCCAGTGCAGTATGTACCCGTTGAACAACGCGCAAGCTTCATGGGTATTGTGCGCGCCGATGGTCGCGTAGCCACGCGCAACTTTATTGGGATTATGTCGTCGGTCAATTGTTCATCGACTGCAATCCGACGTATCGCGGATTGGTTTACGCCTGAACGCTTAGCCGCGTATCCGAATGTGGATGGTGTGGTCGCGTTTGCCCAAACGACGGGTTGCGGGATGTCAACACCGAGCTTGCACTTTGATGTGTTGCGCCGCACCTTGGCGGGCTACGCCACGCATCCAAATTTAGCGGGCGTGTTGATTGTTGGACTTGGCTGCGAACGTAATCAGGTTGCTGATTTGGTGGCTTCGCAAGGCCTCAAAAAATCTGACACGTTACACACCTTAGTGATGCAAGAGGAGGGTGGCACACGTGCCACGATCGAAGCCGGTGTGGCTGCGATTCAAGCCATGTTGCCTCGTGCGAATGCCGTCAAACGCGAACCCGTCAGCGCCAGTCATATAAAAATTGGTCTTGAATGCGGTGGCTCGGATGGATTTTCGGGCATCACCGCCAACCCGGCACTTGGCGCAGCAATGGATATTTTGGTGCGCCATGGTGGCACCGCAATTTTGTCAGAGACGCCCGAGATTCATGGCGTTGAACATATGCTGACTCGCCGTGCCGTCAACGCCGAAGTTGGCCAAAAATTATTAGACCGCATTGCCTGGTGGGAAGAATACACAAGGGGGCAAAACGGTCAGTTCAATGGCGTGGTGGCACCGGGCAATCAAGCGGGTGGCTTAGCCAACATCTTTGAAAAATCGTTAGGCTCGGCCATGAAGGGCGGCAGCACGCCCTTGCAACAAGTGTACGAGTACGCTGAACAAATCACCGAGCCAGGCTTTGTATTTATGGACTCACCCGGTTACGACCCCTGCGCCGTGACCGGTCAAATCGCAAGTGGCGCAAACATTATTTGCTTCACGACGGGCAGGGGATCGATGTTTGGTTCTAAGCCTTCGCCCACGATCAAACTTGCCACCAACACGCCAATGTTTACACGTCTTGAAGAAGATATGGACATCAATTGCGGAAAAATCTTAGATGGCTTAGTAGACGTTCAACAGATGGGCCAAGAAATTTTTGAACATATCTTGCGTACTGCCTCAGGCGAAAAATCTAAAAGTGAGTTGCTCAATTTAGGCGATAACGAGTTTGTGCCGTGGCACTTAGGAATCGTGAGCTGAATGAACATCAATGCTGATTACAGTCAGAGGGTCACTCTAAACCATCATGATTTGCCATGGATTTCGAGCCCAGAGGCAGGGGTAGAGAGAAAGATGCTTGAGCGTCTGGGTGGCGAAGTCGCAAAAGCCACCTCAATCGTTCGCTACCAACCAGGCTCTAAGTTTCATGCGCATACTCATGAATTTGGTGAAGAGATCTTAGTGCTGGAGGGGGTGTTTAGCGACGAGACCGGTGATTATCCAGCCGGCACCTACCTCATGAGCCCGCCGGGTTCTTCTCACGCACCCTTTAGTGAGTCGGGTTGTACGCTCTTTGTAAAGTTGCGCCATCTTGGCCCCGAGCAAGTCGAGCGCGAAGTCATCGACACCAAAACCTCGCCTTGGTTTCAAGGGATGGTGCCAGGTTTAAACGTCATGCCCTTGATGCGGCAGGGTAGTGGGTCGACCTTGGTGCGCTGGGCGCCCCAAACGTATTTCAATCCACACAGGCATTTTGGCGGCGAAGAAATCTTTGTCGTCGAAGGCGTCTTTGAGGATGAACATGGCCGCTATCCTGCTGGGTCGTGGCTCAGAAGCCCGCACATGAGTGCGCACCAACCCTTTAGCAAAGAGGGTTGCACGATCTTTGTGAAGACTGGGCATTTGCTGGTCTAGCGCTTCGATCGTCACTACCGCGGATACTGCCTTTAAAGTGCTTTAATAAGCACACAACTCATCCAATAAACAAATAGACAAATTCTAGGAGCGCAGCAATGCCTGATTACACCAACCGTTTTAAGCAATCATTAAAAGCTGGCAAGGAGAATATTGGTTTGTGGATTTCGATCCCAGACGCCTTTACCACTGAGATTTGTGCGACCGCAGAATTTGACTGGATGTTGCTCGACGGCGAACACACACCGACAGATCCTTTGACGATCATGTCGCAACTGCAAGCCTGCGCTGCGTACAACACGCAAGCGGTTGCACGCCCACCGATTGGTGAGACGCATTTGATTAAGCAGTTGTTAGATTTGGGCGTGCAAAGTTTGCTGATCCCGATGGTTGACACAGCAGAGCAGGCCGCTGAGTTGGTGAAAGCGGTGCGCTATCCGCCCCATGGTGTGCGTGGCGTAGGCTACGGCTCGGCGCGCGTGTCACGTTGGGATTCGCGCAAAGATTATGTGAAGGGCGCCAACGATGAGATCTGTTTACTTGTGCAAGTTGAAACACAAACGGGCTTAAACAATCTTGAAGCGATCTGTGCCGTTGAAGGTGTGGATGGCGTATTTTTAGGCCCTTCAGATTTGTCGGCTGCGCTCGGTCATTTGGGTAACCCAGGTCATCCTGATGTGGTCAGTACAATCGAAAAATCAATCGCTGTGATTTTGAAGCACAAAAAAGCCGCGGGGATTTTGACGCCAGACCGCGCGTTGGCGAAGCGTTATCTTGAGCTTGGCTGCACGTTTGTGGCTGTCGGTGCCGATGCCCGTGTGCTGGCGCTTGGCGTGCGTGAACTGCGCTCGGCGTTTAAATAAACCACGCGGTCGTTTCGGTTTGATCTGACGAAAAGCACCGCAAGTTAGCAGATCGTCAGATCAAGTCACTACAGAAATACTTCAAGCCACATAACCTGATTGCCAGAACAGCTTTTCTTGCTGTTGATCAGGTTCGTGCTGCGGCCTCATCCATCAACTGTTGATTCAAGCCGCGCAGCAAGACCAGCATCAGTTCGCAACGCGGCACGCTGATGTTGTGCTGGCGTGCAAACTCAACGACTTGACCCAAAATAGCATCGTGCTCGAGCGAGCGCCCAGCCAGCACGTCTTGCAGCATCGATGCCGTGGTTGAACCGGGGCGTTTTTTAGGTGCCACCAGTTCTTCAAGGTCGACCTTCCCTCGCAAATCGGTACCGCATGCTAAGGCCACCTCTAACACTTCAAGCATCACTTTGCAGCGCTCAGCACGCACTTCTGGGCTTGCCGACATTTTGACGGTTGGTAAGCGGGTCAGGGCGGCGACAGGATTCAAGCCGCAATTGATCAGCAACTTGTGCCAAATATCGTATCTAAGATCAGTCGCTGCAACGCCGTTGATGTTCGCGGCTTGAAACGATTGAACCAAACGATCAACACGAGAAGAGGGTGCGTTATCGGGCTCACCGAACATCCAACGGTCACCCATCGCGGTTTTGATCACGCCAGGTTCGATCACCTCGTTGGGCGAGTAAATCACGCAGCCTAACGAGCGATCTTTCAGCCGCGACCAAAGTTCGCCACCCGGGTCGACGCATTCAAGGTGCTCTTGGACGTTATTAGTACCTTTATTCCACCACCAAGGGATCCCGTTGACGGCAAACACCGCCATGCCATCCTTGGCTAACAGACGCTCAATGGCAGCCGCAGCAGCGGGCA
>Ga0222712_10000686_pt1 | contig 43650 bp, 41 predicted proteins | sample C33_657DmetaG_FD_165043 | JGI IMG/M metagenome (GOLD analysis project Ga0222712, IMG submission 165043) | Estuarine water microbial communities from San Francisco Bay, California, United States - C33_657D | ecosystem: Environmental > Aquatic > Marine > Unclassified | place: USA: California... | reverse complement strand
GAATATATTAAACCCATCGTAAAAAGTATCTTGATTTTTTACGTCGACATAGTCCTTTTCAGAATGTCCCTGAGTGTAATGAAGATGTGCGAATTCCAAATCAGATGCATCTATAACTTTTTCCTCCATGTAAGCAACACAGGTTAATTCGGTGTCGCAGAACATGTGTGCATAAGCTGGATAGTAGATCCACTGCTTGTGATCTAAATAACTCTTTGTGAATATGGGCATAGTTATTAGATACTTTCCAACACCATCGCTCGTTTTAATGATATAGCTTCCTGGCATTTTGGAATAGACTGAATCAATAGCATCATCCCATCCAGGAAAACAGTCGGTGTCATCAGAAAATATAACTATAATATCACCGGTAAAAGAATCCTTTATTCGGTTAATTGCTTGAACAGTATTGGAATTTTGATTGATTAAAAGTTTTATATCAATTCCTAGATTATTTGAATCTTTTTCTATTATAGATTTATACGACTCAATTGTGGGATCATCTTCGTCTATCGATATTATTATTTCTATTCTTTCTCTATTTACAGATCTAGAGATCCAGCTATTAATAACACCGGACATTCTATCTGGTCTGTTTCTAGAGGCTGCTCCTAGTGTTATTTTGTGCATGATTTAATTTTTTTGTAAATGATGTCATCTGCAGATTCTAACACCTTAACTCTGTTTAGATTATCCAGGATTGCAGACATTTTTGATTTGTATAAATCCTCTGATAATATTCCAATATCATTTTTAATATCGTCAAAGAATATTATTCCGTCCTGATTAAAATCTTCAATCACTTTTTTAGTTCCCCAATAAACCGGGATAGTTCCTGTTGCGAAACAGTCTGTTATCTTTTCGGTGTAATACTTGTCATACACTGCATTCTCAAAAGTTATAGAAAACATATAATCTTTTATTGCTGGCAGTTTGGATCTCCACCAATCTTGATTTGGTCCGGATCCTTCACCTATTTTAGGAGATCCGTGTGCACCCCCAAATAAATCTATTCTATCCTTTAATAAACCAGCAACCTCTAATCTTTTATGATGTCCATATGTTCTAGATTTGGCAGATGAAATCATAGAACATATTTTACTTTTTTCATAGATTCCCATCTCTTCGGGTTTTGTCCAGGGAAGATTTGATCCAGGAGGTGCATAAATAAAAAAATCATCGGAGTTTAATAGCTCGTAGTCGCAGGTAAATATTCCAGCATATTTGTTTTTAAACCTTTGTGGGTTTTGAGATATGGTATCGAATATATTAATGGATATTTCTCTAGACTCACAAAGCCATCCAAACTTAAAATCGTTTCTTGGGGTCTGTAATCCGTCTAATATTTTGTCATCTATATAAATAATAGCTTCTGCGTCTTCTGTCGTCCAGTTAAACAACTTAGGGGAAAGATTAGAACACGAAGAAAACTCTGGTGGGAATGGTAATCCCATGCCCTTAATTAAATCCATATTTTTCCTTTTGTTTTTATTCTTATCTTTCCTAAGCCACTATCATAGAAATTTAGGGAATGTAATGGATTATTTCCGGATTCAATTTCTTTCTCTATTTTTAGATCCCAGTCTTTTTCAATCCCATTAACCCCCTCTATTCCTAGAGATATCCTATTGGGACTAGTGAAAGTTGAATCAAAGTCTTGATTAGAGAAATACACCGAACCGCCACTTTCTATATTTAATTTTTCAAACGCCGGTGTTTTAGCCATTTTTTCCAAAGACACATCGAATATAAACTCCACCCTGGAGTATCCCGAGAATGTACCCAGAAATTGTAAAGCAGATTCAAATGAACTTTCAGAATTGTCTTCAAAGAATAATTTATATCTTTTGACATCCTGACTGTATTTCTCCCTGATAGAATCATCTACACCTACTTGGCGATGTACCTGTTGTTTTCCGGTTACCCTTGAATTTCCGTTGTTAATATACTTACCCTGAACAAAGTCGTTCCAATTTTCACTAAGTAAAAAAGCACTATAATTTCCAGATAAAACCCTAAGTACATAATGCTTAAGAGCATCATGATCGAGTTCAATAATTCCTTTAGTATAGCAAGCCCTGCAATGAACTACCCATTCTCTTATAATTCTGAATGCACCCTCTGTGTAGTTAAAGTATAAAGGTGATGCTTTTATACCCTCCATGTTACCGCTGTGTGTAGCCATTCCTATATCGGATTCCACATTATTAAAATCACTGAATGGTAGCCTAAACTGGGTGTCGCAGTCCATCCAGAGTATGGGTCTTTTGTGCTCCTTCAATTTATCCAGGATAAACTCTGGCTTCATTAAGCAATTTGCAGAATAACTTCCTCTAGATTCGGCCTCAGAGATATCATATGAAACCCCAAACTCTCTACATTTTTTAATAAGATCCTTTGCAAATCCTTCATAGTATTTATTATTCTCAAAATCAGCATAGAAGCTAACTATTAGGGGAAGCATTTCATCCAGAAGATCAGAATCATTTGAGGGCGGTTTAGGTGGATTTTTCATATATTCACTATCTTCTTTTTGAGGAACTTCTGGGATATTTCCAAAGACAGTGTTAAATGGATTTCTCAATCTCCTTATTTTTTTCAACGACATAACATTAAGGTTCTTTGTTTTTTATATATCAGCCTTTCTAGAAGCCTGAAAATGCTCTATAACTGGGGGTATATCAGGATACAGTCTTTTAGTATGATCAAATATGTAAGTGTACTCTGGCGGTAGATTATAATACTCCAATTCCTTGCTTTCAGATAATGCTCTTTGCATGTTAGCTTGTTCCCAGGTTTCTGGCTTAAGCTTAACTGCTGGAGTTTTATCGTTCATCTCTATCCAAGTTTGAACGAAAGCTTTTATCTTGTCGTTATTATTAAGAAAGATAGTACCACTTAATGCCTCGTTGGATCTCCACTTGAAGTTTTCTGTCCTATATGCTATATCGCATTCTAGATCTTCGAAAAGACTTGGATAGCTTCTAAAGACTGCATCAACATCAACATAAACTAAGTTTTGTGAAAATCTTCTAAGACACTCCTGAATAAAGTTTGCTTTATAGTGTGTGTTCTTAGACCAAGAACCTAGATTTTCTATAGGCTTTAAAAACAAGGGGAGATTAAAATCCTTGCAAGATTTTTTAAGATTTTCCGAGAGAGATTCGTATTGGTTTCCTAAGGTGTAGTAAGCTATTACTAGAAAGGGGCTCATAAGAGACTATAGATATATTCATAACCCAGGATGTTAATAGATAACAATCTTAGTTGTGTTTTAGCGGAAAGTTTCCAAAAATCAGAAATATTTTTTTAAATGGAGGAATCAAGCCGTTTTTGGGTTATATATTATAGTAGTAAGCAATGAAAAATTTACAACCATATTGGTTTTTACAGGATCCTATTGACGCAGAGCATAAGTATTATATTCTAATGGACTTTTTGCAATCTGTTGAAACAGATCTGGGTGAGAAGAAGTATTCTGAACAAATCCAAAAGATTACCCGTGTTTATAATGACATTAAGAATTTCCAAAAATTTAATAAGCTAAGTGATAGAACAGTTAAAAACATGACCAACGATGAAATAGAGAAGGCTCATGAATTAATTACACTGGTAGACGGGAATGATGAAATAGAGCTAATTCTAGACGGAACCCTAGAGGTATTGGAAAACTTCATGCAAAAAATAAATCCATACTTAGAAGAAATAGAGAAATCCCTAGAATTTAAAATCACAACGAAAAGTTTTTTTCCAAGGACAGGGGATATGTTGTAATGAGGAACAACAAAAATAAAAAGATGAGGATTTACTCCTGGCTGTTTTCCATTATAAAAGTGGATGAAACAGAGCAGGTGGGTTTATTACTAAGTGAACTAATGGATCCTTTACCAAATTACACAAAGTCGGACAGGAAGATATACGGGTTCTTTGAAAAGGAAATCAAAAATTTCTCCAAATACACAGACTGCTTTATTATAGTGGACCTGGAAAAAAGTAAAGGGGAGGATGAAATCTCTTTTGATTTGATCAAGGAAAAATCCATCGAATTTATAGTGAATAACTATAGGGACTACCTTTCTATGCTATGAGATTTTTCTTGAATAGTTATCACACTTTTCAACTGTTGCTAAAAAATCATCGGGCTTAATCCCAACAGATACTGGGGAAAATCCGTCAATTCCAATAACGATCTCTTCGTTTTCGGGATATAAATCTGTATAGGATATTTTAACTTTAGCTTCCGACGGGGAATAATAGACATCGCAGGTTCTTCCTCTATGTTTAAGTCCTTCAAAGCAAAGAATAAATCCATCGGGAAATATCTCTAGTTTGTACTCGGATTTACTCTCCATGTATCTTTCAACATCTTTTATTAGTCCATCCACTCTATCCTGTGACAAATCTAATATATCAGAGATTCTAAAAATCCCACAGCTTTTAAAAACAACATCCATTAATTCCTTACGCTCTCTTCCTGTGTATTCCTTATAAATTTCTGTTAGATCGTGGGTAAAATCATGTTTTGTGTATCCCAGTCTCGGGTCGAAGTTGATAGCAAACTTAAAAGGTGGAACATCGGAAGACCCCCTGTCCTGAGATCCTGCAGAGGTGCTTTCAAATAAACCGCGATAAGTTAGGAGATGTTTCAATTGATGACTTGTTTATGGAGTTATATATCTTTGGTTTTATTATTACGGGTGAGATATATAATAAAAATAAAGTAGAAATGAAAGTCATCAAATATTCAGAATTCAGCAAGGTTAAAATCACTGACGAAGAATACTTCAGAATAGTGGAGGGCTTAGAGGCACACTATAATGACATGTTACAGAAAGGTGAATCTAAAGATCAAATAAACGAAGGTATTTCAGATTTAATTAGCGGATTAGGGGTTAAACTACTTGGTGGATTCGAAGATAGATTAAAAAACTATGCTGCAGGATGGCTATTAGATAAACTAGGTTTACCTAATGATGGTGGATTTATGAGTGAATTTGCTAAAAACATAGTGGAAAACATTTCATTCACTCAAATAGGAAGCTATTTCGGGGCAGGATCTTGTAAATATTGGACAGATGCAATATCAAAGGGATTACTTGAAACCCTAGAAGAAAAAGCTATTTCGGCAATTCTTTCTAGAGGATTGGGCATTAACATCAACTTTGAGTCTGGACTAGGAGGAACATTCGTTGCTTCAACAAGAGAGGCTTTAACTAATTATATCAACTCAACAGACTTTATAAATATGCTAGAAGGTAAACTAGAAGGAGTAGTTTGCGGAGAAGGTACCTCATTTAAAGATATATTTGGAGGAGGAAAATTTTCAGAGAAGGATCTAGCTAAAGCAGCTAAGTCCTCAGAAACAGGAACCGAAGGTGGTACAGGAGGTGGAATATTAAGTCTTTTAGGACTAGGATAATAAAAAAAAGAAAAGATGCATCAAAAAAACGTAAAAAAGAGAGAAATCTTAGAGTTTAAAGACTTCTTAAAGGTTATAGCAGATCCTTGGAATCCAAAGAACTTAAGTAAAGAGGATAGATCCCCATTTCATGAGATTAAGCTTGAGAAGCCTTATGAGTATGTTGGATATGGGGATTCGGTGTTTAAACACCAATCTAAAATAGATTACCCAGGATACGGAGCAACCGAATCCGGAAGAGCTGCTAACATGGGAGAGCATCCTGCAGCACCAGGGGAGTAAAGGTTGTGTTCGCAAAAAAAGATATATACATATAAATAATTCAAAAATGGAAAAAAAGATCTTAAGTTTTGAGGAGTTTTCTAAACAATACGCTGAAGGAACACTTGGACAAGACAATACAGAAATGGATATGGACACTGCAGATACTGTAGACCAAGAGGAGACTGAAACCGACGGAGGTGCAGACTCTATCCCTGCTGACGAAGAAATGGAAGACGAAAACGAAGAAACTGACGGTATGGATTCATCATTTGACATGGAAGACGATTCAGAAGTTGAAGCCGAAGATGATATGGAAGAGGAAGAAGAAGAGGAAGAAGAATATGAAGAAGACATGGAAGAAAACGTTAACGAGGAAGATGACGAAGAAGCCATGGACGAAGAAGATTCTGAATACAATGAAGAAGAAGTTGACGAAGAGGAAGATATGGAAGAGGAAGAAATCGACCTAGACGAGTATAATCAAGAAGAAGATCTTGAAGATGAAGAAGGCGTTAACGAAGAAGATGACGAAGACGAAGATATGGGTGGTCATGAAGAAGAACACGAAGAGGACGAAATGACTGAGGAAGATCACGAGGAAGAAGAATCAGAAGAGATCCTAAACCCTGCTTTTAACAGATTTTTTAATTAATCATTAATTTCAAAGAAAATATCCAAAAGGAGATCCCATAAGATCTCCTTTTTTATTTATTGGGGATATATAGATCAACTAAGTTTTAGATGGATAATTTATTGACCGAACAAGAGGATTTTGTTTTTCAGGGGGCTGGAAAACCAAAGGCTGGATTTAAAAAGCCAATTTCCCTTATTATTTTAACAACCAAGTTGGAGTCCAAGAAAAATACACTTGCACCGACTGTTAAAAAAATGATGGAGAAATCTAGTTCTCTGGGATTTAAATGTATAATCATCAACACCTCCCAAGGTGAAATAGAAAAAACAGAGTCCGGAAGCTTCTTTATTAGAAACAAGGGAAGTCAAATAAAGCATGAGATTGACATTAAAAATGCAGTTGTCCTTGCTAGAAGGTCTTCTATAAATTCCACTGCAGCAGTAAAATTCTTTGAGAAATTAGAATCCCTGGGATTCGTGTCTGTTAATTCCCCTAAAGCAGTTCTTCTTTGCGAGGATAAACTGGACACAGTCCAAAAGCTTCAGGAAAAAGGAATACCAACCCCTAAGACTGCTTTAATATCTTCAGAGGATGATATAGAAAACGCTATCAATAAAGTTGGCGGCAAATATCCAGTTGTTGTTAAGACACTAAGCGGAACCAAAGGTATCGGCGTATTTCAGATAGATTCTAAAGAATCCCTTATATCCACACTTCAAACAATGTGGAAGCTTTCTCCAGAAACTGAATTAATAGTTCAAGAGAAGATAGAAGCTGATTACGATTTAAGAATACATGTTGTTGGAAGCAGAAACTCCACTGGCGATGGTGATAATTACACTATCATAGCTTCCATGAAAAGAAACAGAGTAGAGAATGACTTCAGAACCAACGTTTCATTGGGGGGAATAGCAGAAGCAGTGGAAATTCCAAAAGAAATAGAAAAAATCGCAATAGGAGCTGCTAAAGCGACTGAATGCTCTTGGTGTGGTGTAGATATTATCATAGGTAAAAATAGTGGCGTACCGTACGTTCTAGAGGTGAATGCATCACCAGGAACAGATGGTATCGAACAAGCAACAGGACTGGATGTGACCGGAATCATTCTAGAATTCATTTTAAACAAAAAGAACTGGAACTATCCTAGAAAAATGGTAGGATTCAGAGAAATCTTTGACGTCAAAGGCATCGGTAAATTCATTGGAAAATTGGATACTGGAAATGGTGCTATTGCATGTTCTCTTCATGCAGATTCTTCTGAAGAATCTTCGGATGGATTTTTAAACTGGACAGTTGGTGGTAAATCATTCAGTAATCGAATAATGGAATATTCTCACGCAGAAGTTGGAGATCAAACCGATAAAAGACCAGTTATTCTACTAGACATAGAATTTGGGAAGATGGTTTATAAAAAAGTGAAATTCTCTGTTGTTGATAGAACAAACAAAAGCACACCAATGCTTATCAATAGAGGATTTATGGAAATAGCTGGTTTAGTGGTAGACGCAAGTAAAACCTTCCTATTAACTGATGAGCCTGAAGATTATTCTCCACTTAATGCTAAGGGTGAACCCCTAGCTGGAATAGAGCTTTATTAATAGCTTCCTTTTTCTAAAAATTCTACGTATCCCTTTTTAAATCTTTCAATAGCTTCAATCCTATATTCCATTGGATCTTTCACTATTTTTTCATTTTTAAGTGGGTGTTTTTTACGATCTATAACAGAATCTGGTACTAATCCTCTAAAGGTCTTTTTGAGAATTGTTTTATGCTTTCTTAATTCCATTGGAAGATTTAAAGCCATCTGTAGTAATTCCAGATTTAAAAAAGGATTTCTAAGTTCTAATGTGTGAGCCATACTCATTTTATCAAGTCTTGGTAAATGATAGTATGTTAATTCGTGGAAAACATCAGATCCCTGAGAATCGTACTCGTCTATTCTTCTATAACCCCCGAACATTTCGTCTGCACCATCCCCGGATAAAACTATGCGGGTATCTGTGCCTTTCTTGATAGCATCAAATAAAAGGTATTGTGGTACCACGCTTCCTAAATCAATGGGAGATTCATTCCATTTGAAATATAGCTCATCCAGATTCATGCTACTTTCATCCATTGTGTATTCCAACTGATTTACCTTGACGTCCCAGTACTTCTCACATTCCCTAACGTAATCATTGTCCGGTCCATTGTTTATGGTATACCAGCTGACATCTGCACCCAGCTTAAGGAGTAATCCCCCTATGATAGAGGAGTCCAATCCGCCAGAGAGTAGTATGGATATCGGATAGTCTAAGCTTAACAGCCTATTCTTTGTCGCTGCTTCAATTTTATTCCATGTCCAATCTAGTAACTCATCTTCAGAATTAAACTCAAATTTGGGTGGTTTAAATGAGAAATAAGGGCCGTACGTTTTCTTAAAATCAGGAGCAGCAAAATTCCATTGATAAAAGTAATTTGGTTTGATCTTTTGGATATTCTCAAATGGTGTGGATTCATTGGGAACATATCCCCATTTTCTCACACCTCCCATAAAGGATGAATCCAAAAATGAGTTTCCATTGATAAGACCCTTCATTTCTGAGCAGATTTCACCTAGGTCGTTATAATATAGGCATTTCTTTCCTAATGGATCAGTGAAGCAAATAACACTCTTAGCTTTCATGTCAACCAGACAAATAGCCCAAAAACCGTCCCAGCTCTTAATATGTGGCTCATACAAAGCGCTAAACATTTCAACCGATGAAAAGTCTAGGCAAGTTGAAAAAAGACTAGCTAGATATGCCGTATCAGAGTCATATAATTCTGTGGGATAATTAAAAATTTCCCCGTTGAATAAAAGATACTTATCCTTTGCTATTTCAACCGGCTGAATCCATCCATCGCCAACCGCTGTTTGGATAGGTAGCCTGTGGTGGCATAGGGTTAAACCAGAAGCATCAGAGTGGGTAGAAAATTCTATCCCTCTGTGAGCAATAGAATTAATCCTTGCTTGTGAAGGATTATGAGCAATTAGGATTCCACACATTATTTTAAATTCTTAATTATAGTTTGAAATGATGCTAGAGATTCAGCATCAAATTTATTCTCTATTCTAAAGATCTTAACCCCGCCATTTTCGATGTAATCAAATAGCTGTTCGAATAGCTCTGTCTCCTGTGGTATTTTTTCGTCCATGTAATCCCACACATCCTTTTCTCTTTTCTCTGGGGAAGTACCCTTAATATGAAAGAATATAGTATTTCTAAAAAGATCTTTCTCTAGCATGTAATCGAGCTCGTCTAGTACTGATCTTAATTTTACCCTGTTATTTAATACTCCCCATACGGAATTGGTTATAACCCCTCTATCCATTATAAGATGAGGGAGAAACCCATCTCTGTTCAATTGTTGAACCATTAGTTCTTTACCCAATCCTAGGTGGTGTGTCTTCTCACCTTCTGCGGGAAGATCTAAAGAAGTGTACAGTCCATTAAAATCGAACTTGAATACTGGGATCCAGTTTTGGGAATTAATAAAAAATGTTTTTCCCGACTTTCTGGCTCCTTCTATAACAAAAAGGGACATAAAATTTATATTTTATATCCCCAAATGTACTAAAGTTTCTAGTAAATGTTATGAAAGAACTGATGCAAATTTCTTTCTAAATGTATCGATATCAGTGTTTACTGATCCGTACCAGGAAGAAAGCTTATTGGCTAAGTGCTTATCTAGGCTTGTCTTATAGGTGATTTGAAAAGCTTTATTTAAGATAGCTATTGTGCCTTCGCTCCATCCTTTATAATCCTTACACGCTTTTTCTGGATTAAATTGAAACTGGGAAAATGCCTTCGAAAACTTAAAAGGAATTCCGGTTTTCATCAAAGATGTTATTTTATCCTTGCTGCCGTCATCTCCTATAAATTCGTCTTTTGCAACATCATAGGATCCCATCATAGAATCGAATTGTCTTAAAGCTAGTCCGTTAGAATAAAATCTCATTCCAGTAACTGTTGCTATCGCCATCTGTCCATTTTTTCCATAATTTGGGTTAGGGACAGCTCCTAAGGTTTTTAATTCCTTTATAGCCGATTCCTTGTTCCATTCCTCCTTTGCTTTACTTATTGCATCGTCGATTTGTTTTTGAACCTCTTCTCTAGGTAACTTAGGTGTTTCTTTTGTTATCTCTTTAGATGCGCTTTTTAATGCTTCCTTACTTTTGCTAATATCCTCTTTTGTTACCTTTCTTGGCCCGGATTTTCCTCCACCGCCTTCACCAGATCCTGCTTTATTATAAGCGTCCATGTTAAACTCTCCTTCGAAAACGAATGATTCCTTAACCGCTGATAATTCATTTACCAGCTCCTGTGTAATATCTGAAGATTTATCTGTTAATCCAAATCCACCCTTCAGTTTAATTATTAATTCTGCTGTAGAATTACCAAATTTACCATCTGCACCAAATTTAGCAAATTTCTTATATATTGGATCGTTAGCTAATTTGCCCTTCATCTTCTTAATGATTAACTCCTGAACCGGTTTAACTTGATCACTTTTAGTTCCTTTCTTAATCGGAGCTTCAATCTTAATATCAGAGGTTACGGTTTCTTCAACTTCTACTCTACTCCAAGTTTTTGTTTTAGCGTCCCATTTATAATCTAATCCGTCCTGACCCTTTTGGATCTCCCCGTCTTTCTTTCCTGGATTTTTTGGTTGTGATTCTCCTTTTACCTTATCAGCCTGTGCTTTATCTGATCTTTCTTTTTCGATATCTGCAGAGAAAAGATTAGCTCCTTTTTGAGCTAAGTCTGACAATGCAGCAAACTGTGAATCACCATCTGTGATAAACTTAGCAACCTCTGGAGTTGCAACTTCTAAAGTTTTGGATGTTCTTAATGATTTTTCCTCTTCAGCATAAGTTTCATCATATGATTTTTTCTTAGCATCGAATAGATCTACTAAATTATCAATCTGCTTATTTAAATCATCAAATTGTACATTCTTTAATTCTGCTTTATCAACCGATAATTCATCTTGTATAGAAACCAACGTGTTTGCTATCTTGTTAAATTCCTCAGCCATTGCTAATGATTTAAAATTAGCTTTAGCTGGATCTCCAAGTCTTCCTCCTATTTGATTTAAGACGTTTGAAAGATTTGCCTGTAGTGCTTCTATCTTAGGTCTCGCCGCTCTAGCTGCTCTTCTTGCAATTCTATCTTCTTTGGCTTCGTTAATAACTGTATTAAATGTGTTAAAGTCAACACAGATTTTATTTTGAATTAATCTCTCTACAACCGAATTATTAGCCAATCCTTCTTTTACAACCGGCTCACCCCATTTAGTATCTGTGATTGTCTTGTTCTTTTCGAAAGATGCAGTAAGTGATGCAACGAATTTACCAATCGCTGCTTTCATCATTGCCTTTTCTGTTTCACTGATCTTAGCTTGTCCACTCTCCTCTTGTTTTTTAACATATTCATTTAAGCTTTTAAAAGCTTGTGTGTATAACTGAAATCCAGTTCTAAAAGAATCTCTCCAAGACTCTAAATGCTTAACAAGTCTTTTATCTTCCTTAGCACCCAATCCAAAGAATGCTGTTGCTTCTGCTTTAACTGTGTTAAATAGAGCTTCCAATTGAATACCTGGTGTTTTCGTGATGTCGATGGAATTCTCAATGGTCTTTAGCTTGTCAGTAAAGGTTTTCATGTATTCTGTCTTAACCGGTGTTTTTGGATAAGTTTGAATAGCATTTGCATATTGAGCAACGAGCTTAGTTCCTAACTGGGACATAGCCTTCATGTAGTCACTGAAAATAGTTCCCTTCACCGCACCGTCCTGCTCGGAGATGCCTTGTGGATTTTCGTAGTCATTCACTTTTTTAAGCAAGCTTTCAAAAAGCGGGTTATAGATGTTATTTTTCATCTTTCTTTTATATTATATGTTTTTTAATCTGTTTTTTAACATCGACATCTTATTGTCTATAGAGACGTTAGCCTTCCTATATATATTTTTCATTTCTTCGAACTTCTCCCTAGAAAAGTTAAAAGTTGGAATATCTCCTGATCTGTATGCCCTGTTTTTTAATTCTCTAATGCTCATAGATTTTTTTCTATAATCATCAGCTAATTTCCATTTTAGATCGTTAGCATCGCTTAAAAGCTGAGCTATATCTGATTTAGGTAATCCCTGGATTTGACTAACAAATTCTTTCAAAGGAAGATCAAACATTCCTAGATTACTTACAGTGTCATCCTCGTCATTAGAATCATCAAATTTAACTCTCTGAACCTCCGAATCTAATGTTTTCCATTGATTATAAAAGTCCCTCTCATAATCACTGTCTTTGAATTTTTTGGCTTTCTCATATGCATATTGGGCAAGTTCTGTGTCAGCTAGCATCTTTTGCTGGTTGTAAAAATTAGCAAGTGAAGGATCCGATCCGCATATTTCATTAACTTCTTTCATGATGAAATTGATCTCACCATTCTTAGCTAATCTTAAAGCCTCAAGAGCCCTTTTATTCATTAATGCCCTTTGTTTAGAACCTACATCTTGTGCTTTTCCAGATTCTGCTGAGAATATATTATAGTTTAATTCATCTGATTTATTGATAAACTCTTTTTCTGCATCTTTCATCTTAGAGATCTTATCCAGAATAGCTCTTTTACTTCCTTTTAGGAATGACCCTATTTTTCCAAAGATGTTCTTTAGAAATCCCTCGTTTAGAGAATTATCAGATATGAAGTCAGAATACTTCTTCATTAGGCTGCTTTTTGTATTTCATCCTCTACTACTTCTAAAGCAGATTCAATTTCTTTTTTCTCCTTGGAAAGATCTTCGGAAGGCCAGGTATAGTATTTAATGTTTGTAACTGCTTTTTCTAAATTTAAAAGATAAGCAATTGCTTGATTAGTTTCTTTTCCTTTTTCTTCGTCAGATGTTGATATCTGTGATATTTTACTTTTCGCTTCTTCAACATATTTAGAGATCTTGCTTACCTTAGATTCAAACGTGTTTTTCATAGCATTATAAGCACCCTTGTTCATCTCTTTGTTATGGGAAAGCTCTTGGATTCGGTCTAAAGATTTTTCAGTGTAGTCCTTAACATCTTTTAATGATGCCATTATCTCTCTGTGATATTCTTCAAGAATATTTTCTATCTTATTTGGAGACATGCTAGATAATTCGTCGCTCGCACCAATTTCTCCTTTTTCCTTTGTTAAATTCTCTTTTGCTTTTTCAAGATCTTTCTCTGCATCCTTTGGAGTACCAAGAATCTTTTGAATATCCTTTAAGTATTCAGCATCATCTTCTTGTGTGACAAGTTTCTTTTTAAAATCAGCTCTTAATCTTTTTGTCTCTACCGCGTCTTGTGCTCTTTTAAGATTGTAATACTCACTTCTTCTTTTATTTTTGTTTGTTAAAACGTCAACCTGTTTTTCCAAGCTGTCCATGATCGAACTGTGGGAAGAAACTAAATCTCTGATTAATTTTTCAATCTTGTTTAATTTAACAACGTATTGATCTGTTTCTGATTTATCTGCCTTATCTTTTTTTAATTGGCTAAGAGCAGTGCTTAATTTATAGAACTTAGATTCTGCTTCGTGTTCGTCGTTAATAAATTTAATTTCTTCATTTTTTAAATCTCTTAGAAGTTTGTCTATCTTTGAAATACCTCCTCCTAAATTTTTAGAAAAAAAGTTGATAATCTTATCACCTAGTGATTCTTTGATAGCATTTAAACTTTCATCCAAATCCTCAACGTCCTGCTCGGAATATCCTTTTTGAATTAATTTTGTTTTTGCAATATCAATATCTCCATAAGATTCTATTAATGCTTCTTTGCAATCACTATATGATCTGAAATTTTCAACAAGCTTCATGTGTCAACTTTTTCTTTATATATCCCATAATCAATATGAAAGACAATAAAAAAAGCCCCTGATCTCTCAGAGGCTTTTTATTAAAGGTTAACTTAATTAAGATTAAGCGATACCAGTTGCAGGTACAGTAACTTTTAAAGTTAAGTACATTGTTTGAGGATGGTGTCCAGCCTCTACTAGAGCGTATCTAGATTTAACTGCAATTTTAGGTGACATTGTACCTTCAGAGATAGTCTGAATTGATTCAGCCATCATGTAAGGCATAAACTTCATACCTGGTTCGTCATCAGCACCTTTTCTTCCAACTAATACTCTCGTATCGCCGAAAGACATGTTTTGGTCAACATAAACGGTCATACCAGCGATTGAACCAACTGGATATAAAGTACCGTTATTTTGAGTTAACGTGTTTGTGAAAGGAGCAAATGTGAATTGAGAGATATCTTGTAAAGCAGAAGCTACTTGAGAGTTAGTAACGATGAAGTTAGCAGGTCCTCTTCTTCCTCTGTTTGCTACTACGTTAGCAGCAGCCAAGATTCTTGAGAATAATCTTCTTTGTACAGTTGATTGGTTCTCGTATCCACCTGTAGCGATATCGCCTGGTGTGTAGATTGTTAAAGATGCATTATCTTTACCAATGTAAGATGCAGTAGAAGCACCGCCAGATCCGATCTTTAAGTTGATGTTTAAAGATGCAGCAGATGCACCACCTAATTCTGTGTTAGCAAACTCAGAGTGGTTAGACCATCCTAAAGCAAATGCTCTAGATAAGATGTGCTTGTTGATCGCTTGAGAAACCTCATTAACAAGTGCGTTCTCGATCATAGAAACTACGTCGATACCGAATTGCTTGTTTAAGTCTTGGATTTGCTCAGTTGTAACAGAAGCAGCAACTTGGAATGTACCAGCCTCTACAAACTTAGTGAATGTAGAAAGACCTAATGACTTGAAGTAAGTGCTTTCTGCAGTTCCTCTTGACATTGGATCGTAAGCTTTAGTTCCGTCTACATAAGGACCAGACCAAGTACCGTCGTTAGCAACGCCAGAACCAGTGAATCCTTGTACGTGATCTTCTAAAGTTTTAACTAATTGAGCAGCACCGTTTGCATAACCTACTGTTGCAGAGATTGTGTAAACGTTTGTTCCTGTATTTAATGAACCAGAGTAGATAACTGCGTCTGCATCGATTGCGTTAGCAATAGAGAAACCTGTAGTTACTGCTACTACTTGGAAAATAGGGAAACCGTCAATTCTTGAGTTACCAACGAATTTACCAGCTACTAATGCACCTACACCTGCAGAGTCTAAGTCTTTTGTTGAAGAAAGACCAGAAGCACCTAAAAGGTAAGTTGTTCCTACTGTTAAGTTAGTAACAGGAGAAGCTGTTGTTGTTGGAACTTTAATTAAGTCTGGAGTGTTTGCTGTGTATGGAGATACAGAGTCAGTACCAGATAATTTACCGCCAGCGTAAACATAGTCTAAGTATGATAATACGCCTGTAGGACCGCTCATTGGGATAACTGGAACGATATCAAAACCTACTGTTTTAGCAGCTACTTGAATAGCTAAAGGTAAAAGAGAAGGGAATTTATCGCCAGAACCAAGACCAGTTCCTGCATAAGATCCACCTGCATAGAAACCAGCAGGACCGCCAGATAAACCTACGTTAGAAGCAGGAGATACTTGGCCCATACCGTTTAATACGCCTAAAGAGTTATACGCTCCGGCAGATTCGTTTAATGAGTGGTAATGACAGTATTTAGTTAACCAGTCTAATTTACCTCTCTCTTGAATACCTGTTTTGCTTTCCAAGATTGGTGCCCAGGTATCATAGATTTCATGTTGATTGATAAGTTGCATTTTTATAAAAAATGTTATTTTTTAAATCTAGCTTCTAAAGCTTCAGAAAGATTATCTAGATATTCTCTAGAAACCGCCTTTGGCTGAGGAGCTGCGATTATTTGGTTTTGGGATTCGTCTATTCTTTCGATATTTGCCTTGGTAACTGCGATACCTCTAGTAGCCCAGAAATTCTGGATTTGGTAAGGAGTATCCAATTTATGAAACTTGCTTTGAGCTAATATAGAAGCCTTTTGAGACTCGTTCATATTCTCCCAAGAAGTTTTGTATTTTTCTGGCATTAAATCTAGGAATTTTTCTCCGGATTGATTTTGTTCAACCAAAGCTTTACCCATAATTTCAATTACCTCTTTTTCGGATGAGTAATTGCTTTCATTTAAGGATTTAGCGACCTTTTGTTTTTGGCCTTCATGCAGTGATAAGAATTCTCTTTGTCCTTGTTCGCCCATAAGCTTTAAGAAAGGATAGTTCTTATTTTCTGCTATTTCTTCTGTCTTTTGTTTACCGACAGTGTTCAATAAATTGTCAATTTTAGAAGAGATCTCTGTGTAATCTCCTGCATATCCTGAAGTTCTTGTGTTTTCAGAAATTGCTTTTGTTATTGCTTCTTTTACCTCTCCAGTTCCAGAAGCTGCATTTACAGATTCAGCGATGTATTCTGCATAGCTAATGTTGTTAGCTAATTTTTCAGCAATGTATTCGCTGTAATGAACTGTCTTATCTAGGTTCTCACCAAGATAATCAGAATAAGCTAAACCTTTGTCTAGGTTTTCTGCTAAGTATTCAGAGTAAGAAATGTTCTTATCTAATTTCTCAGCTAAGTATTCGCTATAAGCTAAACCTTTGTCTAGGTTTTCTGCTAAGTATTCAGAGTAAGAAATGTTCTTATCTACGTTCTCAGCAAGATACTCAGAATAAGAAATGTTCTTATCTAAGTTCTCAGCAAGGTATTCGCTATACTTAATGTTTTTGTCTACGTTCTCAGCTACATATTCTGCATAAGCGATAGATTGATCAACTTTCTCTGTTAATCCTTTAACTGCTGTAACATTGTGGTCAACGTTTTCTGCAATATATTCAGAATAAGAGATGTTGTGGTCTAAGTGCTCAGCAAGATATTTTGCATAAGAAATAGATTTGTCTAGGTTCTCTGCAAGATACTTAGAATAGGAAACTGAATCTTCTAGATTCTCAGCTAAGTATTCACCATATTTGATAGATGCCTCTAGGTTTTCTGCTAAATAATCAGCATACTTTTCTAATTTACCAACTCTTTCCTCAAGAGAAGATGATTCTGTTATTTTGGAAGATTCTTTAACCCCTTTCAATGATTCAATAGACCCTTTAATAGTGTCCATTTCCTTTTTGATTAGTTTAGAATATCCATTCATTTCTTCCGCTGTAACGAAATTATTTTCCATGATTAAACTCTTATTTGGCTCCTTATCTAGAAGCTTTTGTATCTTATCTTGATCTTTGATTCTATATATCTTAAAATTTGAATCATTTTCTAATCCTAAGCTTTCGTTCATTAAAGGAAGCCCCTTTAAAATAGACTCTGCCATGCTCTTTTCTTCTAGGTTATAACCTAAGCTTTCATACACTCTTTCAAGTTGGGCATTTTCAAATCCAGGATCAGCAACTAGATCATATGTGAAAATCTTCTTGATTTGCACTTTTTTGTTCTCCATTACGTTACCTGCTGCTCTTGATGAGATAGAAACTGGAATACCAGCATCAACTAAAGACTTAGCTATTTTACCAGCTGGTGTGTCTAAAAGTCTAACCTTAATTCTAAGGGTTCTATCGTCTTGACTGTAAGCAAGCTCTTCAACTAGGTGTGAAATATTCTTTAAAGAAACATCAAACTCTTTAGGGTGATCTAATTCACCTACTAATCTTTTTTGTTCGATCTTTTCTTTAAGGTATTGTAGATGTGGAAGATATTCTCTTTCCTCATATATTCTTTGGTTGGAGTTCTCCTTTCCAAATACTGCTGCTATACCTTCAAGATAATATTCGTTACCATTCTTCTCGGTCTTCAGGTTGTGTGAAGATTTTTCCAAGACTAAAACGAATTCAGGATTAAGACTCATTCTATTTTATTTATTTTACTATATATCTCTATTACTGAGGTTTGTTTATTGAAGCAGGCTTAGAATCGGCTTCGCCTTCCTCTCCTACTACTTCTCCATCCTCATCTATTTCTGCATAACTACCTTCTACATGAGCTTGTACATATGATTGAGGCAATTTAGAAATATTATCTGAAAGGTTTGTTTCGTTTCTCTCTAATGCTTCTACGAATCTTAATGTTTCAGCTTTTGCTAAATCCCAGTCAACATCAGAAAGACTTCCTAGTGGGGAAAGTGCTTTTACGTTAGGGTAACCCTCTACATCTCCCATTTTAGCACTTACGCTATTGATGTCTGCTACTAGATCTTCTCCCTCTGATTCTTCGTAGAATCTTTTTAATTCTGCCCATGCTGAAAGTGGTTTATCTGAATCATCTACTGTCCAAGCCCCTTTAATTATAGCAAGAAGCTGTGTGATTGATGCCCAATCGTCGTCGCTAACATATCCGTCTAATGTATTAACAAAGCCTTTTGCTATTCCCATTATTACATTTCTTTCGATGTATCCCTCTACTGTTGTTACCACGAAAGTATCTCTTCCTGATAAAAAGTCAAGAGCTGCAGATCCTACTGTTCCGCCTAAAAGACCAGCTGCTGTTCTTTTTGGAATTGGTATTTTTTTGTATTTTACAAAAAACATTCTAGTAAGTCCTGCTAATTGTGATGAAGCAGTTTTTCTAGTCCCAATCGTTGCTGCCGCTCTAGTTACTGCTGCATTACCGGCAATTTTTGCAGCAAGTTTTTTTGCTCCTACTTTTGATGCTGCTCCTGCTCCAAGGGATCTAAGTCCGGAAGATCCAGCTTTTAATAAGTATCCAGATCCAGGTATAGCAAAGCTTAATGCTGTTATTACTATTTCTTTAGACCAAAAACTTAATAAGCTTTCGTCGAAAGATATTGGATAGGATCCTGTATTAACATATTTAAGTCCTTTCCATTCTTCTCTGGTAGGTATTGGTTCTTCACCTCCAGTAGCACCGGTAGCACCAGTAGCACCTGTTCCTCCAGTAGGATTCGGTAAAGGAACTACGCTATTTAAACATGCTTGATCTATTTGTCCAGAAGAATAAGTTCCACAGATACAATCTGCTAGGGATTTACTTCCTGCAGCTTGTACATCCTCTTCGATTGAATACCCTGCTTCTGATAAAACCTCAGAGAAATCGGAGAACGATAAAACAGGCATACCCGTTTTGTGCTCTCTTTCAAATATTTTATTTTCTACTATTTTAGAATCAGCTTTAATCTCTAATGAATCTTTTACTGCATCTGGGGCTTGGAATGTTTGTTGAATCACACCCCCCGCCATTATAGTATTATAAATATCCTGTGTTAATTCTCCAGAAGGATTAAAAGCAGATGACTTAGTCATATATGCATATGCTATGTTTGCTAGTTTAGCAGTTACCTTTCCGTATCTTCCGTCTGCACCACCTGCTCTATTAAGTATATCAGCAATACATCCTCCCATGCTTATTAATTTACCTTGTAAAGTAGCTACCTCAGAGCATTTAGATGCTCCTATAGCAACAGGGAATGTACAATTCTTTGTCGGTTTTGGTGGTGTTGGTGTTGGAGTCATTCCTCCCCCGCCTCCGCCTCCGGTATTAGTGTTGGTATTAGTATTAACCACTGGAACGTTATTAAACACACAGGCATTTTTTGCTGTGTCAAATGACATATTAGGAGGACAAATAACTGGTGCATTTGTCGGTGCCGGAATATTTGATAACTTATAGTTTAATTTTCTAAATTCTTCTCTTTGTCTGATTATTTCATTAACAAGATTTTGTGCCTTAACTCTATAATCTTTTGCTTTCATCGGACCAGAAGCAGTTTGTAATTTTCCCATTTGGAATAATCCTCTTCTACCGCTAGAAATTGCTAGATCTTTTGCTTGCTCTAGATATTGCTGGGATAATTGAGAGAAGTTCTGAACCTCTGAATTTCCTGCTAGATTTTTACTTGCCATGGCAGAAGCAGTTTCTCCCTTGAACGAAGTTGCGCTATCTAAAAGATTCTTAGATAATTGTGTGTACCATTTGTCTGCTAAACCATCTTCAGAATCTCCTTCTTCACCAGTTAACTTCTCGTTGTCCTCTGTTAGATATCTGCTAACCAAACTTTCATTCTTTTGAAGTTCAACCTCAACTGACTGAAAACTAGCTATTGTAGATCCCATTAAAGCTGTCATTTTATCAACAACCTTTTGTAATCCCTTAGCGTCTTCGCCTACTGCAGTTTTTAAAGTTGCAAATAATTGATCCAAATATGATTTAGATTGAGTTAAAGCAGCTGCTTGATTTTTATCAGTCGCCGCCATTAAGTCTATTCTTTTTGCAAATTCTGCCTTGATACCATCAAGAGAGCTAGCTTGCAAAGCTTTTTCCATGTATGCCTTAAATCCGTCAGGTGTTTTAACTGCCTCGTCTGTTCCATTAACTATTAGGTTGACGAATGTGTCATAAACTGCTCTAACTAGTGCATCTATGTCTATTTTAGTCTCTGCCTCAAAAAGCTCTTGCTTCATTGATTCGAAAATAGGATTGTATCCTTTGTAAATTCCTGACATTTTTAGGTTTTTTTATTCGTTATAAATTTCTTCGTAGGCTCTTGATATAAGATCTATGAGATTCTGTATATATCCTTCATTTCTGAGCTTTTTAAACACTAAGTTTTCGACGGAGAATTCCCCCCTCTCTGCAAGGCCATCTTTTCTCATTTTCATGATTCTGGATTTAACCTTTTCTGCATGTTCGTAAAGCTCTCTTGGTGATATTTCTGGGTCTTTGTTTTGAAGCTTAGATTCTAATTGATTTATATCATTTACTATTCCTTCAAACTTTTTTTGCACATCCATCTCGTCTATTTGAGGTGGATTATATTGTGGAACCCTGATCCATTCATTGTTTAGAAGGGAAAATAACCCAGATGCCACGTGCGGTTCATTTACGTCTTGAAGGTATAACTCAACGTCATGCCCTCTAAGAACTATGTTATGTCTTAGATTCCAGATGAATCTCTGCCCGTCTATTCCCTTCTTAACTAGTGCAACATCTGGGTTAATCTTAGAAAAATCTATTAAGATATGAACATCTAAATCTGATTTAGGTGTCCAGTTATAGTTTGCTAAAGATCCTGTTAATTGGATATCGGAGATCGGTATCTCCAATTTGAAGATCTGATAAAACTCGTTTGCTATCTGAAGTAGCTTCTCTCTGATGGATGGGTCGAACTGAGAGTTGGACCAAAAAAGGTTATTAAGTTCATTCTGATAGAATTCACCCTCATTTAAAATCCACTGTTTAAAATTCTTGATACGACTAGCCACCCGGATATTTTATTGTATATATCCGGAAAGGTATTTACGCTATTCGAAAGAGAAGGATTCGTAGCACTTTATAAGGTACTTTACGTCCATTTCGCAGTATTTCTTGATCTCTTCTATTCTACCCTGATAAAAATAGGGATGAACCATGGATCCGTCCATTTCGTCTTTGGGAGATTCGTGTCCAAAGACAGAACACATCAGATCCAAAGATGAATGAGTTTGTCCATACCCGCCAAAGGCAAAAACCTCAGAAATATCAATTACTGGTGAATCCCAGGGTTTTCTATTTAGTTGGCCAATAAGGGGAGAAGGATCTATCTTGTTGATAATCATTCTTTTACCAACAAACGGGATGTCGAAATTCTTGATAGTGTGTCCACCTAGCTTCCATCCCTTGGTTACTGCATTATTGAAAATCTTATTAGCATTGGAAAGAATCTCACTTTCTTCTCCTATTAGGGATTGAATCTTAATATCATCACCACTGTATGCTCCGAAGCTAATACAAACTATTTTAGCAAATTCTGGATGTAAAGAAGATTTGTCTAACCATAACTGATCCGGTGTAGAATCCTTGTATTCATCCCCTGAATTCTTTCTGAGCCACACACATCTTTTTTCCCAGATCTTTGCAAGTCTAGGATCGGCTGATACTAGATCAGAAAATGTCTCTTGTATACCTGCAGTTTCTATGTCAAAATATAGAATCTTCTTAAGCGTGTCTTTACTTATCATATTAGCCATTTTTTGTCGATCCAAAAATTACGATCTTGTTTATCTTTAATAGGTACGCAATTTTCTTTGTTAAAATAGAATTGCATCCATGCTTGAAATTCTTTGCTTTTCTTTTTTTCTAAATCTGCTTGATTATACCAGTCTTTGAATTGCCCACCCCCGAGTTCATATGATTCAACAATTATTTTTTCAGTTATATTAAAAAATTTTTCACCAGAGCTGGTGATATAATCTCTGGCGGATAATCTTGGATCCAAATCTATTCTACCCAAAATCTCAGCTCTTAGATAATTTCCAACCCCGTTAAAATATTTCTGATTCATCATGACCTCAAAGATAGGTTTTTCAAACATCCTATCCTTAGCCAAATTTTCCAATATGTTTTTTTTAAAAAGCTCTGTTTCCTGAACCGGATCATTTCCTCTCTTTTCATTCCATCCCCTCCAATCCCAGCGGGCAAATCTTCTAACATCATTCATTCCTAATACGCTGCCATCACAACCCATAATCATAAGGTGAGTGTGCTTGGGTATTTCAAACATGTTCTTCGAATAATTCCAATTACCGCTCATTCCCATGGTAAAAACCAGGGGCTTAATATCTGTTATATCAGAATATGAATAATCCAAGTTTATAAACCTAAGCATTAGCTCCTTTCCGCGGGAATAAGCTTTAAGCTGAAAATGATCGAAGGGAATAACTAGACTTGTTTTGCTTTTGTGTTCTGGATTTTTAGATATGCCAACAAAATAATCAACGTCAGATGCAACACTGTTGATAAACTCCGACATAATTCTCACTTCGCTGATTTCTGGCATATTCCCATTTGTTTTTACAAATATAGAAGAAATCCTCGATACAATAAAATGTTATGGCTCTGGGAGTCTGTTATCGAAGACAAAATCAAGTTCCAAACCGAATGGTTTAGTTTGATCTCCGTTGATCTGTGTGTTACCCGGCAGGTAGATAAAAATAGGATTAACAGTTCTTTTCCAGGTGGATGCTGCTAGGAATAGAGATTCGTTGAGGGTAAGGTTACCCTGATTTGTTGGGTACGATGTTGATCTGAAAACTATAGGGATTCTGATTTTGTAGAAAACCCCAGGTAAAAGATCTTTAACTGAAAACAGGCTTGGCTTTTCGTCATTCACTACCGCCAATCTTGCTACATCCTCTGAGGTAAATAATTTTTCTATCTTTCTACAGAAGTCTTCCATGGTTCCTCTTCTATCACCCTTTGCCCCTCCTATATGTAGGATAACAGGGAATTCTTGATACTCGAGGACAGTAAAGCTTTTGACAAAATTTAGGCAGGTTACTATTTGACTGTGTGCAGCATTTATTTCATCTGGTGAATCCGACGTTAGGTATTTTTTACCCTTTATATAGATTGCTAGTCTGATACCTTTCTGTATGTGTGAATTTATAGATTGTCTCACATCACCATGCACTTCAAAATCTAGAACATCAAAATCATCATCGGATACTTCAAAGATAAAGCACTTGTATCCGAGATTAATTCCCTCTGCTATTTTTCTTTCCAGAAATTCATAGAAAGAAACTGTGTATGTTGATTTCTTACCCTTTTTAGGGCTAAGAGGAAATCTTATTAATAACCCCGTCTTTTGGTCGCTCATGACTATTATAATTTTTAAAGACTAGATAGTTTCGAATTCTTCCAGTGTCATTTTGGGCCAGGACTCAATAAGACTCGTTTTTGAAAGGTTAGCAATTTTAATTCCTTTCTCCGTCAATGCCTTTCCCAAATTGGAGTATTGCTCTTTTATTCTTTCTATTTCTCTCATGATTTGGTGTCTTCCTGTTTCGCCAAAGAAATGGTTCTCTGTGAAATCCACTCCAACCAAAGCTATTTTTTTAGCTCCCATTTGATATGCTATAACAATAGCCATGTATGGAGAATTTGTGGTGTAATCTATGAATCCATAATTATCTAGATCAATCCCTTCGTACTTTCCGAGATTAACAACTATTCTTCTTTCTGGATTATCTATTGGCAGATTGCTTAAATGTGTGAAGACAAATTCTGAATTATTGCTTTGAACGTCTGGCCATCTTTTAAATTTAAAAGTACTAGGTTCGTTAACAACAACCAGGTACTTACACCAAACCTGTTTGCCTGCATCATTTACCCCAATGGTTACGTGATTATCAAAATTCGTGTAATCGTTAAGGGAAACACCACATGCACAAACAACGAAAGATTCGTCCGGGTGCTTATTGATGAATTTCTGATATTCTCCGATATCTCTCTTTCTAAAATTTTCGGGTTCAACCATTTTCTGACTTTCATTTTTAATGTTCTCAGGAAACGGAATTCTCCTTATTCTATTAATGGACATTACATTTCTCTTTCTGGTAAGTGTTGTTTCATAGAAGGAACAAATTCGTCTGCTGCCTCTCCATAAGAAACCCCATGCTTCTTTAAAAAATTAGAAGCTATCATTTTATATGATTCTCTGTGCCCTTTGTTTCTAAGAATTTGAGCTGCAAGAACATCACTGTATTTTTCATCAACTGAAGAATCTTTTGATAACATCTTTGCTATTTCCACTGCTTCAATTGCAATCAAGTGGCTATCGTTGAACTTTGAAAAACTAGGATCTTCCTTATGGATGTAAATACTTTTGTTTTCTGGAACTGTGTAAATACCCCCAAGTTTTTTAAAATTGTCTATATGAAGGCTGTAATCTGGATGATTATTATCTATTAAAACAACTTTAATGGAAGGATCTATAATACTAGGTCTTTCTAAGATAGAATCACCTTCTTTTAATAGCATATCTGTTCTCATATCATTATTCTTAGATTCCATTGATCCCCAAATAAAATTACCATTATTGTACTTCAATGATGTTATAAATTTTTCCTTGTTGCTCATAGCTGATGTACCTTGCTTTGATTTGTCCAGATGCCCTCTATCGTCATAAAATTCTAAAGCATAGGAAGGAACGGTATAGATCTTTTTAGATTGTAAGCTTCTCACCTTGAATCTAGTTCCTTTTCCGTCGTCTGTTCTTGTTGATGCCAGAACCTCCGCTCTTATTTTTTTCTTTTTGGTATTAAGTCTAACTAAAACTATATCACCTATTTGATATTCTTCTCCCTTAATATGATCGTATGGATGTATCTCTCTTCCTTTAGCCTGCGATAAATCATCAAAAGGTTTATACTTAACTTTAAAAACCCCGTTAGAGCTATTAAATCCGTCTCCGGAAAAAGACTGAGCAAATTGCTCATTTAGTTTTTTAATTTTCATTTCTTTCTTTTATTAAGTTCTTCCAAGACATCTCTGATTTTTCCAGCTAAGATGTAATCCTCCTGCTCAACGCATTCTTTAAGTCTTCCTTCTAATATGATAGTGTCATCCATTTCAAAGAAATCCTGTGGTATATCAAGTTCTTCCCTCATCGTTACACTTTGAGGTATAAAATGGACTTGAAGTTTAGATTCCATAATTGGAATTTGAATTTCCTCTGCTGGCTCATCTTCACTCACCTGGATGCTTTCTATGATTTCCCATTCCCCGTTGACCCAAAGAATGGTCCAAGGTCCATAAGACATTTCGGGAAGATCGCTTTCTATGACATATTCTAAAACCTTATACAATTCCTCTTTTGCAGAGTCTATTGTTATTTTAGAACTTCTTTCTATGCCCTTTATTTTAACCTGTTCGTATCCAATTCTTCTGTCCAGTATCTTATAGAATTTAACTATCTGATCCCAGTCAATAGATGATATGATTCCGTCTATAAGTTTTTTATCTACCTCTGTTATTTTGGACATATTATATGGGTATTTATTTAAAATTATTATACCTATGGATTAACCTCTATAAAAATCAATACCGGTTCATAGTTGTTATAGCTGATTCCAGTTTGTAAAACAATCGTTGCATCGTTAGCTGACCCGCTGTTTACCGTGAAACTAGCTGTTGATCCTGAAATGTTAAGATCGTTAATATCAAATTGATATTTGCTGTATTGATTTTGTTGGGATAAGTATAAATATCCTCCATTATTTTTCAATCCAGTTAATTCCGTGGTTTTATCCATGCCATAACTATCAGCAATATTAAAATACACCTCAGTGTTTTGGAAAAAGCTCGGGTTATATGTCGCTGCGTATGTTGCCCCTTGGTCTATTGCAAAGATAATATCTCCAACATTATCTGGTGTAAATGGAGGGGTTACTGCACCTTCACTTGTATAGAAATACCAATCCCCCGTATAAACAGCTCCAGGGGCACCGCTAAGTGTAGGTGTCGGAGCAGGTGTTGGCGCTGGTGTCGGAGCAGGTGTTGGCGCTGGTGTCGGAGCAGGTGTTGGTGGCTCCGGTGTTGGTGGTGCTGGTGTCGGAGCAGGTGTTGGCGCTGGTGTCGGAGCAGGTGTTGGTGTCGGTGTAGGAGATGGCGATGTTAATATGCCATTCTCTGCGATCTTTATCCAATTTGTTCCATTATAAAATGCCATTACATTATCTGTACTAGAATATCCAAGCATTCCAGGAACCGGAGAGGGTGTTGCCAATATATCCGATGTTGATCCAACTAAAATTCCTTTAGACCCGAGCGGTAACATATCAATGTACCAAGTCCCGTATGTTCCGCTTCCGGTAGAGGACGTTGCAAGAAAATTCATCAATCCATTAGATTGTGTGTAAGATGCGATAGTTCCTGTCATTGTAGCGGAAGGGTCTTCTTTAGCAACAAGTGTTATGGTTTCCCCACCAACCCATGGAAGATTTGGCGTAGTTATTATGCTTCTGTTTCCGTTAGCTACAAATAAAACAGTTGTTGATATTGCTGAATAGATTCCCGCTGGTTGATCACTGGATGTCCCAGATGTACCTGATGTCCCGGTTTGTCCAGAGGTTCCTGCAGATCCGGAAGTTCCCGTGGATCCCGATGTTCCAGCAGATCCAGAAGTTCCTGGTATAGATTCTCCGGAGGTTCCTGACGATCCTCTTGTTCCTGATGTTCCTGATGTTCCGTTACCCCCTGATGTTCCTGAAGATCCTGATGGTCCTTCTTCCCCAGATGATCCTGAGGATCCACTAGTTCCAGTAGATCCTGATTCTCCAGTAAAGAAATTAACCCATCTTGCTGTTCCATCTATACCATCAGACATATTACCAGATGATGGAGTAATTGTCATGCCTGATGCAGATATTGAAACTGCAACTCCGTTCATAGCATCAGCAAATCCTGGTAATGATTCTATTGTTACCGTGCCTATTGAAGATGACGCTTTTATTGCTGGCCCTGATATATTGGTTATATCTGAAATGTCTGCTACAGCAGAGACTATTCTATTAGCTGTTAGATATGCAGTTCCTTGCCAAGGTATAGTTATAATAGAAGATCCGTTGTATGATAGTGTAAAATTTCCAGATCCTGTTGATCCTATAGTAAATGAAAATTTAGAAGAAACCTCGTCCTGAAAAGCATATCCTTGAAAAGCACTACCTGTGAATCTTATTTGTCCTACCTCCGGAGTTTTAATTTGATCGTTAACCTTATCCACGCTGAATTTGATTCTACCATCGCTTCCGGTTTCATTGTAAAGTAAAAGATCCCCACCGATAAATGCATTTTTAGAAACGTTTATGGAAGATCCTATAATGCCACCATTTGTTCCATCTAAGCTGATTTTTGTTGCTCCAATAGCAGGTAACTTAACACTATTAGATTTTAATATGTCAAGTGTAAATGTCGCATTTTGCGAATTGATAGTTGGGTTAGGATCGAATTCGATCCCAAAAGCAGTCTGCAATAAATCTATCGCCTGCTGAATCTGTTGAAAATTAGATTCTGTTGTTAGTCTATAATCCGGTGAATTTAGTACGGATTGAAGGTTTAAATCGGTTAGTTCTGTCATTTCTGGTGGATACTTTACTTATATATCCGCAAGAAATAAGCAGGTCTAACCTAATAGATCTTTAATTGATTTGGAAAATTCTTTAAATTCCTTAGGAAAATATTTACCCAGCTCCTTTACCTCCCTGTTAGATATTTCATACTTGGACTTTATGAATTCTATGACCTCCTCGTCAGGAACAAAATCCAAGGATTTTTCTTTCTTTTTTGTGGCAGTATAGAACCACCCAGGAGCTGCTTTATATTTGGTGTTTAGTGTTTCTTTCCAGTAATCTATAACAGACACCGGATCGATCTTAGTGTTATTAAGAGCATTAGCTTGTAAGGGAAACGAAATTGACATGATTCGATTGATCATAAAAAAATTTCTAGCCTTATCATGTTTGGAAACGTCTTCCCAATTCTTCTTGTTGAAGAATGCTTTTAAAATATCGAATAATTCCATTATTTAAAACTCTTAAAAGGGTTAAATGCTGAAGGAGCTTCATATTGATCCCATCTGGATCTTCCTATTAAATTCTTTTTGTCCGTCAATACTGGTTTTACTTCAATATCTGTTGTGGAATATGAAAATTCCATATCTGCTAAAACCTTTTCCGGTATCACCTGGTCGGAAAGCCAAACAAGCTGTGCGTTCTCGTTATAATTGTTTGCAACCTCCTTTCTATTTGTTGCGTTATCTGTGTAATTTAAAGATCTTAGAACATACCCTGAAATCCAATCCTTGAATTCATCATTTTTCCAAACATCTTCTAATTTAGAATTGCCCCAGCCAGACTGCTTGAAGCTTTCATAAATGGATTCAGCTTTAGCCTTTGTTAGCTTGAATATTTTACCAGGAGTTTTCTCATACGAGAATACACTAGGAACATCATCACCCTTATCACCAGTTAAGATCTTTTCAAATGTTAATCTAACAGGATCTGTAAACTCTAATGTTCCTGATGATGATAAGTGAATCATTTTGTCTTTTTCTGTGTCTGCTGCAAAATCAAGATTAAAGATTGATGTTTCTCTTTCTTTGTCTAGATAATCTTCCTTCCAATTATTAGCACAATAGATTTTATTATTCTTGGAATTAGCGTTCCAACAAATTGTCCAGGTGTCTTCGCATCCAACTAATTGATGACTGTCTTTATCCCCTGAATACACAACAACGTTATGACCAAGATCCCTTAGCTTTTGGTTCCAAAACCATAAAAGATCGTCGCCTTCTGCACCATTGGATTTGGAATAAATGTATCCATTCAATTCTAGGAATTTTCCGAATTCATCCATAAGATCAAAGAATGAACCCCAATCTACTTTTTCGTCTTTTACCCTTGATCCCTTATAATCTGCTCTTTCTATCTTTAAGTCCTTTCTCCAGGATCTTGAATCTTTACAAAATATAACATGCCCATTTACTGGAAGTTGATTCAAAGAATAACAAAGATCCGTCATTATCTTTCTCATAAACATTCCCTGGTCAGCATCTTGTGAGAGTACTTCTCCTGGCTGTTTAGAACCAAAATCTGAAAATATAGCAAAGGTCTTATGAAAAAGATAATTGCCGTCTATAATTACACTAACCATATTAAAAATCGTGATTTGTTACTCTCATATCATAGTTGGAAAACTCGAAAAAATCCTTGTCGTCTGCTTCTATCCTACGATCAGCAGAATCAGCATCTCTCCTTTCAAGTAATCTTTTTCTGATGGTGTCTTTATCAGGGTCTATAAAAATCACAAAGCAATTTTTTCTATCCTCTGGTTTAATGTGGTTGACACCTCTTGGAGTCATAATAAACAAATTAGAATCCTGGAAATCTTTTACCAGGGTTCCATATTTCCATCCGTTGAATTCGTCTATTTCATAGAATTCGGGAAGATTGTCAGAGAAAAATTGAACATCCGTGAATTTATAATCTTTTCCCTCAACTTCTCCTTCCCTGATAGGTCTACTTGTATGGGAAACACAATACCTAAATCCTCTTGCTTCAAACTTTTTACGTAAAAAATCTTTACCTGATCCACCCCTACCAACTATTACTATTTTATTGATCATTATTGAGTTAATTTTTGTAATGAATAAAACAGAGATAATAGACTAACTACTGGATCAATCACCTGGGTTCTTTGAGCTTGGTGTTGTGCTATTAAGATCATAGCTGCTGGAATGATCTGTACTTTTTCAGATTTCTTTTCTTTAACCCAATCAATAAATTCACGACCTAAAGATTCCATTATTTCTCCAACAGAATTGGAATATTGTCCAACGATTGTTTGGTAGCTCTTAACCGGATCTAATTTCTGGAAGATCATTTCATATAATTCTTCATAATCCCAAGAAGATTCTGATACTTTTTCTTCTGTGATTGAATCAAGACCCTGTATTTGCCATCTTTGAATACAGTTCAATCCAGATCTCATATCCGGATAATATTTCTTAACAAAAGAATTTAGAGCATTATCGTCGATTGAAATGCTCATCTTAGTTAGAATAAGTTTAATTCTAGATTTCCACTGATCCCTTAAATCTGCTTCTTCCTCCTTGTTAACCGGATCAAATATAAAAACCTCAAATCGACTTTGCATAGGTGCAGGAACTTTATTGATCCAGTTACACGTAGCAACAAATCTTGTTGTTTTTGCAAATTTTTCTATTGTACCTCTAAGTGCTTTATAGAATTGATCTGATGCACCATCAAACTCATCCAGGACCACCACCTTCATGGCATTCTCTTCGTTCATGATAGAGATAGTAGAACAGAATCCTACTATTTTTTCTCTAACAGTATCGACTGAGCTCTCATCTGAAACGTTGATAAAAAGTCTAGGTGAATCTTCTGAAAGAATTTTAGCCAATGATGTTTTTCCAGAACCTGGTGATCCTGTCAGTAAAACATTCTGCTGCAATCCGTTCTGAAAAGCATCCTTGATTCTTTGAGGAAGAATCATGTGCTTTAATTCCTTTGGTCTTAATTTCTCAGTTAATAGTGTATTGATCATTATTTCTTTTTGTTAAATCTTGTTACTAAGTTCTCTGGCTCTGTTTTGTCGCTTCTAACCTCTATAAATCTCGGTAAGAATAAAGATTTATTACCGTTCTTATCTTCTATAGGGACATTATATTGTAATGTTACAATTCTACCGATCAAAGAATCTGGATCTTTCGATAGCGATATAAGATCTGCTTCGGTGAATCCAGAACCAACTTTTACCTGATATTCACCTGATGCATCCTTGCAGTTAAACCCTCCTATGAATCCTTCTCTTTTTCCCTCTCCTGGATACCATCCGGTAACCTCCAAATCGCAATCTTCAACCTCTTTGAATTTGATCCAAGACTTAGATCTTTTGCATTCGTATACATGGGAAGGATCTTTCATAATAACTCCTTCACCTCCGTTAGCTACAATCTCTTCATATATTGGCATTAATTCTTCTTTGGTTTTTGCCTCCCATTTTCTTGCCATGGTAACATTAGAGGTTTCACCGCCATTTTTGAAAACCGTTTCTAATGTTTGTCTTCTGATTGTATATGGTGCTTCGCCTTTACCAGTTCTGATGGATGACATTCCGTCGACATCAAAAACATTGAAAAGTAGGTCATCCCCAATGGATTCTTTAGGAGAACCTTTTAAGATCTGATTAACCTTTCCACTTACACTTTTTCTGTCTTTATCAGTTAATTCACCATCAAAGAAGATATCACCAAGGTCTCTACCTAAATGGAGAAGCTGTTCTGCTATCTTGCTTAAGTATTTAACATCTAGTTCGTTGAATGCTCTTGTATAAAACTTTGGTTTACCACTCTCAATAGCACAGATAACACGAACTCCGTCGTATTTTTCTTCGCATACAATCGAATTCCATTTGTCAATTGCCTTGTGATCGTCTTCAGCTAGCATTAGGCTAGGATCAGGAATTAATTCCTTTCCGACTGCTTTATTGATGAGCTTAGCACCCACCCCTATGTTCATTCGCTTTGTAAGCACTTTAGCGAGTACTTTATTTAATTCCGTATGATAACCAGTGGATTCGACTAAACGTTCAGCCTTGGTCCTTAAATTGTCGTTTATAGCTGGTGCTTTCTTAAGCTCCTCACACAAACTAACAAATTCGGTAAATAGATTCTGATTTTCTGAAGAACCCGATGCTTCACTATAATTTAGTTTGTGAAGCTTTGTCGTAACAAAGGGGTCAAAACAAATGGAAAGGATGTACTCCAGTTCTGGGGTTAGATTAGAGGAGATTAACTCCTGTTTTCTCTTCTGAGATCCCTCTCCTGTGGATCCTTCAATTTCTAGTAATAGCTCTAATTCTTTATGCATGTTTATTTATTTACAGGTCAAATGTAAATAAAAAACTCAGTTATAAAAAATGTTTCGGGATTAAGGGGCTGGTGCCTCTTCCGCTGCTGGGGCAGGTTCTGGGGTAGCTGCTGGCTCTGCTGGTGCTGCTTCAGTTTCTGCTGCTGGTGCTGCTTCCTCTGCGCCGGCTTCTGCGGCAGGTGCAGCTGATTCGCCACCTCCGGAAGCAGGAGCTGCTGATGCTTCCATTTTTGCAGCTTCTTTACCTTCTTCCTCTTCCTTCTTTTTATAGATGTTGTTAACCCTTCTATCTTCATTGGTTAATCCAAGGAATTTATCGATAAGGAAGTCTTGACTAAAGTAAGGTAATTCTTCTTCGCCTTTCTTTTCTTTGATCTCAGAAAGTCCAGCTATAAAGTCAATCTTTTTAATTAATTGTTCAATCTCTTTTGATTCACCAAATTGATTGTCAGAATTAAATTTAAGTCCAAGCTGAGTTCTAAAAACAGGATCGCTATCAAGCTCTGGATAATCCAGTGTCATTTGAATCCATAAAGGCTTCAAAAGAATTTCTTGATAGATTGATCTGATTCTATTGATAAACTTGTTGTACCTGATCTCGTCTCTTTCTGCAGATTCTGCACCAATCTTATAAGTACCTACTGTACCACCGGATCTTGCAGCAAATCTGTTAAATGGAATTTTAGAATCTGCTTTTAATTTATTAAAGAAATAAACAACAGCATCTATCACATTTAGATTTGGTCCTGCATTATTAATTGTTTCTACCTTAGGTGATTCCCCGCCCTGAACTGGGAAAAGATAGTTTTTGTAGAATTGTAAGTTTGGTCTACCGTTAATACTCAATTCACCAGAATCGGTGTTAAGCTTGATGTCCTCTTTGTACATAGTCATCAATTCACCTAAAGTCTCTTTAGCCTTCTGTGGTGATCTTGATCCTACTGGTATTGTCATCTTCAAACGGAATGAAGCATTCATAACATTCCAGATAATTCTGGTATGCTCCATGATCTTCAATAAATTATGTGATCTGATTAATCTTTCAACATAACTTGTTCTGCTTGTGCTGTTACCGTTAGCAAAAGAAACATAGATCACTTGCGAATCGTATAATTTTCTTTCTCTTACGCTATCATTATAATATTGATACCAAATTTGAACCGTTTTCCCGCCTGGTGTTCTTTCAACTGAAGGGGTTAAAGAAACTGGATCTAATTCTTTAAATCCAACTATTTGTTTTCCGTCATCCGAATAAACTATCTCAAAAGATAAAAATCCATCGATTAAGAATTGTCTAAAATACTGCCATGCTGAGATGCCATTATTGAATCCGTGTGAAACGTAGATCTTTCTGAAGTTTTCTCTTAATGCGTCTGCTACTTCATCTTTTAGATCCATATTAACTAAGGAAAGAGAGCAACAGAAATTTCTGTCATCATAAACAATAGCTTCATCAGCAAGTATATCAAGAATCCATTCAATCTCTGCATTAAGAGCAAAGCTTCTTAAGAAATCTCTTTTATATGGATAGTCCTTATCAAAATAAGCAATATACTTTCTACTTGTTGTATCTGCTGCTGCTAAACTAAAAACGAAATCCTCATCTGAATCTGTTAAAGATAATCTTTGTCTCATCATAGCTTCAGATACACCAATAGCTTGAGAATTCTTCACAACAAGATCCTTATACTCCATTCCGAAGCTTCCGATTTTGCTCACAGCACGAAGTATACGCCCCATGTTAGGGTTGTTCTGTGAAAAATTGTCTATGAATCCTGCCATTTATTAAAGTTTAAATTCTTCTTCAGCATCTCCTTCTGCACCAGCAGCTCCTTCTTCCCCGCCAGCTTCAGCAGCAGCTTCAGCAGCTTCTTTTTTCTTCTTCTCTGCAGCAGCTTTAGCTTTTTCATTAGCTATCTTATCATCATCAGTCATACCAAGATACTTGTCTAAAACATATTTTAAAGAGAAGTATGGTTTGCCATCTGCATCTAATAATCCTGCAATTTTAGTTACCTGATCTTTTCTTGCATTTAAAATCTCCATGTATTTTATTTCTGCAAAAGAGTTATCCTTAACATAGTCTAAACCAAATTGGCTTTTAACCATGAAGTCTTTTTTGTATTCTGGATAATCCAGACAGAATTGAATCCATAATGGTTTTAATAGAATGTCTTGGTATATGGATCTTAATCTTGTGATGAACTTGAAGAATCTAATTTCTTCCTGATCCAGACCTTCTGCGTTGCCACTGAATGTTCCTTGTGTTCCCCTGTCCTCCCTATCAAATCTTGAATAAGGTATTTTAGAATCTAATTTAAGTTTATCAGCAAAATAAGCCAATGCTTTCAAGTCACTAAAAGGTGTTGCGTCCCCGCTTCCTGCTAATGGTGTTATATCAGGGGTTCCGTTTGGTGTGGAAGGCATTAAATAATTCTTAAAGAATTGTATATTAGGTCTTCCGTTAACGAATAATTCTCCGCTGTCTTGATCTAATCTGATATCTTCCTTGTAGATACTCATCAATTCAGCAAGAGATTGTCTTGCTTTCTGTGGTGATTTAGTTCCAACAGGAACCGTCATCGTCATTCTAAATGAAGAGTTCATCACGTTCCAGATTACTCTGGTGTGCTCCATGATTCTTAAAAGATTGAAAGATCTTATCAATCTTTCTGAATAGCTTATTCTCGTTGTTGTGTTACCCTTAGCATAAGAAATGTAGATAATCTGTGAATCGTACAATTTTCTAGATAAAGCAGGATTGTCTGGATACTGAATCCAACACTCAACGAAATTACCATCAAGTTGTTTTTCAACCGAAGGTAATAATGAAGCAGGATCTAATTCTTTAAACCCAATCACGTTTTTACCTCTTGAATCAAATATGATCTCAAAAGCTAAAATACCGTCTATTAGGAAGTTTCTGAAAAAGTGCCATGCTGAAATACCCTCGTTGAACCCGAATAGATTGTAAATTTCTTTATATCTGTCTTGAATCTTATTTTCTATCTCCTCGCCAACACCTTTTATGTCTGTCGAAACAAAATATGAGAAAAAATTCTTATCATCATAAACGATTGCCTCGTCACAAACAGTATCTAAAATGAATTCAATTTCCGGATTTAGTGCAAAATTTCTAAGATAAGTCTTTTTATTGATATAATCCCTATCAAAATAAGCTATGTACTGCTTGGCTGTTGTATCTGCTTTTCTTAGGGAGTATAGGAAATTCTCGTCTTGTACCCCACCCTTTGCAAGAAACATTGCCTCAGTTGTACCAACTGCTTGGGAATTTTTCACAACCATATCTCCATAGTTCATGCCGAAAGACCCTATTTTTCTAAGGTTGTTTAGCACGTTGCTAAAAAATGGATTATTCCTATTATCGCCTAAAAATCCCGCCATTATTGATATTTGTTATATATATCGTTCAAAGCAGCCCCCTCTATAGATTTGGTGTTTAGGTAAACTAAATGCTTCCATTCTTCTCTCTCAATTTCTTTTAGTCCCTTAATTTTTTCCATCTTATAGCCAGTGTATGCATGATTATACTTGATACCACCCATTAAAGTTTCTAACATCTCTGAATCAAATTTTAAAGGCATCTGCGCAGATCTATCCTTTTTTTCGTTCTGATCCATGATTTTTCCGTAAATAGCATGCAATCTAATGAAAAAGTTTGTTCTGTCTCTGGGGGTTAAAAGAATAAGATCTATCCCCCTAATTATGCTTTTAGTTGGAGTTATCTCCCTTGATTCTAAAAATACTATAGGTCTTCTGTTTATAAATCCTTTTTCAGCTTTTAGTTCGGAATCATAATAAAATGCGTAGATTCTTCCTTGTATTAAGCTTTTTATAGGATCGGAAGACTTAAGAACTGAGTAATTTTTGCTGTAATGCAAAAAGCTCTCCTCCGCAAGTTTTGCAGGGGATCCAGCACTCTCTATGGCATTTCTTATCTCTATCTTGAAGTCCATTATCTAAAAATGAAATTTTCATCAATCGCTCCAAACCTATATCCGTTGTACTTTGCAAAATTCATAGCAGCATCGAATTTAGCTCTGTTAACTATCCATGTCTGCATTTGATCGTTATGTGATCTAATTCTTTTTTCCGTCATCGGCTCCTTTAATACTGGCTTCTTATCTAACTGGTATTGGGCCGATGGCTTTATCTCGATGATCCAATCCTCTGTCGTTCCATCTTTCTTTTGAACCTTGATATAATAATCAGGATGGTACGTGTGTGTCTTTTTATCGATTGGATTCCAATATTCTATTTGTACTGCTTCCGATGCCCATTTTATGATGTTTGGGTTCTGGTCGCAGTACATACAAAATCTTCCCTCCCAAGAGGATCTATAAATTATGTTGTGGATATCACCAATATACTTCTCCGGGTTCCTTGGAACGAATTTTCCGGATTTATATCTGCCATTAGGTTTGACATTCTTTATATTGGTTTTAGACATTATAGTTTTGGTTATCGTCTTTCGTCAGTCTGGAAAAAGGTATAGTCTTTATAGATCTTGTCGAGTGGATCTTTTTCCATCCTTTTTGCATGCCATTCTTAGCAATCTGAGAAATAAATGCAAACGGATTATCCGATTTGTTTGGATCAAATCGATCCCAATATTTAATCAAATCCTCCATACCAAATGCGATACAATCTTCTTTATCTTCGATGTCCCTATAGGATTTTGTTTTAGAAAGACCGTTTACTATCAGGGTAAACATTTTAACCGTTTCTGCTGTTAATCTCCCCTTCTCTTTTGATTCTAACAACGCTCTTTTTAGTTCTTTGTTTTTAACATACTCCATTAGGTTTAGTGTGTATTATTTTCTTGGGAGAAATGACCTTCTAATGTTTCCATCTGTCTAGTTACATCTTCCTCTAAAGCCACAAGCTTTTTAATTGCATCTTGTATGGTCTTCAATCCTATTTTACTGTTAGAATGGCTAGTTGTTTCCAATTCTTTCAATTTACCTATGGTCTTTGTCAAATCGTCCGCAAAAAAAGAGAGTTCGTTCCCCATACCTTCGGAAACGAACTCTTCTCTATGTTCAGAAATTGTGTTTACTTTTTTTTTGTAGACGGTGCTTTAGATAGAGTTGCTCTGTTAAGAGGCTCGTGGTCACCTTTACCATTTAACTTGCTGTTACCTGGTGCTTTAGCTAAAGTTCCCTTTTTACCAAGAACTAATTTTTTAACTTTCTCTTTCTTTCCAGAAGGTGCTTTTTCGTAGTTAGCATTCTTTTGAGATTCGATAATTGCTAAATTGTGTGCTTTTAAATCTTCGATATCCTTAGAAGATCCAGCAGCTGTGCTGTGTGGTGCATCTGCTAAATTAGCATTCTTTTCTTTTTGAACGAATTTCTTTCCAGTTTTTGCTGTGTGCTCTGGAGCAGTTGCTAATTCGTGCTTACCTGAAGTTCCCTTTGGATCAGCTTTTAATTTCTTACCACCTTTAACATCTAAGTCTGCTAAGTTATGATCTTTTAAATCGTCAATATCTTTAGAAGATCCTGCTGCAGTAGCATCAGGTGCTTCTGCTAGATTAGCATCCATCGATTCGTTTGTTTCTTCCTCTTCTTGTAAATCGTTAACTGGTTGTAATTGAATGTTATTGATTTCATCAGAGATATCAGTTACATCGTTAAAGAAAAATTCTCCAGTTCTTCCGTTTTCAAACATAACTGTGTATGTTTTAGAATTACCGTTTACACCTACAACTTTACCTTTTTCTCCGTTTCTGTTGATTTTAACATCAGTGTTAATTCCGTATCCTTCGCTTTCTGTGATCTTTGTTAATTTCTTAGCTCCCTTTTCAAATCTTTCAATTTCAACTGAGATTTGATTCCACTTAGATTTTAATGATGTGGACTCGTTGCTAAGCATCACTTGAGCTTCTTTAATTTCATCAGAATTTTGTAAAGCAGGATTTGATTCAATTGCTTTAGCAATCTTATTCATTTCGCTCTCTACAACAGCTAAATTCTTTTTGATAGATTCTTTATCATTTTTCATGATAGCTAAGATTCTTTCTTCTTTTTCTAAAACTTCTGTCATAGATTCTGAAAGATCAAATCCTAAGAATTCTTTTACTATATTAACTGCTTGATTACCGTTTCCTTCTAAAAGTTCGTTCTTTCTCATAGCAGGGTTTACTTTATGAACGTAAACCTTTTCACCAAATTTAAATACGTTAGCTTCTACTCCTTCGTAAATTTTAGAAGATATCTTCTTACCAAAATCGATTTCAGAAAGATAATTAGCTCCTTCTACCACTTGAACTGCATGCTCAATTGCATTAGCAGATCCTTGGAATCCATTTCTTAATTCGAAAGATAGTGTGAATCCTAATTTATCTTCTGCTACTCTCTTACCGTTGAAGAATATATTTTTTGTATCAGTCTCGCTTTCAAAAACAACTGATAATTTATTTTTACCGATGTAAAGATCTAAACCACTTTCGTTGATTTTAACGTTTGGATTAGAAAGTGCTAATACTGCATTTAAGAATTTACCAGGAAGCTTTGAAGCTTCTGCTCTTTCCATAACCGATACGCCTTCTTCTGTAGCTCTAAAGAATCTATCAGATGTTACAAACACTGAAGAATTTTCTGTAACTAAGCTTGGTGCAACAATTGGATTAACACTGCAAGTATCAGAAGCAACTTTAATGCTAAATCTGCTTGATGATGTATTTTCTAAATGAGATACTTTTTCAACTAAATTTCTAACTGTTGGATTGAATCCCCATTTTTTAAGATCCTTTAAAAGACTCTCTGAGATTCTTTGATCTGAAGATAACCAGTTTCTCATTGATTCAACAATACCAGAAAATAAATCTTTACCTGCTGATCTGTTAATTTCTTCAATTGCTTTTGCTACCTCAATTTCCCTTCTATTGCTTTCAAAAGTTTTCTTTAGGGTGTCTAATGCAGATTTTGCATTCTTTTCCCAAGCAAATGCTTCTAATTCTGAGATCATTGATTCAATCAGGTAAGCTTCTGAAATACCTTTAATAGCTGCATGATTGATGTATTTCTCAACCAGTACCTTAGCTTCTGGCAATTCAGTAAATGATGTGTTATTTAAAGCCATTGCTGTTTCTAACACACCAACAGAAAAAGAAGGCTTAACCATCTTCCTGTCTTCTGTAGACATGTTTGCAATTTCTTGCTGTAAACCATCTGTATATGAGCCAGCAGATCCTGCGGTAAAAGATGTATTACCACCCCAGCTTTCGTTTAAAAGAGCTGCAGCGGCTTTTGCCTTTTCCATTTTTATCTGTGACAGATTATCGTCGAAATTAATTCTATCCATTTTGAGGGATTTATTTTTATTCTATATATCTATCTTTTCGAAGGTTTCTTATATCTCCGATCATTAAGCATATCTTCGTTTAATAGTACTAACACCAAAAAAGTACAATAATATAATCATTAACGTTATACTTTTGAATTCTAACATCACTGGCATCTTCTTTAGTGGAAAATCCCATCTCCTGAAATTGGTAGGTATAATTACCATTTTCGTCTTTAATTTTAACAATTGCGTATTTTTCTTCCATTTTACTATTTTATGTAACTGCAGTTAAAATCCATCTTGCCTGATTTGGCGCCCCTCCTATACTCAATCCCCCAACGTAAATAAAAGTTGCGGTCTGGTTGATTCCTATAGTTTTATTAGAAACCCCTAAAACTAGTCTATTTGGTGCTAAAGATCCTGAATTTTCTTGTTGGAATGTCTGGTTTTTATCTGTACCGTTTACAACTAGCATATATCTACCGATTACCCCGTTCGAAAACCCGGTTATGCTAGATGCAGTGGTACCTGTAATTGTAAAAAGAGATCCTGCTGATATATTATAATCATTTACTGTAGATGCGGATGGAATGTCTGTGCCTTGGGTAAATGTAAGAGTTCCGGTAAAAGCTCCAGAAGTTCCGCTTGTACCTGTCATACCGCTAGTTCCCGAACTTCCAGCAGATCCGGAAGTACCGGTTGAGCCTGAAGATCCAGTTGTTCCTGCAGATCCAGAAGATCCGTCTTGTCCTGATGTACCTGATGTACCTGGTAGGCCAATACCACCTGACGTTCCTGACGTCCCGTGCGATCCATTTTCACCAGAGGTACCAGATATACCTGCTTCTCCTGAGGTACCAGAAGATCCCGAAGCACCGGTTTCGCCAGAAGCCCCTGAAACCCCATCGGTAACAAGAACGTTCCAATTTTCCATGTCTAAATCTGGACTAAGAGATCCGATGGGAATATTGTTAGCAGTACTTATGTATACTATGCCATTATGTTTAACTGCATCTTCCTTAATATACGCAAAGACACTTAGGTTGGAACCATTCCCAACCCAGGATCCTTTCCAGGTCATAGTATTTGGCATCTCTAATTCTTTTTATTTTATATATCCTTAAAACAAGAGATCGTTACTTAATATACACTGCATAAGATTGAACATCAGTTCTTAATGAATTCGCAGTGGTGGCGACGTTAGCCATACCATATAAAGCATTGCTGTTAGGATTGGTCCATGATCCAGTACCTTGCGCGTTTCCAGATCTTCCATCAGCCTGTAATTGTGTACTTGGTCCACACACTGTCCACCAAACACCAGCTTGGTATATCCAATCCCCTGGGGCATTTACTGAGAGCGATGTGCTCATTGTTGTGTGTCCTTTAATCGGAGACCATGTTCCTGTCATCGGAGTGTTATTCACGAATGATGGGTAATTTGATACAGTACTTAGTGATAGATTACTAGGGTTGTTGTATACGACTTTGTTTGCTATTGTCATGTTAGCTAACAATGGTGCCTGATTATATGCTGTTGTAGCCATTTTCATAACCTGTGTACATTGCGCAGAGCCATTATGATACCACAGATCCATAGTGCTAGCCCTAAGTCTATTTAATGTCCCCTCTCCATTTTCCCAGGTGTTGGGATATCCTAATCCTAATCCAAGCCCGCCATTTGTATTATTGAAACTTGGTGTATAACCTATTAACATCCATCCTCCTGATTCATCTGTCATATTACAATAAACCCGTCTAGCCTGTGCCATTACAGATGTTTTAATATAATACCACCCCGACGTGGTCTGTCCAGAATTATAAATGTCTTGAGCAGAAGTACCAGGATTTGATGAAGATCCCCTGCCATAAGTGGATACGTTTGCATTATAATTTTGCAATACCTCAGATGACGTTAATGCCTTATTATAAATTCTCACTATACCGATTTTTCCGTCAAACCATTGTGCATATTCTCCATTATTGTAAGAGCCTATGTATAGATTCGTCGACGTGTTTAATATACTTGCTAAACTATGACTTACACTGCCTATGCTACTACCATTTACGAATGTTTCGAATGTATTAGCTGCAACATTAGTAAAGACATAAACTAATTGATACCAAATTCCTATCGTTGCGGCGTGGTTTGTACTATTTTGAAATAAAGTTGATCCGGAACCTGAACCTGAACCATACTGTGCATAAAATGTGCTTGAAGTTGTTCTAATACTATAACCAACACTTGATGAAACTCCTCCTGGATTAAATTTACCAAGAACAACATCATTACCTGCTACTGCCTGATTAACCCAAACTTCTACCGTAAAATCACCAGTTCCTGGTTCTAACAATGCATTATCTGCTACCGATATTTGTGAATTTGTACCATTATAAGAAAAATGTGGTGAAGCAAATGTTATATTAGACATTGTGCCATTTAACCCATTTCCGCTCAAATCATTAATCGTCGTTCCGCTGCCCGAATACGATGATGGATTAGACGGATCATAATGTAAAACCAAGTTTGAAGTAACATGGCCAGAACCCTTCATAAAAGAAACAGGAAATACTATCATTCTTTAATTGTAATTTTGAACATATGCCCCAAAGTATTTTGACCCATCGTAAACGAAAGTGTACACGTCATAACGGTTAGCAGTTGCAGTCATTGTTGGAATTGCAGTCCAAGTCACTGCTGCTGGCCATGATACTGTTTGGGATCCTGCTGCATTTTGTCTTATGATTAGTATATAGGTTCCTCCGGATTGTCCATTACTGAAAGTAAACGTGGTAGTCGCTGCGTTTAGTGTGTATGTCTGAACATTTCCTGTGTTCCAATCTACTGTTGTATTAGCAGTTGTATTACCGTTGGCGTCTATGCTCACCCATGCTTGACCTGAGGTTACGTTTAAATTTCCCGAATATGGGGAAGAAAACGAAGTTCCGCTTGTACCTGATGATCCAGAAGCACCGGTGTTTCCTGAGGTTCCCGAAGATCCTCTAGTTCCAGAGGATCCTGATGATCCTGATGATCCCGATGATCCCGAAGTTCCTGTAGAACCTGAGGTTCCGGAGGATCCAGAGGTTCCCGAAGATCCCCTAGTTCCTGAGGTTCCTGAAGATCCTGATGTACCATTTACCCCAGAGGTTCCTGATGAGCCATCCCCACCACTAGCTCCACTTAAATTTATAGTCCAAGATGTAAAAGTACCACTACCGACAACAGATATTGGAGGACCAAACACCATAACTCCGGTAGTTGGGTTATACGATGTAATTTGAGATATCTGATAATTTGAAAGATTATTTGCTATAATAATTTCCTGTGCAATTGAGTATCCTAATTCAGTATCTACTGTAAGTGTGCCACTATTATTTAAAGTAAATGAATCTGTTGATGCTGTTTTATATCTTTCACCTCTTACCCCAGAGGTACCTGATGTACCACCAGATCCTGAAGATCCTGAAGTTCCCGCAGCTCCATCTGAAGCCATAATATCCCAATCCCCACTTAAATCCGGAGCAAGAGACCCGATCGGAATATTAGAAACTATCGAGACGTATGATCTTCCGTTATAATAAACGACATCATTTAAACCGTATGGGATAGTACTCAAACCCCCTGATTCCATCCATCCTCCTATCCAATTGAATCCATTTCCCGAAGACCCTGAGGTACCTGATGATCCATTTTCCCCGGATACACCAGAAGTACCGGATGATCCATTTTCCCCGGAGGTGCCAGAAGATCCATTTTCCCCAGATGTACCAGAAGATCCTGATGGTCCGTTTTCTCCAGATGTACCAGAAGATCCTGATGGACCTTGATTACCAGATGTACCAGAAGATCCTGATGGTCCGTTTTCTCCAGATGTACCAGAAGA
>Ga0222712_10000685_pt1 | contig 43687 bp, 46 predicted proteins | sample C33_657DmetaG_FD_165043 | JGI IMG/M metagenome (GOLD analysis project Ga0222712, IMG submission 165043) | Estuarine water microbial communities from San Francisco Bay, California, United States - C33_657D | ecosystem: Environmental > Aquatic > Marine > Unclassified | place: USA: California... | reverse complement strand
CAAGGCTTACTAAATAATGATTCAAAGTACTACGTTGAGCATGTAGCTCCCACGCCTGAAGAGGCGATAAGGATCATCAAAGAGGCGGGCGGAGTATCAGTTATTGCGCACCCATTTGCTTCCAGGCGAGGTCAGATAGTTTCAGTCGATACCTTTGCAACTCTGGTACAGGCGGGCCTCAACGGAGTTGAGGTCGATCACCGCGACCATAACGCGCAGGAACGTGCTGATTTGCTTAACGTCACACGTGAATTAAATCTCGTCGTAACCGGGTCAAGTGATTATCACGGTACCGGCAAGCTCAACTCATTAGGCGAAAATCTGACTAATCCTGCAGAATGGGAGCGGTTAGAATCAATGGCTAGGGAAAGAAGAGTGATCTCTAAGTGAGTATCGTAGAAGTAAGCGCTGTTACCTTTGCGGTTCAGTCATTTGTCACACTACTTGTCATCCTCGATCCACCTGGTGCAACACCTATCTTTCTAGGTTTAGTTGCCGATCGAACACCTAAAGAGCGCATAAAACTGGCATGGCAAGCTGCCACAGTTTCCCTCATCGTCATAACCTTCTTCTCACTCTTTGGCCGCTTCATTCTTGAGTACATGAATGTTTCGATAGAGGCTCTACAAGCAGCCGGCGGTTTACTTCTTCTGTACGTTTCACTCGAACTGCTCACCGGTAGTCAAGGCGGAGTAGGGAGTGAGAGCGATAAGAACATTGCGCTCGTTCCACTCGGAACTCCACTCCTAGCAGGGCCTGGAGCGATTGTCGCAACAATGATTTTCGTACAACAGGTTGACTCACCAGCAATGGGCGTCGGACTTGTTCTTGCTGTGCTCGGAGTTCATATCGTTATTGCGATTTCGCTCATGGCTTCGACAACGATCTTGAAAGTAATAAAAGATTCCGGTGTCACGCTTCTGGCAAGAATCGCTGGCTTGCTCCTTGCCGCTATTGCCGTTCAGATGTTGGTCGATGCAATCAAAGTCTTTACATCGCAATGACACAGGATTTACGCGGCCTTTTTTCTCCAGAGAGTATGGCTTGGAGGATTCACTCTGATCCATCGATGGCTGTAGGTGGTGTACGCGCACTTCTTGAACAAGCACTCCATCCAATTGCAATGGCCGGAGTAGCTTCAAACTCAAATTTTCGTGAAGATGCATGGGGTAGGTTGCAACGTACGGGTGATTACGTCTCGATGTTGACCTTCGGAAAGACTGAGGATGCTCTCGCGCTAGCGGCTCGTGTTCGCAAAGTTCATGCCTCTTTAAACTTAGATGATCCACATCTGCTCTTGTGGGTGCATATGGCGATGGTGGACTCATTTCTAGATACAGCTGTGAGATCCGGCTTTGCCATTACAGAAGCCGAACAAGACCAGTACATCAAGGAGATGGTTTTGTTTGCAGATCTAGTCGGAATCCCTACTGAGAAAACCCCGACTAATCGCGTTGAATTAGCTCAGTACTTTCGCGATATTGCTCCGGAACTTACTGCAAGTGATGATGCCAAAAGAGTGGCGCTGTTCTTAACATTTCCGCCAATGCCTAAGTTCCTTCGATTTGCTACACCTGCGGCGCCTGCATGGGCGGCTTTAGCGATTCTTGCTTCATCGGCTCTCCCGGATTGGGCTCGCAAGTTGTACCGCGTACCAATTCTTCCTGGGGATAAGAAAGCCATCGATTTGTCACTGCGAGCAACGAGAAGGTCAATCTCCACACTACCTGGCTGGGTTTTAACTCCACCACAGTTGAAGATGGCGCTTGAGCGCTGGGGAGTCGCCAAAGCTTCATGAGTAAGGTCATTTGTGTCGCAAATACAGCTGGAGGCGTTGGTAAGACAACAACTGCTCATGCACTTGCAGCGAGCTTTGTAGATTACGGCAAGAGTGTTTTGCTCATCGATTTAGATCCCAAAGGCGATTTAACATTTAGAGTTGGCAGAGATGGCGATCGAAGCCTTATTGCAGATTTCCTTGCAGGAATGCCTATTTCATTGGATGCTTTTGAAAAGACCGCTGAACGCTTCACATTTATCGCAACCGACTCTCGAATTAATAACGTAACTTTGCCAGAGACATTGTCTGAATTCCTAGTTAAGCTTTCCAATAATTTTGATGTCGTTGTTTTGGATCTGCCTTCAACGATCTCTCCAAGTTTAGCTTTAGCTCTCAAAGCTGCCGATCTCATATTAATTCCCACCAGAGATACGCTTCACTCAATTCGCGGAGCATATGAAGTATCTGCCCTTTGTCAGGGCAAGAAGGTTTACGCGCTTGCAATAGGTGATTTCAATACCAAAGCCTTTGATATAGAGATTATTGACTGCAGTATCTTGCTTGGAGATGAGGTGGAACTTTCCGAAGAGGGTTCTAACTCTGTAGTAACTGCGTATAAAGACAGCAAAGTCGCTGAAACGTATCGAGAGGCCGCCTACTCAATCCTGGAGATTTTAGGCTTAGATTAAGAGGAAAACTTCTTCGTACGGGTACGAGTACGTTCGGTGCGCACAGGTCGTTGCGTTTTCTCTATTTTCTCAACGGTTTTTTTCTCACGAGGCTTCTCAGATGTCACCGGCTTAGCTTTTGTCATCCGACCTGTAGAACCAGCCGGAATGTTAAGTAGCTCATAGAAGTGCTCGGATGACGAATAAGTCTCCTCCGGTTCAGCTAATCCAAGCTTAAGAGCCATATCAATCATCTTCCATCGTGCGAGCTCATCCCAGTCAACAAAGGTGACAGAGATTCCTTTAGCACCAGCACGAGCTGTTCGACCAATGCGGTGAACATAGGTTTTTTCATCCTCAGGACATTGATAGTTAATTACATGAGTGATTCCATCGATATCGATACCACGGGCGGCAACGTCGGTGGCGACCAGAACATCTGACTTACCTGCTTTGAAATCATTGAGAGCCTTTTCGCGCGCATTTTGCCCCAAGTCACCGTGAATTGATGCGGCTCTATACCCACGCTCAACAAGATCATCTGAAGTTTTCTGGCAGGTTCTTTTTGTGCGACAGAAAACTATTGTTGGACCACGCCCATCTGCTTGAAGTATGCGAGCAAGCATCTCAATCTTATCGAGAGCGTGTGCACGGAAAACGTGCTGCTCGATCCGTGAAACAACCGCACCTTCATCCTCATTATCTTGAGTTCGAATGTGAACCGGCTGATTCATGAACTTTCTAGCTAAAGCGATGATGTCACCAGGCATTGTCGCTGAGAAAAGCATGGTCTGAGCTCTGTTAGGAGTACTTGCAAAGATCTTTTCAACATCTGGAAGGAAGCCAAGGTCGAGCATCTCATCTGCTTCATCAAGAACTACGCGTGAGACCTCCTTTAACTTGAGCTGACCTTGTCGATAGAGATCAAGTAAACGTCCAGGAGTACCAACAACTATTTCAACTCCATTTTGAAGCGCCTCAATCTGAGGTTCAAATGCACGACCACCATAAACAGCGAGAATTCGAAGACCACGATTACCCGACAGCTCTTCAATGTCCTTTGTGACTTGGACGCAGAGTTCGCGTGTAGGGACAACGACAAGTACTTGTGGTGAACCCTTTGCCTCTAGCGAAGCCCATTCGGCATCAAGAGGTGCGATGACTCTTTCGATGAGTGGAACTCCGAAAGCAAGGGTTTTTCCTGTACCTGTCTTTGCCTGACCAATCAGGTCACCATCTGCCAATGCAATAGGTAGAACCTGCTCTTGAATTGGAAAGGGTGAGATAAATCCGTGCGCGCTTAAAGCTTCTAGTGTCTCCGGGCGCAGGGGAAGGTCTGCAAAGGTTAGGCTCACCTTAAACTGCGCCGAAACCGACGCGACGCTCAGTTGGTTGACCGATTTCTACATAACCAATTTTATCTGCTGGCACAACAATCTCATGGCCTCGCGCATCCGTCATTGAAAGCGGAGTACCTGCAGCTATTGCCGCAGCAACGGCAGCCTTGATTTCTGCAGGAGAAGTTGTACTTTCAAAAGCTAACTCGCTACTAATGTTTGTCACAGCGATACGAACATGCGACGCCTGTGAACTCTCTGATTTCTTTGCACTCATGCACTTATCCTATCTGTAAATGGATGTGCGGACTTACTCAATACTTAAAGCTCTGTGCGAGGGAATCCAGAGATTCCGCGCCACATTAAGTTTTCTACGAGATCCACCGCCTGTTGGCGAGTTAATTTGCTATCACGTTCGAGCCAGTGACGAGCGGTTACTTGGGCATATCCGATCATGCCAACACCTAAAAGCATCGCTACCTCTTTCGGTAAACCTGTGTCATTTGAGATGACAGCTGAAACGGCCGCAGCACAGTCATAGGTCATACGATTGAGACGCTCCCGTACTTGTGGTTCAACGTTCATGTCGCTCTCAAAGAGCAAGCGGAAAGCTTCTCCCTCTTTCTCAATAAACTCGAAGTACGCCATCACAGTTGCACGGACTCTTTGAGCGTTATCAGGTGTTGAAGAGATTGCTTTTTGAATCTCAAAAACAAGTGAGTCAATGTGTAAATCAAGAACGGCTAAGTACAGTTCTAGCTTTGATGGAAAATGCTGATAGAGAACAGGCTTGCTTACTCCCGCACGATCTGCGATTTCATCCATCGCTGCAGAGTGATACCCAGCCGCTGTAAAGACTTCAAGAGCTGCGGCTAAGAGAATTGCACGTCGCTCATCTCGAGGAAGTCTGCCCTTATCGCCCTTGTTGGATGCGGCATCATGAGTACTCATTGACCATATCGTAGGGGCAAAAATTTGAAATTGGCACCTGCTCCATTGCTACGGCAGAATAGCAACATGAAAACTCCTCCCTTGGTTACACCAGGGCCTGCGCTTACAGTCGATGAGGTACGCAGATACAGTCGCCATTTGATCATCCCTGATGTGGCGATGGCCGGTCAGCAACGTCTTATGAACGCGAAGGTTTTGTGTGTTGGTGCCGGTGGTCTTGGATCGCCAGCGTTGATGTACTTAGCCGCAGCTGGGGTGGGAACAATAGGAATCGTTGAGTTCGACACTGTAGATGAATCCAATCTACAACGTCAGATAATTCATGGTCAATCAGATATTGGTAAGAGTAAAGCTCAATCAGCAAAAGAGAAGATCTCTGAGATTAATCCATACGTAAATGTCGTCACACACGAACTTCGGTTAGATGTTTCAAATGTTATGGAGTTGTTTGCCCAATACGACATCATCGTTGATGGCACGGATAACTTTGCGACCCGTTACCTAGTTAACGACGCATGTGTGTTACTCAAAAAGCCTTACGTCTGGGGATCTATCTACCGTTTTGATGGACAGGCCAGCGTTTTCTGGGCCGAGTACGGCCCTTGCTACAGATGTCTCTACCCTGAACCTCCTCCTCCAGGCATGGTTCCAAGTTGTGCTGAAGGCGGCGTGCTTGGTGTTTTGTGCGCGACCATTGGCTCGATTCAAACTACGGAGGCCATCAAGGTAATCACTGGCGTCGGTGAGTCACTGATCGGTTCATTAATGGTTTACGACGCACTCGAGATGAACTTTAGAAAGGTAAAGATTCGCAAGGATCCGAACTGCCCACTGTGTTCAGATAAACCAACACAGACCGCTCTTCTTCCAGATTATGAGGCGTTCTGTGGAGTTATCTCAACGGCTGCAGAAGCAGCGGTAACGGGTTCAACTATCTCCGTCATGGAGCTCAAAGAGAAGATTGACCGTAAAGATGATTTTCTTCTTATCGATGTTCGCGAACCGAGCGAGTTTGAAATCGTGCGCATTCCGGGCTCAGTTTTGATTCCTAAACAAGGCTTTTTAGATGGCACAGCACTTGCTGGACTTCCCCAAGACAAGCCAATCATCTTGCATTGCAAGAGTGGGGTCAGATCAGCGGAGTGCCTTGCAGTGCTAAAGAGCGCCGGCTTTGCAGATGCCACCCATGTACAAGGTGGCGTTGTTGCTTGGGCTAAGCAGATAGATACATCTCTACCGGTTTACTGATGCCCGCATCCTTATCCCGCGAAAGCTACAAGGGTGCTCGGCTTCTGTTAGTCCATGCGCACCCCGATGATGAAACCATTAACAACGGTGCGACGATGGCTCTTTATGCAAGTCTTGGCGCCGATGTCACATTGGTTACATGCACACGCGGCGAAGAGGGTGAAGTCCTTGTATCTGAACTAGCTCATCTTGCAAGTGTGCATAACGACTCTTTAGGCGAGCATCGTATTGGAGAGCTCTCAGATGCGATGGAGATACTTAAAGTGAAGGATTTCCGATTCTTAGGTGATGGCAAGGAAAAGTTTCGTGATAGCGGCATGATGGGGACCCCGCAAAATGAACGACCAGATGTCTTTTGGAATGCAGATCTAGAGCACGCCTCTGATCTATTAGTGAAGGTCATCGATGAAGTAAAGCCACAGGTTCTTATCACCTACGATGAAATTGGGGGGTATGGGCACCCAGACCACATTCAAGCCCATCGGGTTGCTATGCGGGCAGCGCAGAAAGCTTCATGGAAGGTCTCAAAGATTTACTGGAACGCTATGCCTAAATCGGTTATTGCCGAAGGAATCGATGCGATGAAAGCTATTGGATCTGACTTCTTTGGTGCTGAGAGCGCAGATGACATTCCCTTTGCCAAAGATGATGCGTTAGTTACAACTGTTATTGATGGAAATCCATGTGTTCAACAAAAAATGGATGCTATGCGAGCACATGCAACACAGATAACCGTTGATGGGCCTTTCTTTGCTCTCTCAAACAATCTTGGTTTGCAAGTTTGGGGAAATGAGTACTACTCGCTCGTTCAAGGAGACAAATCTGAGCCATTTAACAAGGATGGCCGTGAAACTGATCTATTTGCTGGAGTGGATTTTTGAAAACTCTACTCTCGATTACAATTGGAGCGCTTGTATCTGCGGCGGCCGTTTTCCTACACTTACTGCTTCCCCCTTATGGATTAATCATTGCGATCCTAGGTACATTCACCTCTATCTGGGTCGTTGGAAGACGGTTTGGAAAGAGAAGATTTAAGTTCATAGCAAGCTTAAGTTGGGTCCTTATCTTTTCGAAGGCTGCATCTCCTGGTAGCGGGGGAGAGCTACTTGTCCAAGGAGATAACTTAGGTTCAGCGCTAATGTTTCTTGGTTTTGCTGCAATCGTTGCAGCCACAGCTATGCCCGCTTAACGCCAACTCCAACTTTGACCATCCCGAGAGTCTTCAATCTCTAGCCCAGTCATCTCAAGTTCAACTCTTAACCTGTCGCTCTCACTCCAATTCTTCTCAGAGCGCGCAGCCTGTCGCTGCGCTAGGAGCTCCTCCTGTTTAGGAGCAAGAGGCTTAAGCACCTCTCTTCTGGCTAAATCCAATCCGAGTATGCGATCTGCTCCTAAGAAAGCAGCACGCTTTTGTGCATCAGTTAGGTTGGAGTCTTTTTCAATACTTCGAACTCTTTGGAGCGCTCTCGGTGTATCTAGATCATTTGCAATAGCTTTGAAAAGTTCTCCATCTAGAACCGCTTCATCAGAGTTACCCCATGCGTTGGCAAGTTTGCGCCACCGCTTTAAGGTTTCATGAGCAGTCTCCAGAGATTTCCATGTGAGGTCCATCTGAGATCTATATCTATTTTCAAGAAGCACTAGTCGAAGAGCTAGCGGGTCTAACCCCTTTGCAACGATGTCATTTAAGAGGACTACGTTTCCAGCGCTCTTCGACATTTTTCTACCTTCAAAGAGAAGGTGTTCACCGTGAACCCAGAGGTCTACAACCTCATTTCCGGTAATTGAGTTTGATTGAGCTCGTTCATTCTCATGATGAGGAAAACGTAGATCAATGCCACCAATATGAACATCAACATGCCCATTCAAAAACTCAAGAGACATGGCGGTGCATTCAATGTGCCATCCAGGAAATCCCAATCCCCACGGAGACTCCCAGACCATCTGAGTTCTGGCCCCTGCCGCTTTCCATAGAGCCCAATCCGCATGAAAAGCTTTCTCGCCATCATCTGTGTACTCATACCGATGCCCTGGCTTTAGAGAATCTAATCTATTTCCGCTGATATCGCCGTAACCAGGAAATGATTTAGCGTTGAAGTAGACGGAGCCATCTCCACCTACATAGGCATTTCCACCTGCAATTAACTTTGAGATGGATTGAATAATCAGTTCGATTGTTTCACTTGCCCGAGGATACATACTTGCTTTTTGGATGTTAAGAGCCATTAAGTCCTTATGAAATCTATCCTCATACTTTCGAGCAATTTCAAAGGGAGAGACAGATTCAGAAGCAGATTGAGCCAGGATTTTATCCTCTGCGGCAACATCCTCACTCATATGCCCGACATCTGTAATGTTTTGAACCAGACGAACCGAGTGACCAGCGCACTCTAAAGCCCGGGCTACAAGATCTGACAATAGGAAAGTACGTAGATTTCCAATATGTGCATCACGATAAACCGTCGGCCCGCAGCAGTAGATGTTCACAACCCCGTCTCTAGAGGCGACCTCTTTTGGTTCACGTGTTTTTGTGTCGTAGATTTGAATCTTCATCGCAAAACTCGATAGACATACTCGTGGTGGATTTGGTACTCAAGCTTTTCATAAAGCTTGAGAGCAGCTTCGTTTGTCGCATCTACCTGAAGTGCAATCTTTTCGGCACCTAACTCTTTTGAAACCTCTTCGGCTTTAAACATGATCTCTGCACCTAAACCTTTACCGCGATGAGCCTCATCTACAAATACGCGCGTTATCAACGACCAACTCCCCAGAACCGCTACACGTGCAGTTGCAATCACCACTTCGTTCTCTGAGTAGCTTATGTACTTTGCTGGATACGCTTCTAAAATCCCCTGAATCTTTCCATCACCTTGACACGCTAGCCATTTGTTTGAGGGCAAAGCTTCGACATCAAAGTTAATCTTGGAACTCTTTAGATTGGCGGCGTTCTTTACGAGGTACTTTGCTTTGATCACCACGCTCCAGCCCTTGCTCTCTAAGTGTGCATCCAACTCAGCGTATGTAGGCAAGGGGATAGTGAACGCCGGCTCCAATCCGCTTGCTTTGTAGTAAGCGATGACCTTTGCAAGTTCTTCGTCAATACTATTTTCAGCTTCACCAAAGGGAGGCTTTCCAACGGGAAGCACCGAGTTAGCCCTCCATGTCACACCGCCACTTCTGCGATAAATCCAACCTGAAGACTCCTCAATTTCATGAGCCGGCCATGTAAGGTGCGAAAGCTCTTCTAACTCGGCGATGCGTAATGAGTAAGGAGCACCTTTACCTGCGAGATTGGGCAACGGTTCGATCTCTCTCCACACCGCTACTTCCTCATCTGAAAAATCGATGAGAACATCATGGCGGTTTAACAAGCTCGATTGCGATTGTAAAAAACCAACGATGTCTCTATATCCACCGCCATCGCGCAGTCTGACCGTGACTCTCTTGCCAATTAAGGAGGCTGGTATCTCGGACATAGGGCAACGATATTGCGCCTAACCCGCTTCTGCATGGTTAGAATTAAGCCTTCACCGACCTATCCGCCGGAGGTTAATCCCGTGACATACGTAGTTGCCCAACCTTGTATCGATGTTAAGGATAAATCCTGCATTGAAGAGTGCCCTGTTGATTGCATCTATGAAGGCTCACGAATGCTCTACATCCAACCTGACGAGTGTGTCGATTGCGGAGCTTGCGAACCAGTCTGTCCAGTAGAGGCTATTTACTACGAAGATGACGTTCCATCCCAATGGAAGGATTTCTCCAAGGTAAATACCGAGTTCTTTGTAGAGCTTGGTTCACCAGGTGGAGCAGCCAAACTCGGTCCGCAGGATCGAGATCACGCAGATGTTGCATCTGCTCCAGCTAAAGACGCCTAAGAGTTTTGAAGTTAAGTGCGCCCACAACTTCCAGATTTCCCTTGGGATGCACTTGCACCGTACGCAGAGAAAGCTAAGCAACACCCTGGCGGAATAATTGATTTATCTGTTGGAACACCCGTTGATCCGACTCCAGGATTTATTCAGGATGCGTTAAAGGCGGCAGCGGACTCACCTCGTTATCCATTAACCGCTGGCACGCCAAAACTAAGAGATGCGATCCTTACTTGGGCACGCAGCACGTTAGGTGCCACGGGTGAGTTTGATGTTCTTCCTGTAATCGGCTCCAAAGAGCTCGTTGCATGGTTGCCAACGATTTTACAAAGCTCAAAAGTTTTATACCCTGAGGTTGCCTATCCAACCTACTTAGTAGGTGCGTTACTGGCCGATGCTAAAGCTATTGAAGTTGATGTTGATGCAGATAAGTGGCCGAAAGCTGATTTAGCTTGGGTTAACTCTCCCTCTAATCCAACAGGGCGCGTCCACTCAGAGGATGAGCTTCGAAGTGCAATCAACTGGTCTAGGAAGAGGGGAGCTGTCCTTGTCTCCGACGAGTGTTACCTAGAGTTTGGCGATACAAGCACCCCACAATCAATTTTGAAGTTTACAGATGGCAACAATAAGAACCTCTTAGCGGTTCACTCCCTGTCTAAGCGATCCTCCATGGCCGGCTACCGAGCTGCCTTTCTGATTGGAGATTCACAACTCATTGCAAAGATCCGTGAGGTGCGAAAGCACGCTGGAATGATGGTCCCGCTGCCTGTTCAGCAGGCGATAATTGCTGCGCTTTCGGAGTCAACACATGTAGTTGAACAGCGAGCTAGATATAACGCACGGCGCGCAACTTTAAGACCAGTCTTAAACTCCGTAGGTTTTTCAATTGAGGAGAGCGCAGCAGGACTCTATATCTGGGCAACACGTAATGAGGATTGTTGGGTATCGGTGGATTGGCTTGCAGAGCTTGGAATTCTTGCCACACCAGGAATTTTTTATGGAAAGAAGGGCGCTTCACATATCCGTATTGCGTTAACTGCAACAGACGCCCAGATAAGGGCTGCAGCTGCCCGACTGGTTGAGGCCTGTAAGTAATGGCGGTCGGAATACTGCTTGTCGGTGGTTTTGGAACTCGTTTAAAGCCACTAACAAATGAGATACCAAAGCCGATGTTGCCTGTTGCAGGGGTACCAATTACAGAACATCAGCTCTTGGCTGCTAAGAAATCAGGAATAACTACCGTAGTCCTGGCAACCTCTTACCTTTCCGATGTCTTTACTCCTTACTTTGGGGATGGCTCCAAGTGGGGCATGAAACTTTTGTACGCTGTTGAAGCCGAGCCTCTAGGCACCGGCGGTGCTATCCGAAACGCTGCAGAGTTGCTGCAAAGCGATGAGGATGTCGTAATCTTTAACGGCGATATTTTGAGTAACCACCGTATTGATAAGCAGATTGAGTTTCATGATTCACACAATGCAGATGTCACCTTGCACCTGCGAACCGTTGAAGATGCCCGCGCATTTGGTTGTGTACCAACCGATAGCAGCGGCCGTGTTAGCGCATTCCTTGAAAAAATGGATAACCCAGTTACTAACTCAATAAATGCTGGTTGTTATGTCTTTAAACGTAGCATTATCAATGAGATCCCACTTGGAGAGGTCGTCAGCATTGAGCGGGGGACCTTTCCTAAGTTGGTCGCAGATGCACGCGCCGTATTTGGATACTTGGAACAGTCTTACTGGCTAGATATTGGAACCCCGGCTGCTCTCTTTCAGGCAACGGCCGATCTCATCGATGGGGAGTTTGAAATCGCAGACTCGGCTCAGGTTCAAGAAGGCTTAAGAATTGGGGGAGGCAGTTACGTCGGAAGAGGCAGCAAAGTTGGGGCAGGCGTATCGATAGAGTCCTCAATAATCTGCGATGGGGCTGTCATTGAGGATGGCGCTACGGTGCGCAACTCATTTATCTCTGAGGGCGCGGTAGTAAGGGCCGGGTCGGTCATCGATCGCCACTTCCTTTCAAAAAGTAGCTTTGAACCCATCTCACTGCCATAAATCCCCCATAAATGACCAGATTTCCGAACTCTCACGCTTAAGCGGGCTTGACATATAGGGATTACAAGCGTGTAATTCGCTTCTAGCGCGCCTATTCCTAATGAGTAGAGCCACTACGGTCTTGAGGAGATTTGCAAGATGCCAATCCGCCCAGAAGCAACATCAACTGGCAAGCCATCAGCCCCCACTGCTGGACCAACTATTCAATTAGCCAACGGCGAGAGCATGGAGCTCTCCTGGCAGGAGCGCGCACTTTGCGCCCAAACAGATCCTGAAGCCTTCTTTCCTGAAAAGGGAGGCTCTACCCGCGAAGCAAAGCGAGTATGTCTTTCATGCGATGTTCGTCAAGAGTGCCTTGAGTACGCGCTCGCTCACGATGAGCGATTTGGAATTTGGGGCGGTCTCTCTGAACGTGAGCGCCGCCGTTTGAAGCGCCGCCCAGCGTAACCCTTATGACTGTGCATCGCGTTACTGCGATTCTCGTTGTACACGATGGTGCCACATGGCTTCCTGAAGTTGTCGCAGCGGTTACTTCGCAAAAACGCAAAGTCGACGCAATTATTGCCGTCGATACTGGTTCAGAGGACACCTCGGTTAAGTTGCTTAAGGGCGCTCGCATTCCAGTTTTAACAATGGATCGCGAAACCGGTTTTGGTGACGCGGTCGCACAAGCTGTTTCAGCACTTCCCGCGATCGATACTGACTCTGATGAAGAAGAGTGGCTTTGGATAGTTCACGATGATTTAGCGCCGCATAATAAAGCTTTACGTACAATGCTTGAAGCGGTAACGGATCGGCCAAATGTAGTGATGGCCGGACCAAAACTTCTTGGTTGGCATGATCATCACCATCTACTTGAAGTGGGCATCAGCATCGCTGGTAACGGCGCTCGCTGGACAGGTCTTGAAGATAATGAGTATGACCAAGGTCAACATGATGGAGTTAGAGATGTTCTATCGGTCTCGACCGCAGGAGCGCTCATTCGTCGTGATGTTTTCGAAGACTTAGGCGGGTTTGATCCGAACCTTGAGCTGTTTCGCGATGATGTAGATTTTGGTTGGCGAGTACGTACCGCCGGACATTCTGTTATCGCCGTTACAGATGCCATCGCTTTTCACGCAGAGGCATCTGCGTCAGAGCGCAGATCTGTAGATGTGCATGGCGCCTTTTTACACCGCCCACGACTCTTAGACCGCCGCAACGCTGCCTATGTGCTCCTAGCCAACTCATCTTGGTGGACTCTGCCCCTTCTCACGCTGCAAATTCTCTCGGGCGCCGTACTTCGTTCCGTTGGGTATCTCTTTGCCAAGCTGCCTGGGTACGCAAGTGATGAAATCCTTGCGATCGGATCACTTTTCCTTAAGCCAAATGAGTTGATTCAAGCCAGAAGGTTTAGAAAGAAGGTTCGGTTAGTCTCACCTCGAATCATCCGAGAGTTCATTCCATCTCGCAGCTCCCAGCTGCGTATTTCTACAGCACGCCTGATTAACTGGTTTAGAAAGCAGTTCTTGCCTGAGGTCATAACGGAAGATTTTAAATTAACGCCTTCACCAAACATTCTCGACGATGAAGATCTCTTAACACCTGCAGGTACCGGTTTCTGGAGAGCGGCAATAAAACGTCCACTCTTTCTGGCATTCATCACGCTGTCCTTACTTTCAATTGTGTGGGCTCGTTACCGCTTCGGTTCCATCTCCGGGGGCACACTTCCCAAACAGTTAAGCGGAGCTAGCGATCTTTGGGCTCAGTACTTTTCAGGTTGGCATAACGTTGCCATGGGCTCTGCTCAAGCCTCCCCTTCCTGGGTTCCAATCATTGCTCTTGCTTCAATTCTTACCTTGGGTAATGTTCCACTTTTCTTTACCCTCTTCCTCCTCATTGCACCGATCCTCTTAATGACATCTGCGTACTCTCTGTTAAAGACATTGACGGAAAAGAGATGGCTCGCAACGACCGCATCTGCTGTTTATGCTATTTCACCTGTTTCGGTATCTGCGATTAATACAGGCAGAGTTGGAACCCTGGCCGCACTACTGCTTGTCCCAATAGCTTTGAAACAACTTTCGAATTGGCACCGTATAGAAAATCTCTCTTGGCGAAGGATTAATGCACTCGGATTGCTTAGTGCTTTAATTTTTGCCTTCTCACCAATGATTTTTCTCTCTACCTTACTTTTAATCTTGCTCGCTATCGTTGTGGATTTTTTTGAGTCCGATAGAGATTACAAATCAGCGCTCTTTATCAAACGAAGCCAAAGGCGTGGTGCACTGGCCCTCATTCCGCTATTTTTGAACCTTCCTTGGTCCTTAGAGGTGTTAGCAAATCCGCATAGGTTTTTCTTAGAGCCCGGATTCATGCTTGCAGGCGGAGGACCTAACTACGCAATCTTCGGCAATCCCGGGGGAGCAGGTGCAGTTCCATGGTGGCTCTTTAGCCCAATTTTGATAATCATTGTTATTGCACTTTTTTCAGTTACCCGTGCCAGGTTTGTGGCGGAGTACGCATTTGGATTTCTGTTGTGCGCAACACTCTTCGGCGCTGTTGGCGTTTCTAGTAACGCAAATTCAACAGCTGAGCGCCTATATGTTGGCCCTCTACTTGCAGTTGCCACCATTCTTGCAGTCGCATCAGCGACGATTATGTTAGATCAAGTTCGGGAGAGTTTGGCTAGCTCTCACCTAAACTACAGACACTTTGCTTCAGCGTTCTTAATTCTCAGCGTTGGACTCTATTCCATACTTACGATTGTGTGGATTGCAACAGAGGGTGCCACATCCCCAACTCGTGCAGGACAAAAAGAGGTACTTCCCGCCTTCTTGGCCGTTGAAAGTGATGCTAAATCGATGGTGCTTCGCGATAAGTTAAGTGGAGATGAAGCCGCACTAACATTTTATATAGCTCGAGGTGGTGATGTGACTCTGGGACAACCAGATATTGCACCCAAAGAATCAAAGGAGATTTCGAAAGCGGTAAGAGAGATCAGCGATGGAAGTGGCTTAAACAGCGGACAGGTACTAGCTCAAAATGGAATCAAGTACCTATTCTTTGCAAAACCAATAGATAAAGCGGTCGTTAGAACTATCGATGGATTAGGTGGATTTACTAGAGCATCTTCTACATCGGCTGGAATCGTTTGGAAAGTTACTAACCCAACTGGCGAACTCGTGTTCATGGATGCGGATGGGGTACGAACCGTCCTTGAAAAGAGCAAAGTAACGGGTGAATACCTTCTACCTGGACCCGGTACCTTGACGCTGAGTGAAACTTTCAACAGAGGTTGGCAGATATCTCAGGAAGGTAAGAGGCTTCCAAGAAGTGTTAGCGCCGACAATCTTCCTGTTTTTTCTGTCGCCAATGAAGGCCCTGCAACGCTTCTATTTGATGGCACAGCTAGGCGTGGATGGCTGTCGCTGCAGCTCATCTTTTTTGTGACAGTTTTAACTCTGGCCCTTCCTGGCGGACGACGTCGACGTGAAATCTCTGAAGAGGAGCTGGCATGATATTTAAGCGTCCAGCCATCGTAGTTGCGTTGATCTCTGCGACTTTACTCTTGGCAAATCTGATTAACACAACGATTGCCCCTGATCGATTTGCTGCGGCCTATCCGGCGGTTGTTTGCTCACCAACTGGTACTGGGCTAACTTCGCTGATATCAACACCTGCAAATGATACGAAGTACAAAAGCATCGGTTCGAAGACTGCAACATTCAAAAAGATAAAAACAAGTAGATATACGCAGTCAGGTACTCCAATCATTATGGAAAGTAAAGGAGTAACTCCGATACTGTGGCAGGCAAAATCTGGCGTATGGGCCGGTGCCTCGACATGTACCGCTCCAGTTTCATCTCAATGGTTTGTAGGCGGCTCCTCAGATGTAACTAGCCGTGGAGATTTATACTTAGTAAATAGTGGTTTAAGTCCTGCCATTGCAGATATAGAAATTTGGAATGAGAACGCTGTTGTCGCCGCGAAAGTCATTACCGTTAAGCCAAACTCATCGACCTCTGTCGGACTGGACTCTCTAGCACCAGGTTCGAAGAGTATCGTTCTAAACGTTATTGCTAGGGCTGGTCGACTTAACTCATTCTTAGTCGATGAGAGAGGAAAAGGTCTAAGGGCTTTAGGTGGAGATCTTGTAAATCCGGTAGATGCACCTTCTAAAGAGATCTATATTCCCGCTATTCCTCATCAGCCAAAGAAAAATGGCAGAGGTAACTCCGGCTCTGCACACATCCTGCGCGTCTTAGTTCCTGGAGATACAGACTCTCGAATCAGCGTTGAACTCTCATCTGCCGAAGGTAGCTTCATACCTGTTGGTTTGCAGGATCGCACAATCGATAACGGAAGAGTTTTCTCAATCCCGTTAAAGCCTGAACTCTCCTCTAAGATTTTTGCCATTCGTATTTCATCAGAGAATCCAATAGTTGCAAGTGTCTATTCAACTACGAACGCCCTGAGCAAGAACGACTTTTTATGGAGTACCGCAACGCCAAAGCTCACTCGCTCTAAGTTTGCGATTTCTGGCCTGTCCCCAATCCTTTTATTCATGGGCGAAAATATCGCTATCGCAGCTGAACTCACTTATGTGAGCGGTAAAACAAAGATCATTGGGATTGATGGGGTTGAGTTTGTTAACTATCAAGTACCCGACAAGGTACGCAGTATCTCTTTCACGCGCGTATCGGGTCGGACTTATGGAGCTGCACTTGTCTCCACAAAGAGCGGCTCGGGATACTTTCCATTAAGGGCTGGTAGCGCATTGACTCGTGCTGCGGTGCCTACATCCAACATCGCTGTTTTAACACCCTGACAATCCCAAGATTTTGCCGCAAGCGGTACTAACCTTCACTACATGAGCTCGCGAATTAGAACTGGACGTGGATGTTCCCGCGTCGGCTGTCGCGCCATGGCTACGATGACATTGACTTATATCTATGCGGATTCAACGGCGGTTGTTGGCCCGCTAGCGACATACTCTGAGCCACACGCTTACGACCTTTGCGAACAGCATGGTAAGAAGTTAACCGTTCCCCACGGTTGGAGTGTTATTAAAGAGGAGTCAAATCCAGATCGAAGCGCTGGTCCTTCAGAGGATGATTTGATGGCGATTGCAGATGCAGTTCGAGAAGCAGCTGCACATCACAGTGAACCAGCCCGTGAAGAGGTGAACTCTATGTCGGCACAAAATAATCTAGGTCGCAGAGGGCACCTCCGCGCCGTTCCATCTTAAACACACAATGACCTCTTCCGTTTTTAAAGCTTACGATATTCGTGGACTGGTTGGTTCTGAGTTAACCGTTGATTTCTGTTTTGCAACTGGTGTTGCCTTTGCGCGATTCCTAGCTCAAGAGCGCGAACCAGGAACGGTCGTCATAGGTGAAGATATGCGACCATCTTCCCCAGATTTTGCTGATGCATTTTCTGCAGGGCTAACATCGCAAGGCATGGATGTTATTCGCATCGGTTTAGCTTCAACAGACATGCTCTACTTTGCGGCAGGAAAGCTGAACTATCCAGGAGCCATGTTTACCGCTAGCCATAATCCAGCGGAGTACAACGGCATCAAACTTTGCTTAAGCGGCGCAAGACCTATTGGAAAAGAGTCAGGACTTCTTTCTATCGAGAGATTTGTACATGAAGGATCTCCACTTGCCACGCGTGGTATTGGAGTCGAGAAAAATCAGAGCTTGTTAAAAGAGTATGTAGCTCACCTTCTATCTCTTGTTGATTTATCTCAGATGCGCCGCCTAAAGATTGTTGTCGATGCGGGAAATGGAATGGCTGGACATACAGCGCCAGCGGTCTTTGCAGAGTTAAACGCTGAAGTGATTGAGATGTACTACGAGCTAGACGGTACCTTCCCAAACCATGAAGCCAACCCGATAGATGAAGCGAATCTGCGTGATTTAAAGAAGGCCGTAAAGAAAGAGAAGGCAGACATTGGCTTAGCCTTTGATGGAGATGCAGATAGATGCTTTATCGTCGATGAAAAGGGAGATGCGGTCAACCCTTCAACCTTAACCGCGTTAATTGCAGATCGTGAGTTAAAAAAACGACCGGGTTCAACGATTATCTACAACCTAATCTCTTCGAAGGCGGTGAAAGAGATTGTTGAGGAACAAGGGGCAACCGCCATTAGATCGCGAGTTGGACACTCCTATATAAAGGCGCTTATGGCTCAGACTGGTGCAATCTTTGGAGGAGAGCACTCGGGGCACTTTTACTTTAAAGAGTTTTGGAAAGCTGATTCAGGCATGTTAGCCGCGTTACACGCGTTAGCTGCTTTAGGTGAGGTTCAAAAGCCACTTTCAGAGATTCTGAAACCGTATAGTCGATACTTTCAAAGCGGTGAGATCAACTCAAAGGTAGTTGATGCCGGTGAGTCAATAAATGCTATCGAAGCTAAGTATGGAGTTAGCAAAGGCAATCAAGTTGATCATCTCGACGGCCTAACAATTACCTCTGATAAATGGTGGTTCAACGTCAGAGCTTCAAATACCGAGCCTCTACTGCGCCTTAATGTCGAAGGTAATACCAAGGCGCTGATGGAAAAGATTCGTGATGAGGTGCTTGACGCTATTCGTGGCTAATTTCTAGCGGTTCTAACTGGCAACTTTTCCCTCTGGGGCAGTAATCTACGCAGATAGCCGCCTAGCAAAGTAGAGCCCTACGCCTTAGGTAAGCACAGTCACAACAACTGTTTTATTACCATTAAAGGAGAACCACGTGAATTCAGCTGTTACATCAACTCTTCCGCGTCATGACATCAAAGATGCATCTCTAGCGGCAGAAGGTCGAAAGAGAATTGAATGGGCCGAGCGCAATATGCCGGTGCTGGCTCAGATCCGTGAGCGTTTTGAGAAGTCACAGCCATTTAAGGGAGTCCGAATTGCAGCGTGCATGCACGTAACAACTGAGACCGCAAACCTTATGCGCGTGTTAAAGGCCGGCGGAGCAGAGATTGCTCTATGTGCATCAAACCCTCTTTCAACCCAAGATGACACCGCCGCTGCGCTCGTCCACGAGTTCGGTATCTCAGTCTTTGCAAAGAACGCAGTAGATCGCGATGGTTACTACGCACACATCAACGCAGCTTTAGATATTGAGCCTCATCAAGTATTTGACGATGGTTGCGACTTGGTTAATACCCTTCACACCACACGAAAAGAACTCCTTCCAAATATTGCTGGAGGATGCGAAGAAACAACTACCGGAGTCATTCGACTAAATCAGATGTCTAAAGATGGTGCACTAACTTTTCCTATGATCGCTGTTAACGATACAGACACTAAGCACATGTTTGATAACCGATACGGAACCGGGCAGTCAACACTTGATGCTGTCTTTCGTGCTACAAACTTTCTTCTAGCAGGACGAATCCTTGTAGTAGCTGGATTTGGTTACTGCGGTAAGGGAGTTGCAGAGCGCGCTAAGGGCATGGGTGCTGACGTAATCGTGACTGAAATTGATCCAACAAAGGCGCTAGATGCCATGATGCAGGGTTTTAGAGTCATGCCGATGTCTGAGGCGGCCAAAGTTGGCGATGTGTTCATTACAGTTACAGGTAATCGTGATGTCTTACGCGAAGAGCACTTTAAGCAGATGAAGGATGGCGCGATCATGGCTAACTCAGGTCACTTCGACATTGAGATCGATGTTGCATGGCTTGAAAAGAACTCTAAATCTAAGAATGCAAAGATGCGCCACCAAACCGATGAGTATGTAATGGCAGATGGCCGCCGTCTTCTTCTTATTGCAGAGGGAAGACTTGTAAACCTCGGTGCCGCCGAAGGCCACCCAGCATCTGTTATGGATATGTCCTTTTCAGACCAGGCTCTGACAGCTGAGTACCTCGTCAAAGAGGCTAAGAACTTAAAGCCTGGTGTTCATGAAGTACCTGTCTACATCGATAAAGAGGTAGCCAGCTTGAAACTTCGCTCGATGGGTGGCTTAATCGATGTCCTCACGCCAGCACAAGAGCTGTACCTGAACTCATGGGAGCACGGTAGCTAATGACATTAGTTATGGTCGTCGATGACGATCAAGATTTAGCAGAGATGCTCAGCATTGTTCTCAATGGTGCAGGCATTGATGTAGATCTTGTAAGTCGCGGCGATGAGGTTATGGAGGTCTTTAGAAACAATCCTCCAGATCTCATACTTTTGGATGTCATGCTTCCTGGTATCGATGGGATTGAAGTCTGTCGTCAGATTCGCCAAGAGTCGATGGTTCCAATTGTCATGTTAAGCGCCAAGGGGGATTCGCAGGACGTCGTTCGTGGTCTAGAAGCTGGTGCCGATGATTACATGGTCAAGCCATTTAGACATCCATCAGAGTTGATCGCACGTATACGTACACGCTTGCGCCGAACCAACGCAGATGTAACTGCGCTTCTACGAATTGGTGACTTATCAATCGATGTTACCGGTCATGAAGTTTTGCGCGCAGATTCAAAGATTGCTCTAACGCGACTTGAGTTTGATCTCTTAGTCGCACTCGCGAAGGAGCCAGGCAGAGTATTCACCCGCGAAGCCTTGCTTGGAGAGGTTTGGGGTTACCGTCACTCAACCGACACACGACTTGTGAATGTGCATGTCCAAAGGTTGCGCTCAAAGATTGAGCATGACCCTGAAAAGCCTGAGATCGTTATGACCGTTCGAGGTGTGGGGTATAAAGCTGGAGTAACGGTCGGTTCCTAGCATGAACCGATTCTTCTCTTCCTTTAAGAACTCACTTGCAGCAAAGGTAATTGTCTCAACCGTCCTACTCTCTTTCGGAGTCGTGTGGCTAACAGGGTCAGCTCTATACTCTCAACTTTCATCAGGGGTACGCGAGGTGAATTTAGAGACCTCGTTAGCAGAGGCTCGTTCATCATTCTTTAACGCCCAGTATCAGTTCCTGTTGGTTCAAGATAAGTCGGTCGAATCAATCGCGCAAGAGGTTACAGCTGTCATCAAGACAGCGACTGAAATCGGAGTGAATCAGGGAAGAAAAGAGGTAATCCTTGCGAGGCTAAAGGATGATCTTGCAAATCTGCCAAAGTATTCACCAAATATTTTTGATATGTCTTCTGAGGGTATTTCACTCGATGTAGTACCGAAGGATTTACGGGAGAGTTTACGTAAGGCTGATGATGTCCAGTACAAGTACGTAACCTTCGAAGCCAATAGTGGGATTGTGCGTGAATCATTAATTATCGGTCGAAAAATTCTTATCCCGAAGTCGGGCTCCTATGAGATGTACCTTGTTTACTCTCTTACGAATCAGAGAACAACATTGGAGTTGATCTTTAATTCACTCCTATTTACCGGGTTAATTCTTGTATTTTTGATCGGATTGATTACATGGCTTGTGGTGAGACAGGTAGCGCGTCCGGTGCGTGAAGCTGCCCGCATCGCCCTCCAATTCACTAAAGGCGATTTCAGCCAACGACTTGAGATTACGAGCTCAGATGAGTTAGGCAAGCTTTCCTCTGCCTTTAACGAGATGGCGATTTCATTAGAGTCTCAAATCTCTCGTCTAGAAAACCTTTCAAGAGTCCAACAACGCTTTGTTTCAGATGTTTCTCATGAGCTTCGCACCCCCTTGACTACTTTGCGCATGGCTTCCGAGGTCATTTACAGTCAGCGAAACTCATTCGATGCCACTATCGCGCGCAGCGCTGAACTCCTTAGCCTGCAGTTAGATCGTTTTGAGCAACTGCTGGAAGATTTGCTGGAGATTAGTAGATTCGATGCGCAGGTAGCTGTGCTAGATACCGTGGACTTTGACTTGATTCCGCTCATTGAGCGCTGTATCGCAGATGTCGGAACGACCGGCAATGATCATCCAATTCAAATAGTTTTAGATCCAGAGATTGAGCATGTAGTAATAAAAGCTGACATTCGACGCGTCGAACGAATAATGAGAAACCTATTATCTAACGCCCTCGATCATGCTGGTGGAAAGCCGGTTAAAGTCACGATCGTTGAAACTGTGACGGAGATTGGAATCGGAGTTCGTGATTATGGAAGTGGCATGGATAACGCCGCACTCACCAGAGTTTTTGATCGTTTCTGGAGAGCCGATCCATCTCGTTCACGTGTTCGAGGAGGAACTGGGCTTGGATTATCTATAGCACTAGAAGATGCTCGTCTACACAACGGCGAACTCGATGCATGGGGCAGGCCTGATAAAGGTGCGCACTTTGTTTTAACTCTTCCTAAGGTTGCTGGTGATCAGATTTCTTCTCGACCGCTGAGGGTTGAACCCACAGATATCTAAATCTTTCCCCATGTAGTCACGATCTCATTTTGAAGCTCACAGCAAAGGCGCATACTTTTGCTATGCGCTCACATGGATCCCTCTCTGAATTAATCTTTCCAGTTCGATGCTTAGGTTGCCGAAGATTAGGTATTGATATTTGTGCAACGTGTCGCATAGGTTGGAACAACCATATTTATAGAACATTTGGTGTTTCACAAAATCGCAAGTTTCCGATTTATTCATCTGTGATCTACTCTCCAATTGCGAGCAAAATCCTTTTGGCATCCAAGGAGGATGGCGTATTAGCTGCCGATGCATTGGTTGCAGCGAGCATTGAAAACGCACAAATTTATTTTCAGAATGAGATTGGAACCGGGCATCTGGTCCCCATTCCATCTCGAAAGAAAGCATCCAGGAGGCGAGGAAGGATGTACATCAACGAACTTATCGAATACTCCGGAATGACCCCCCTTGATCTACTCAGTCACCGGCGCGCAGTTCGAGATCAGTCGACCTTGCACGCAGATCAAAGGGCTAAGAATTTATCCGGGGCTTTTGGAATAGATCCAACAAAGCTTTTGTTACACGATGTGCCGGTAATAATTGTCGACGACTTAGTCACCACTGGGTCCACCCTCAACGAAGCCGCACGCGCCCTAAACGCCGCGGGTTTTCGGGTACTTGGGGCAATTACCGCCTGCTTGGCCAAACCCGTACGATAGGCCCGTATCCCGGTCCGCTTACTTGAAGAGGTAGATATGCCAGCGTTTTTTGATCGAATCATGCGAGCAGGCGAGGGAAAACTCCTTCGTGAACTCTCAAAAGTCACCGATCAGGTAAACGCCGAGGAAGCAGCCGTAATCTCTCTCTCAGATGAAGCGCTTCGAGCAAAAACATCTGAGTTTAAGAAACGTTATGCAGATGGTGAAGCGTTGGATGCTCTTCTTCCTGAGGCATTTGCAGTCGTACGTGAAGCGGCAAAGCGAACCCTTGGACAGCGTCATTACGATGTTCAAATCATGGGTGGTGCCGCACTTCACCGTGGAAATATTGCGGAGATGCGTACTGGTGAAGGTAAGACCCTTGTAGCAACCCTGCCTTCTTATCTCAACGCACTAGCTGGTCGTGGTGTTCACGTAGTTACAGTTAACGATTACTTAGCAGAGCGTGACAGCGAGTGGATGGGACGAATTCACCGCTTCCTTGGTTTGAGCGTCGGCGTAATTCTTAACAGCATGACTCCAACTGAGCGTCGTGCTGCTTATCAATGCGACATTACATACGGTACAAACAATGAGTTTGGTTTTGATTACCTACGCGACAACATGGCCTGGTCCCTAGAAGACTGTGTTCAAAGAGATCACTTCTTCGCTGTTGTCGATGAGGTTGACTCCATTTTGATTGATGAAGCTCGTACCCCTCTGATCATTAGTGGACCTGCTGATAAGGCCACCAAGTGGTACGTAGAGTTCGCAAATATTGTTGGAAAACTCAGCCGCAATGTTCACTATGAGGTTGATGAGAAGAAAAAGACTGTAGGCATCCTTGAAGAAGGTGTCAGCAAAGTTGAAGAGCTCCTCAAGATTGAAAACCTATATGAAGCTGCAAATACAACTTTAATCGGGTATCTAAATAATGCTGTGCGTGCAAAAGAGCTCTTTAAGCGCGATAAGGATTATGTAGTAATGAATGGTGAGTTACTCATCGTAGACGAACACACGGGTCGCATGCTTTCAGGCCGACGTTACAGCGAGGGATTACATCAAGCCCTAGAAGCTAAAGAGCGTATCGATATTAAGGATGAGAACCAGACACTGGCTACCATCACTCTTCAAAACTACTTCCGCCTCTACGAAACCATCTCCGGTATGACCGGAACCGCTATGACTGAGGCTTCAGAGTTTTACCAAATCTATAAGCTTGGCGTAGTACCAATTCCGACAAACCGTTCTATGCAGCGCATTGATCAGCCAGATTTGGTCTACAAGAGTGAGCTAGGAAAGTTCATGGCGGTTGCAAGTGATATCAGTGAGCGTCATCGCAAAGGTCAGCCTGTGCTCGTAGGAACTGTCAGCGTAGAGAAGTCAGAGGAGCTATCAGCGCTTTTAAAGAAATCTGGAATTCCGCATGAAGTTCTTAACGCAAAGCACCATGAACGCGAAGCCTCCATCATCGCTCGTGCCGGTGTTAAGGGCGCTGTAACAGTTGCAACAAATATGGCCGGTCGCGGTACCGACATTATGCTTGGCGGAAACGCAGAGTTCATGGCTGATTTCGAACTTCAACGCCGTGGCCTCTCACCAGTAGATACTCCAACGGAGTACGAAGCGGCTTGGCCGGCAGAGATTGCAAAGCAAAAAGCTGCAGTTGAATTGGGCCATGAAGAGGTTGTGCAGCTAGGTGGGCTTTACGTTCTTGGTACCGAGCGACATGAATCACGACGTATCGATAACCAGCTTCGTGGACGCTCAGGTCGCCAAGGCGATCCAGGTGAGTCACGTTTCTATCTCTCACTCCAAGATGAGCTCATGCGCCGATTTAACTCTGCGCTAGTTGAGCGCTTCCTCTCAGCAGCTGGACTGCCAGATGATGCACCTATCGAGTCAAAGATGGTCAGTAACGCCATCCGTTCAGCTCAGACACAGGTCGAAGCGCAAAACTTTGAAATTCGAAAGAACGTTTTGAAGTACGACGATGTTATGAACCGCCAACGTGAGGTTATTTATGGAGAGCGTCGCTTAGTTCTTGAAGGAAAAGATCTAGGTGATCAGGTTAAGGACTTTGTAGGAGAAACCCTTTCTGCCTACGTTCACTCAGCCACCGCAACTGGTTTTGCAGAGGACTGGGATCTAGAGACTCTTTGGCAGGCAATTAAACTTGTGTATCCAATCTCAATAACTCCAGAGGAGTTAATCGCCGAGGTTGGCGGTCGTGCAGGATTAGATACTGAGTTCTTAGAGGATCGAATCTTGGGTGATGCAACCCTTCAATATGAGAAGCGACAATCCGAGCTAGGCGCAGATGTTATGCGCGAGCTAGAGCGCAAGGTTTTGCTCTCCGTCCTCGATCGAAAGTGGCGCGAGCACCTATATGAGATGGATTACCTTCAAGAAGGAATCGGCCTTAGAGCTATGGCTCAGCGCGATCCATTGGTTGAGTATCAACGTGAAGGTTACGAACTTTTCTCAGCGATGATGGATGCGATTAAGGAAGAGTTATCAAGCCTTGTTTTCAACGTGCAAGTTTCAATCGAGGGTGATGGCTCCAACCTAGTTGCTCCAGGTCTTGAGGCTAAACCTGCTCAAGTAAACGCTTTGCAGTACACAGCTGCCGATGAAACCGGAGTTCACACCACGGGAGAAGTTTCAAGAAATAGTCCTTGTCCATGTGGCTCTGGAAAGAAATACAAGCGCTGCCACGGCGCCGCTTAAATAAGGCGGAGTTCGGTACAAAGCCACTTTCCATTTACGCCTTCAAATCGAAGGACGATTGCCCGCAGACGATCTCCGTAGCGGACTGTAATGGTGGACTCGCAGATTCCATCTAGTGGCTCATTTTGATGAATGCTTCGAATCTTTCCAATCTCTTTTTGAGAGCCCACGGCTTTTAGTAACTGCATATAAATATGACGGTGACAGTGCGCAATTAACTGAGCGGGCTGTCTTCTACCAGCCCAGATTTCTACAACACTGACTGCAAACTTCATCGTCCACGGATGAATATCTGGAAGATCGCGTGCGGATGTAGGAACAGGTTCATCGCCTGGATCAAACTCTTCCCCAAAGGTGCTCGGAACCAGATATAACTTTGCCCGTTGTACGGGTACTTCCGATTCGATCTTCTTCTCTGGCTGTACGTACAGAGGAAGAATTGGATGAGACCACATCGCTGGATCTTGATTGCTCGCAGTGAGTTGGAAAATCCTGCTTTTTATACCGTCATAGGAGTTTGGTTGAGTTGTCATAGTTGGATGATTTCTACTGTTTCTACGCTTGACATCCCTTCTGCAGATGAAGCTTTCTCATACTTTTGATTGATTGTGCATAAGTAGAGGGCAGGGCTACTGATCATGAGATTTAGTCCGAGTATGAAACCTCACAAAACAAATCAACAAACACGGACAGTTGTAGCGGTCGCGCTATTTGCGACAGCTCTTGTCTCCTCTATCGCTATAACCACTCTAGGAAACCGAACTGAGGGGTACTGGGTTGCAACCCATGGGATCACACCCGGAGCTGTCATATCTAAAGTGGATGTAGAGCAAACCAAGGTAAATCTTGGCGCTCTATCTCATAGGTACCTAAGTTCGGATCAGAGTCCAATCGGAGCCGTAGCATTAAATCAAATCTCTGACGGCGATCTAATCTCCATAAGCGAGCTCACTACGCAACCGCAGAGTCTCTTCCGTGAAGTTGTTCCGCTTAGAGTTCTAGTGAGTGATATTCCAGGGGATATCGCTGTTGGTGAGTTGGTTCATGTTTACTGGGTTCCTGAAAACTCCGGTCTAGAGATCGCTGCGCAGCCACAAGCTGTACTTCGCAGTGTTTATCTGCGCTCCATTGATCGCAAGGGCTCAAGCTTTGGAAGCGAAATTGCGATAACCATCTCCTTGGATTCAGATCAAGTGATCCCATTGTTAGCTACGACATCTGCAGGCCGAATTGTCGTGGTGCGCTCACATGGATGAAACTCTCAATCCAACAGTTATTACCGCCATCGCCGACTATGACTATGAAAGCTTTGTGGCAAGCACCCTGTTTAGTCAAGGATGGAGCGTAATCCATCGAGCCCTCGATTTAGACTCCTTAAAAGAGTTCATTCAAAGTACAGGAAGAAAAGATCTACTCCTCATTTACTCGCCTGACTTACCGGGTTTAACAGCTGGGGAGATAGCAGAGCTTCGTGAGTTCATCCCCCGAGTCATTGGAGTTCAATCTCGGGAGGTAACTCCAGATTTTGAGGAGTTACATATAAGACCAGAGGGAGCGCTAGAGCTCATCTCGCTTGTGCGTGGAAATTTGAGAGCGCCAATGGTGCGAAACACACGTTTAGAAAGTACTGCACAAAAGATTTCCTACATTCATGCATTCGCATCGGTAGGTCCTGCAACAGGATGTACAACTATTGCTTTGAACTATGCCGCAGAGATGTCCCAACTTGGGAAAAAGACTCTATTAATTGATGCCAACGCAGCTGCTCCTGCGGTTTCAACTTACATGGATGCACGAAATCTGACTACGGAGGCAGGCTGGAAAGAGATTGATGATGCGCTATTTTCAGTCGAGGTAACCCGAACGAATCTAGAGAGCGTTGTAACAAGACTTGATTCTGCAATCAGTGTATTCGACTGCATCGCTCTAGATTTAGGTTCGCTACTTGATCTACAAAACTCGTTAACAGATCGCCGGTGGGTTTCACAGATGGCGATTTGGGCCAGCAATCATGCAGATGAAACCACCTTTGTCTCGACCCCAGATATTTTGTCTGCAACGCGATTGCGCAGCTTTGTACCGACGCTGGCAAAGATTTCCCTGAGATCCAGACTCTCCTTCGCGCTCAATCAAAGATCTGCTGGCAAACGAGGCGCAGCTGAGGAGGCAGCGTTCCATGCAACGCTTGCACCTCTAAAGGCTCATAGCAGCTTCTGGCTTCCGCGCGACGTTAAGGCTCTAGAGGTAGCAAAACGAGAACAGAGAACCCTCATTGAGGCCAGTCCACGCAGTTCACTGCGAAAAGCGCTTCATTTGATAGCGCGAGAGAGAATCACTTAATCTCTTATACCCTTTGCTCCATGCGCGGATATTTGCCAGTAACTCTCTCTGAGGTTGAGTCCTTCATGAATGAGGGTACCCTCGATGCGCTAGAACTTTATGCACCGACGATTAAGTTCTTAACTGCAAATAGTGATCTCGATGAGGAAGAGGTCGAGTTTGCTCTCTCTCTTTTGGCTGCAGAAGAAGCGGTCGAGATTCAAGAAGGAGAGTTCGCCTTCGTACTCGCACTCGAGGTTCCAGAGAGTTGCATAGCCTCAGAAGATGAACTTCTTATCTCCTTAAAAGATAAGGCACAGTGGGAGCATGTTGAGTGTCTCTTCCAAGTAACCGATGGGGGAGAAGAGTTGACTTGGTTTGCAACCCAGGAAATTTCGGAAAATCTCCAAAAGTGGCGAGCATAAGTAATGCCAAATATTGAGGATTACATCGAGGGCCGCAGCCCGCTATCGCCAGAACAGATACATCGCCTGCGTGAGCTCGTTGCCGATTGGCAGCTTCTTTCAGATCTATCCTTTGCAGATCTGGTCCTTTGGGTTCCACTTCGTAAGGATTTTAAGAGCTGGCCGACAGGCTATGTCGCTGTAGCGCATATCCGCCCGACAACCTCTGCAACGGTCTTTGCTCACGATTTGATTGGAGATGAGATCACTTGGGGGCAGCGACCACGTATCGATGAAGCGCTCTCAAATGCAGAGATCATTCGCGATGCAGAGCCAGAACAGATTGGCGAGCAGCTCATCAAAGAGGAGACGATCCCTGTTCACTTTGAAGGTCAAGTAATTGCCGTGATCTCTCGACATCGCGATGCTGTTTTAATGCGTCAGCCAAGTCGTCTTGAGTTAAATTACCGAGAGATTGCCCATAACCTTTATCGAATGGTTGCAGAGGGAACTTTTCCGTACGCAGATTCAAACTCGCTTTTCGATCCAGCGGTACGCGTGGGAGATGGTTTGATTCGCTTGGATGTAAATGGAGTAGTTTCTTACGCAAGCCCTAACGCGCGCTCTGCCTTTAGTCGAATGGGTTGGCCAAATGAGCTCGACAGTTTCAAGTTAAGTGAGGTTGCAACAAAGGTTGCAACAAAGAGTTTTGAAGCTCAAGAGGAAGGCTTAGAGCTTGGCTTGAGCGGTAAATCTCTACGCCGAGTTGAAATAGAAAACGCTGGCGGAACCATCGAGTTCCTCGTGCTACCCCTTTTGGCTGGCACCGATCGAATTGGTGCCATTGTCTTGCTACAAAACGTTACCGAGTTAAGGCGTCGTGAACGTGAGCTTGTGACTAAGGATGCAACGATTCGAGAAATTCACCACAGAGTAAAGAACAACTTACAGACTGTTTCTGCTCTACTTCGCCTTCAGTCCCGCAGAATCGATGATCCCGCTGCCAGCGCCGCACTTAATGAAGCGGTCAGACGTATCTCCTCAATCGCATTAGTTCACGAGACTCTCTCTAGCAGCACCCAAGGTAGCGTTGCCTTTGATGATGTCTTGGATCGTCTTGTAACTCACACCTTTGAGTTAAGCACCCGCGCATCAGAGATCGAGATAAAGAGAAGCGGTCAGTTAGGGTTACTTGACTCACGTATTGCTACGCCGCTAGCCCTTGTCGTGACAGAGCTCATTCACAACGCACTAGAGCATGGACTTGCTGAAAGCGGGACCCTCTTGCAGATAGATCTCCACCGCGAGGGAGCCGATGCCTCAATCTCCATTATCGATAATGGAGTTGGTTTACCTCAAGGCTTTTCACTATCTGAGTCTTCAAATCTAGGGTTACAGATTGTCCGCACATTAACGGAGAATGAACTACGTGGAGAGATTACAATTTTCCAAAGCGAACAAGGAACTCAGGCAAAACTTACATTTCCTCTTTAGGAAAAGCTCTGACTGTTCTGCTCCATCAAGCGAGCACGGTTACGAGCAGCTCGACGTTTAAGGGCTCGACGTTCATCCTCTGACAAGCCGCCCCAAACACCAGCATCCTGTCCGCTCTCAAGCGCCCACGCTAGGCATGGCTCCTTAACGACGCATCGGTTACAGACCTTCTTCGCCTCTTCGATCTGGGTGATTGCAGGTCCTGTATTTCCAACAGGGAAGAAGAGCTCTGGATCCTCATCGCGGCATGCTGATTGATGTCGCCAGTCCATGACTCATCCTCTTTTCTACATAATTCTTAAACTTAGTAAAGATGCGAATTCGCAAGGAGTTAATTCTCCCTGTTCATGATGCGTTAAACAAGGATGTAGAGCGAATGTTTTTGAATAATGGAGTGATTTGTATCTATAAAGCTTAGAAAAAGTGCCCCCGACAGGATTTGAACCTGTGCACCGGCCTCCGGAGGGCCGTGCTCTATCCCCTGAGCTACGGGGGCTCGTGGAGAGGCAAGGTTATCCAACAAGTGCAAGAATTCGTCACATGGCCCACTTTGAAGCGTATTTCGGAACTGGATGTTTTTGGGGTGCAGAGCGCCGCTTCTGGAAACTCGATGGTGTTATTGAAACAAGCGTTGGATACATGGGTGGAACTACGAATAACCCTAGTTATGAAGAGGTGTGCACTGGCAAAACTGGTCACGCTGAAATGGTTAAGGTTGTTTTCAATTCAGAGAGTGTCTCCTATCAGAGACTGCTTGAAGAGTTTTGGGTGATGCATGATCCAACCTCCCTCAATCAACAAGGTGGAGATATTGGAACTCAGTATCGAAGCGTCATCTTCACGACAAATGAAGAACAGAGCAAGGATGCCCTTCGCAGCAAAGATGAGTACCAGAGCGCACTCGATGCTCAAGGTATTGGCAAAATTGTTACTCAGATAGAAGACTGCACACCACATACCTATTACTTGGCCGAGGAGTACCATCAAAAGTACTTGGCGAAGAATCCAAATGGATATGACTGTCACTCAAGCACAGGAGTCACTTATCCGCAAAGGGTTACGAGCTAATGGCCATTGAAAAGATCTCCTTGAATGATTCGGAGCTGCGCCAAAAGTTAGATCCACTTTCATATGAAGTCCTTCGCCATGGCGCAACTGAAAGACCCTTCACGGGCGAGTACACCGACACGGAAACCGTTGGAGTTTATAAGTGCAAGGCGTGTGGAAATGAGTTGTTTAGAAGCGAGACAAAGTTTCACTCAGGATGTGGTTGGCCATCTTTCTATGCACCAACTTCAAAGGACTCTGTAACTTTGATTGAGGATCGCTCCCTTGCTCCAAGGATTCGTACCGAGGTGCGATGTGCAGCTTGCGATTCACATTTAGGTCATGTCTTTGAAGGCGAGGGCTTTAACGTTCCAACAGATCAGCGCTGGTGCATTAACTCTGTATCAATGCTTCTTGAAGTGAGTCCGTAGTTGAACCCTGACAAAACTGGTTACGATGTAATTGTTGTAGGCGGAGGTCACAACGGTTTAGTAAGTGCTAGTTATTTGGCTAATGCGGGCAAAAAGGTTCTGCTTCTTGAAGGAACAGATCACTTGGGTGGTGCCACTACCAGCGTAAAGCCGTTCCCAGATTTTGATGCAAAGCTCTCTCGATACTCATACCTAGTCTCGTTGTTGCCCGATAAAATCGTTTCAGATCTTGCAATCAACTTTAAAACCCTTGAAAGACCTTATGCATCCTTTACACCGTATCGCAAAGGTGATGTTGAAGGTGGCTTACTAGTTGCAAATAAATGGAACGATGAAACAGAGAAATCTTTCAAGGAGCTCACCGGATCCGATACAGAAGGCAAGGCTTGGCAGAGCTTTTACGGTGAGATTGCAGATTTTGCTAAGAGATTCGCACCAACCATGTTGGAGCCGCTTAGAACAAGGAGCGAGCTTCGCAATCACATGAATCTCGAACGCACCTGGGAGTATCTAATTGAAAGACCTATTGGTGAGGTAATCAACGATCGATTCTCAAATGACATTGTTCAAGGTGTTGTTCTGACCGATGCAATTATCGGTACTTTTGTTAGCGCAGAGCAGATTCAAGCCAATATCTGTTTTCTTTATCACCTCATCGGTAACGGAACCGGTCAGTGGCGTGTTCCCCAAGGGGGGATGGGTGCCATCGTCGTTGAGCTTGAAAGGGTTGCACGAGGCGCAGGCGTGGAGATTCAAGTCGGTTCACGGGTAAGTGAGATTGAAACTAGCCCAACAGGTGTCAGCGTTACAACTGAAAGTAAGCAGCGATTTGTTGCACAACAGCTGCTCTTTGCCGGTGCACCACAGACCCTCGACAAAATCCGCGGACGCAAATCCGTCGACTCTCTCGAGGGCTCTCAGCTAAAGATCAATATGTTGCTTTCATCTCTGCCGCAACTCAAATCAGGGGTTGATCCACGCAAAGCCTTTGCAGGGACCTTCCACGCCAACGAGAGCTTCACTCAACTTGAAAACGCAGTGAAAGAGGTTCGTAATGGAAAACTTCCAGAGCTGCTGCCACTTGAGATGTACTGCCATACCTTGACCGATCCAAGCATTCTCTCGGGTGAGCTCATCGATAAGGGTTTCCAAACCTTGACGCTCTTTGGAATTCACACAAGCGCCTCTCTCTTCGACGCCGATAATGAAGGAACGAAAGAGATAGCCAAGCAACTTGCCCTCTCCAGCCTAAATCAGTTCTTGGCTCAACCGATTGAGGATGTGCTGGCGCGAAATAGCGATGGAAGTCTTGCCATCGAGGTTAAATCTCCAACTGACTTAGAGGCCGACATTGGACTACCCCGGGGAAACATCTTTCACAGAGACTTAGATTTTCCATTTAAGGAGGATGGCGAACAACTCCAATGGGGAGCTGAAACCGATGACCCTCGCATCTTTCTTGCCGGGGCGGGTGCACGCCGAGGCGGTGGCGTCAGCGGAATCGCAGGACATAACGCAGCTATGGCCGCGCTTAACTCTCCAAACCTCTAAAAAGAGAGTATTTTTAGCTCATCATGAAAGCCTTTAAAAGAGCCCTCGCAGCCTTTGCATTTATTGCAATTGCATTTAGAGCTGTCGGTTCATTTCTATCCTGGGTAGAAAAACAGGAAGATGCTCCTGCCGATGCTTGGATTGATGAAGATGAGTTTGAAGAAGCTTAAATGAGCTCTCAAACTTACATTCCAGGAAGCTGCAATATCGGACAAGGCGAAGTTCGCCGCAGACAAACAGTTGCTCTTATTGGTGCAGTACTTTCCTTAGCAACACTTGCTGGATTTATCTCAACAAACGCATCACCAATGTCTCGTCTTTCTATCTTTGTGCCCCTAGCCGTTGCATCGATCGGATGGATTCAATCGCGCAAAAAGTTTTGCCTTGCGTATGGCTTTATGGGGACCTTCAACTTTGGAAAGCTCGGGCAACTCTCAAAGGTAACTAGCCCTGCTGAAAGAGCCGCTGATCGCAAAGTAGCGCTTTCAATTCTCTTTCAATCACTTCTCTTAGCTGCGGCTCTTACTGCAATAGTTGTAGCGCTACCTCTATAAACTTTTTGTAAAACTACCGATTAACTTTGTTTGAGCTCTTTTCAGATCTAATCGGTTTGGCTGGTGGAGTAGGGGGCTTTGGCGGCTCACCTAAGGCTCGAATAGCTTCATCCCGTGCGATAGCAGCATTCAACCCTGCACTGCGCTTAGCTTTTACCTCATCCAATTTTTGTGATTGAGTTTTAGGCGTTCCTGGTTTTGGCTTACCAACGACTTTACCGATCGCGCCAATGAACTCTTCATTTATCTGTTGCACCTTCTCGCGATACAGGCGTTCATTTATCTTGAAGAGTCTGAAATCAATCTTGTACTTTTCAACAGCAATCTTGTAATCAGCTAAAGATGCTGCAGGGGTAGGAGATGGCTCAGGATCGGCGTATGAGGTTGAAATTGAGCTCATGGCGGTTGCAGTCACAAGTGCTGCAAAAGCTATGTGCTTCGAAATCTTCATAAGCCAACTATGAGGGAGGAGGTTGTGAAATTTCGGTGAAATGTTCACGCCACGCCTAAGAGATTCGACTCGATGTGGAACTTCGCTCTGCTTCGTGCAAGGCTTTGGGCATGACACAACTCATTATGATCGTTGATGACGAAGTGGGTGTTCGAGAACTTCTCTCCGATGCCTTGAAGATTGCAGGTTTTGAGACCATCAGTGCGCCAGATGGAATGTCAGCCCTAACCGCTCTTCGAAGCAATAAGCCAGATCTTCTTATCGTCGATATCAACATGCCTCTCATGGATGGTTTTGAACTAGTCGAACGTCTACGCAGTACAGGTGACAACACCCCTGCGCTGATGCTCAGTGCGCGCGCTGACAGAGTTGATGTAACACGTGGACTTGCACTCGGTGCAGATGATTATGTAACAAAGCCCTTTGGTCTTGAGGAGTTACTTCTACGGGTTAAGGCAATCCTTCGACGTTCACAGGTATCACTTGAGACCTCTACCAATCTAAGTTGCGGCCCCATACGACTAGATGAAAGTAGTCATGTAGTTACATTCAATGAAGCGCCTATCGAGCTCTCTCCGACAGAGTTTAAACTTCTTCAAGTTCTAATGGAGAACAAAGGGCGAGTACTTAGCAAGAGTCTGCTTCTAGATGAGGTTTGGGGAATTACTTTTGAGTCTGAGAGCACGGTTGCTGATACCTACATCTCTTATCTGCGCAAAAAACTACATAGAGATGGATTTGACGGCATAAAGACTATCCGTGGTGTTGGATTTGTTATCCAAGATCCAAAACAGTAGTTTGAAGTAATAATGAAGAAGTCGAGAAGCCTCTTTGCGGTTCTGAGCATCGCTGTAACAACGATGCTATCCCTTGGTATTGGTGGCTTTGCTACCTATCAATCCTCAAAGAGTGATTTAGAGGCCATCGATACAAAAATATCTGCGGTAGTTAAAAACGTCTTAGAGCACAGCGATGAATCCACGAGCTCTGCTCTCTACATAATCGAATCTGAAAAGTTTGACATCTCACTCTCTCTACTTTCCTCAGATGGTCAAATTACGCCAATAGTTGAGTCGCACTTAGAAGAGTTTGAAATCCCCAATCAAGATCTGATCGAGAAAGCGCTCAATACGCCAGTTACTGTTCAAGGGGATTATCCATATCGATTCAGGGTTATTGAAACCCCTTCGGGGGATAGGTTGCTACTTGGAGCATCGCTACGCGATGTTGATCGCAACCTTAGACAGAACCTAAACGATGTAGCTCTCTTCACACTCTTTGCTAACGCTCTCGCGATTCTCCTTTCGATTCTCCTTCTGCGCACTCATAACCGCGGGTTAGATCGACAGGCTCTAGAGAGAATGCAGGAGTTCCTCGCAGATGCTTCGCATGAGCTGCGCACACCTTTGACCGTCATTAAGGGCTACACGGAAATGTTGAGCAAGGAACAGTTCAAAGAGAGTGCCGATAAAGAAAGAGCCTTCTCTCGAGTTAACTCAGAGATCAAGAGAATGGAAAACCTCATTCATGATCTGCTACTTCTTGCCGAACTTGGCGAGAGTAAACCGATTGAGTTCCATTCAACTGACATAACTGAGCTAGTACAAGGGCTATTAAATGATTTCAAAACACTACATCCGGCACGTTCGATTCATTCCACACTAGATGAAAACGTTGAGATTGATTGCGTGCGAGATCACCTTCATCGGCTAGTACAAAACATCCTGACAAACATTGAAAAGCACACCCCAGCTGATGCGCCCGTGAGAGTTTCACTCAAAGGAAAGGCAAAATCACTCGTTCTCGTTATTGAGGATGGTGGTCCAGGTCTGCCAGAGTCCGCTTATAAGAGTGAGATTAAGGCGATGACAAGGTTCGATCCTTCTCGTTCACGCAGCAGTGGCGGTTCTGGTCTTGGCTTAAGCATCATCGCAGCGATCGTTCAAGAACACGAGGGCAAACTCTCACTCTCTAAGAGTGAGTTAGGTGGAGTTAGAGTTCAGATAGAGCTTGCGCTCTAAGCCTTTAACTCACGGCGCGTTTTAAGCAAACTTGCCACCGTTGCAACTCCCAAAGAAGTGATGATGAAGGTAAGGCTTTGGGCGATTGAAATCTCTGGGATATGAACCCCAACAAACTCATGAATGTCGTATGCGTGCAAGGCATGGAAGAAGAGTTTGACTCCAATGAATCCAAGAATAAGTGAAAGTGCCTTACCGATGTAAACAAGACGCTTCATTAATCCGCCGATAAGGAAGTACAGCTGGCGAAGACCCATCAGCGCAAAGACATTGGCAGTAATAACGACGTATACATTTTGAGTTAAACCAAAAATTGCTGGAATTGAATCGAGAGCAAAGAGAATATCGGTAAGTCCCAGAGTAATTAACGCAATACCAAAGGGCTTCAAACCACGGTTTTGAAGCCAAGTGATTAGCTTGCTCTCTTTGATGTCCTCTGACTCATGGCCACTCTCCGAAAAGAGTTTAAAAGCTGTAACAACAAGAAAAGCGCCAAAGAGGAAAAACATCCATTCGAAGGCTTCGATAGCCGCAGCGCCTAAGGTAATGGCGATAACTCGGAAAATGAGTGCAATCAAAATTCCAAAGAGAAGGGCTAGCTGCTTGCTCTCCTCCTTAATTTTAAGGCGAGCAAGGATGAGAACAAAGACAAAGAGATTATCGAAAGATAGTGAGTACTCAGTTAGCCATCCAGCGAAGAACTCTTGCTGTGTCGCTGAATCGGTCCATGTACCTAGGTAGATTCCAAAAGCTATCGCTAAGGCGATATAGAAGAGGCTCCAGATGCTGGCCTCTTTTAAGGTTGTATTTTGATTGCGACGAATTACTGCCCAGCTAAAGTCCAAGATCACTATTGCGGCTAACGCTGCAACCGTTACTTCCCATGCGAAGGTTGAAATCATTGAGAGAGCCTAACAGAGGGAGAACTGAGGTAATTTAGGCTCTATGGCAAGGACAGAGATATCTCTTGAAGATGCATTTGGAGAGTTAAATACTGCCTTTAAGGATACAAAGAACTTGGTTCGAATTGTTCTCTCTGGCCGTCGTCGAAATATGCAAACCGAATCAGAGCGGGTAGATATCCGACCTGTCGAAATTAAGAATGAGATTCACATTCAAGTCTCACGAAGTGATGGTCGTGCAATGACATCGAAGAACTACAAATCAGGTGAGCTCGACTTCATTGGGCTTATGAGTTCTGGATATGCAAATGTGTTACTTGAGCACACCCAAGGTGAAATCTCCCTTCGTATTACAAAGAAGGGCGAGCCGCTTCTTCATCGCAGCAAGGGGGAGAATTCGCAAGATCTCAAGCATGACCGAACTAAGAGTCGATTGTTAGAGTCAAATGATCCATTTCTTATAGAGGTAGGAATTTCCGATAAGAGTGGAGTGATTAAGCCGTCGATGCAGGATAAGTATCTCCAGGTAGAAGAGTTCTTGCGTCTGTTAATTCCAACACTTAATAGTGCGATTGAAGCAGGACATATAGAACAGCCATCTCTGCAGAAACCCCTCAAAATAGTGGACCTTGGTTGTGGTCATGCGTACCTAACATTCGCTGCGCATCAGTACCTAAATCAGCAACAGATTCCGGTTCGAGTCATTGGTATAGATGTTCGAAGCGCGGCTAGAGATAGAAATAATGAAATAGCTAAACGCCTTGGTATCTCTGGATCGATTGAGTTTAGAGCAGAGGAGATTTCAGAGACCTCTCTTGATAGTGCTGATATTGCGATCGCTCTTCATGCATGCGATACGGCAACAGATGATGCGATCGCCTGGGCAATTAACTCAAAGGTCAGGCTTGCACTGATTGCACCGTGCTGCCACCACGACATACAGGCACAGATGGTTGAAGCTCCAGAGCCTTGGACGTTGGTAACTCGAAATGGAATTATGAAGGAACGTCTTGGAGATCTCATTACCGATGCTCTGCGAATGCAAATTCTTAAGTTACGCGGATATCGAGTTGAGGCTATCGAGTTCATCGGAGGCGAGCACACTCCTCGAAATCTCATGATCCGAGCCACCTTCACTGGTGCAAAGCCGGATCCAATCGAGGCTACTCGGTACGAACAGATGCTGGCGCTCTGGAAAGTAAAGCCTGCTCTATCTCACCTCATCAACGGTTAGACTGCTCTCATGTCTAAGGTCCTTGCATCACTTCCGGTTGGAGAAAAGGTTGGGATCGCATTCTCTGGTGGTTTAGATACATCGGTTGCAGTCGCTTGGATGCGTGAAAAAGGTGCGGTCCCTTGTACCTATACAGCAGACCTTGGTCAGTACGACGAACCCGATATCGATTCAGTCCCAGATCGCGCCAAAGAGTATGGCGCTGAGATCTCTCGTCTTGTTGACTGCAAGACCCCACTCGTTGAAGAGGGCTTAGCGGCAATCGCTTGCGGAGCCTTTCATATTCGTTCAGGTGGCAAGCAGTACTTCAATACAACACCACTTGGTCGAGCCGTCACCGGAACCTTGTTAGTACGTGCCATGTTGCAGGACAAGGTTGAAATCTGGGGAGATGGATCCACCTATAAGGGTAATGACATCGAACGCTTTTACCGTTACGGATTACTTGCAAATCCAAACCTTCGAATCTATAAGCCATGGCTTGATGCAGATTTTGTCCGCGAACTCGGTGGCCGTAAGGAGATGTCACAGTGGCTTGTCTCCCACAATCTCCCTTACCGCGACAGCGTTGAAAAGGCTTACTCAACCGATGCAAACATTCTTGGCGCTACCCATGAAGCTAAAGATTTAGAGAATCTCGACGCATCTATTGAGTTAGTGCAACCAATCATGGGTGTTCGTTTCTGGGATGAGTCTGTAAAGATTGCATCTGAGGATGTAAAGATTAGATTTGCTCAAGGTCGCCCAGTTGCCATAAATGGCAAGGAGTTCACCGACGTCGTTGCCCTTATGAACGAGGTAAATGCAATTGGTGGTCGCCACGGTCTTGGAATGGCCGATCAGATTGAAAATCGAATCATTGAAGCAAAGAGCAGAGGAATCTATGAAGCACCAGGAATGGCGCTCCTCTTTATTGCATACGAGCGTTTAGTCTCTGCGATTCATAACGAGGATACGATCGCGAACTACCATGCAGAGGGTCGTCGACTTGGACGCCTTCTGTATGAAGGTCGTTGGTTAGATCCACAAGCACTTATGCTCCGTGAATCACTAACCCGCTGGGTAGCATCTGCGATTACTGGAGAAGTAACCATTCGCCTTCGCCGTGGTGATGACTTCTCGATTATTGATACAACAGGTCCAGCCTTAAGTTACGCGCCAGAAAAACTCTCGATGGAGCGCACCGAGAACGCAGCGTTTGGTCCAGTAGATCGAATTGGTCAATTAACAATGCGCAACTTAGATATCGCAGACACTCGTGCAAAACTTGAGATGTATAGCGCGCAAGGTCAGTTAGGCAGCGGAGATTTCAAGTTAGTTCGTGAAATTGGTCAGAGTAAAGACAAGAAGAGCTAAGCCTTTTTTTCGATATCACGCAGGATTGCATGAATCTCCTTGGCTATTGCTTTGAGTTCAATCAACTCCTCACGGCCTACAGCTTGAGCCTCCTTGGCTAACTCAAACTCACCTAAGGAAGCCATGTGGGTTTCAGAGATCTTCTGGGCAACTTCGCGAGATTGAACCTCTTGTCCCACCATAATTATGGAAAGAAGTACGAGTTGCAGAAAGGTCTGAGCAATCCAAGCGACGATGATTATGAGATCACCGCTTCGAATCGCAGCGGGCAGTGAGAGCAAGGCAAGAAGAGCAAATGCATAAGCGCACCACATGGTGGATATAGCCGAGGTAATCTTCTCGGCAACTTTCATATTGAAATCAGCTACTTTGCTCATATCTTCATACTATCTTGATATAAACTTTCCATTCAGGATTCAACCGAAAGGCTACGCAATGAAGCTTCGCAAAACATCTATATTGGCTGTCACCGTCCTTTCGCTAGCCTCTTTAACCGCGTGCGGTTCAGGAGAAAAGAAAGCTGAGGGAACCTCCGTGACTACACCGGGCATGCCATCCGTTACTGCAAATGTGGGCGAGGCCCCAACAATCGGCGCTCCATCAGGAACGCCCCCGGCTTCATTGGTTAAGGATGACATCATTGTTGGAAGCGGTGCTGAAGCTAAGGTTGACTCAACTCTTACAGTTCATTACACATTGATGTCATGGTCAAACGGTCAAATCGCAGAATCCTCTTGGAACAGCGGTACACCTGCGACATTTGCTTTGCAGGGCTTAATTCCTGGATGGGTGCAAGGAATTCCTGGCATGAAGGTCGGCGGTCGCAGACTCCTTGTAATTCCACCCGATCTTGGTTATGGCGCAGCAGGTGGCGGGCCTATTGGCCCAAATGAAACATTAATTTTCGTAATCGATCTAATTGCTGTTGCGTAATGCAGCATACTTAGAGAGTGCATGAGTTCACCCCAGATGTTGAAGCCCTCGCTGATCAGGTTTTGGCGTACAGTCTTGAGCGCTTAAAAAGTAATCCTCCATTAGATGGTCCTCGTTCGGAGGCCGATTTACTCTCTGAAGTTGGAAACACTGTGACAGCCAAAGGTCTTGGCGGAAAAGCGACCCTCGATATTTTTACAGAGGTTTTAGCGAAGGCTTGCATCTCAACAGATCATCCTCGCAACTTAGCTTTCATACCATCTGCTCCAAGCGAGTATTCAAACCTCTTTGATTTAGTTGTTGGTGCTAGCTCTCTATATGGAGGTTCTTGGCAAGAAGGCGCAGGGGCTGTTTTTGCAGAGAACCAGGCTATTCAGTGGTTAATAGAGATTGCAGGGTTACCAGAGAGCGCAGGCGGAGTATTTGTTCAAGGTGGCACTTTAGGCAACCTTTCAGCTTTAGTAGTTGCACGTGCACAGGCACGCAAAAAGTTCCCTGAGGTTTCACGGTTCGTTGTTGTTTGTAGCAATGAATCTCACTCATCGATAGTTTCAGCTGCAAGTGTTATGGATGTTGATGTAGTCAAAGCTCCTGTAAATGCCGATGGCAGGTTAGATGGCGCTGGGGTTTCCCAGGCAATCTCAGAGGCACAAGCTGATGGAAAGAGAAAAGTTTTTGCTGTTGTTGGAACGGCTGGGAGCACAAACCTAGGTGTTGTTGATGACCTAAAGTCGATTTCAGCCTCAGCAAAATCCGCTGGAGTTTGGTTCCATGTCGATGGTGCATACGGGCTAGCAGGACTGTGTGCACCGAGTGTTCGCTCGCTCTTTGACGGCGTAGAGCAAGCGGATTCATTTATTGTCGATCCGCATAAGTGGCTTTTTGCGCCATACGACGCTTGCGCGCTCGTTTACCGTAATCCTGAATTAGCCAAAGAAACTCATACCCAGCACGCTTCCTATCTAGAAACTTTGCACGATAACTCGTGGAGCCCATCTGACTACGCATTTCATTTAACCAGAAGAGTGCGCGGATTACCGTTCTGGTTTTCTCTTGCAGCAAATGGCACGGATGCGTACACAGAGGCTGTTGAATCTTCGATAACCCTGGCAAAGCAAGCCGCAGAGTTGATTAAAGCCCATCCAAACCTTGAACTTTTGGGTGAGCCTGAACTTTCAATAGTTGCCTTTACTCGCACAGGCTGGAGTGCAGAGCAGTACCAGGCATGGAGTGACAAGCTTCTAGATGATCAGATTGGTTTTATTCCGCCGTCAAAGCACGGTGCTCAACCGATACTTCGCTTTGCAATCGTAAATCCATGGACAAGCCTTGCAGATATCGAGATGATTCTTAAGACTTTAGATTAACGATCGAGCAGATTCTGCTTTGGATCGTAAGGTTTTCCTGAACGTCGCTTAGCAATTGCGCTTAGTGCCTCTAAAACAACGCGATTGGCAAGGATTGCGGTTATATCTGCGCTATCAAATGGAGGAGCAACCTCAACAACATCGACACCAACCACCGGAAGCTCAAGACAGATTCGTCGCACTGCTTCTAATAGCTCTCGACTCGTCATTCCTCCTGGCTCTGGAGTTCCAGTTCCTGGCGCCATCCCTGGATCGACAACATCGATATCAACAGACAGGAATACCCCATCACACTCATTGGTTAGTGTTGCAAAGGATTCATCGAGAACCTCTTTGAGTCCACGGTGATGAATCTCTGTCATCTCGTATGAGCGCATACCTTGGTCGCGCATCCAATCAAGGGTTTTGCTATCTGGCCAGTATCCACGAAGCCCAAGCTGCAGGAAGCGATCCCCGCGGACGTAACCGTCATCTATAAGACGACGCATCGGTGTTCCATGCCCAACGAGAGCACCGAACTGATCTTCACCGGTATCAGCATGTGCATCAAAGTGAATCATCGAAACTTTACCCTTACCGATGTGATTAGCAATGCCGGCAACATCAGCTGAGGCGATGGAGTGATCACCACCGAGAACAACTGCGATTGCACCTGCACGGGAGATTTTCTCTGTTGCCTCACGAAGCACGGAAAGAGATGCCACCAAATCACCACCTGGCATCATCAAATCACCAGCATCGAAAACCTTTAGATCCTTTAAGCCATCTGTGCGAAGTGCTAAGTGCGGACGTTCGCCATCGTGCGGAAGGTAATCCCCACCACGAATAGCTTGAGGACCGAACTTGGCACCTGAGCGATGAGATGTTCCGCTATCAATTGGGGCACCAACGATTATTACATCGGCGCCGGCGTAACTTTTTGGATCATCCAAGTCACAGGCAGGAATCCCCAAAAAGGTGAAGTTAGGTCCATACATGTTTCCGTGATTGGTCATAGCGAAAGAATAGCCATCATCTGAAGTGGGTTGTGAGGGACTCGAACCCCCGACCCGGTGATTAAGAGTCACCTGCTCTACCAACTGAGCTAACAACCCATTCAGGGGGTCGAATCCCTGAATGCAGAGCAGACCTTATCAGCGATGCGGAGTTTGTCTAAACACCCCTCTAAGGCAAGTATTGCCAGATGAGCCAGTGGGATAAGCGGGTAGCGGTGGCCTTAATTCTTGGGCTATCACTTCCTGTGCTATCCACTACTTCCTCTGTAGCAACACTTCGGCTTTCTCAGATTAGCGCCGTGGATGCTCTGTCATCCCTACCGGTAAAGGGTCGGGCAGCAAAGACTGGATTTTCAAGGGATCAGTTTGGACCTGCGTGGTCTGATGTAGATCACAACGGTTGCGATACTCGAAACGATATCTTAAAGCGGGATTTAGTTGATTTACTCCTTAAAGAGAGGACAGATAACTGCGTAGTGCTCACGGGTACTTTGATTGATAAGTACTCAGGGGAGGAGATTGCATTTACCCGTGGAGTCTCTAGTAGCATGGAGGTTCAAATTGACCACGTTGTTGCGCTCTCAAACGCATGGGTTACAGGGGCTTACAAACTCAGCGATCTTCAGCGCAAGGCGCTCGCAAACGATCCTCTGAATCTCTTTGCAGTCAAAGGTCGTTTGAACTCTCAAAAGAGCGATGGCGATGCTGCCACCTGGCTTCCTCCGTTGAAGAGTTTTAGGTGCGCCTACGTTGCGCAGCAGGTTGCGGTGAAGAAAAAGTACAAGCTTTGGGTTACGGCGCCTGAAAAGGCAGCGATCGCAAAGATTCTAAGTAGCTGCCCAAAGCAGCAGCTTCCAACTAAGTAGTTTTACTAGTGGCTGTCGTTATAGCGCTTGTATGAAGCGTTAATCTCAAGCTCGGCAGCGTCATGTCCAACCCAGTCACCACCATGAACCTCTTTGCCAGGTTCTAGAGTTTTATATACCTCGAAGAAGTGCTTAATTTCATCCAACTCATAAACGGGCACATCTTCTAGATCATT